>Ga0307516_10009718_pt1 | contig 10680 bp, 5 predicted proteins | sample 19_EM_MG_FD_203310 | JGI IMG/M metagenome (GOLD analysis project Ga0307516, IMG submission 203310) | Populus trichocarpa ectomycorrhiza microbial communities from riparian zone in the Pacific Northwest, United States - 19_EM | ecosystem: Host-associated > Plants > Roots > Unclassified | place...
ACGCGGTGAGCGCGGCGGAGACGGGCAACCAGAACCTCCACCGCCGGGCCGAGATCGGGCTCGCGGTGGTCTCCGGGGACACGGGACACCTCACCGATGTGCTGGACCGTTGCGAGCGGCTGGTCGCCGGGCGGCCCGAGGTGGAACTGCTCTCGGTTCGACGCAGGCTCCACAGCGACGAAGACTGAAGCAAGCAGCAAGACAGTTACTAAGGAGACGGACCAGTGGCCGACAACGCGCGCGCCAAGAGGCTGGCGGACCTCATCCGAGAGGTGGTGGCCCAGAAGCTGCTGCGCGGGATCAAGGACCCGCGGCTCGGCTCACACGTCACCATCACGGACACCCGGGTCACGGGTGACCTGCGGGAGGCGACCGTCTTCTACACGGTGTACGGCGACGACGAGGAGCGGGCGGCCGCGGCCGCCGGACTGGAGAGCGCCAAGGGCGTGCTCCGCTCCGCGGTGGGCGCCGCGGCGGGCGTGAAGTTCACGCCGACGCTGACCTTCGTGGCGGACGCGCTGCCCGACACCGCCAAGACCATCGAGGACCTTCTCGACAGGGCGCGCCAGTCCGACGAGAAGGTGCGCGAGGTCTCCGCCGGTGCCAACTACGCCGGTGACGCGGACCCGTACAAGAAGCCGGGTGAAGACGAGGACGACAGCGCCGAATGACCCAGAGGAACCAGACGCCCGACGGCCTTGTCATCGTCGACAAGCCGTCGGGCTTCACTTCGCACGACGTGGTCGCCAAGATGCGCGGGATCGCGAGGACGCGGCGCGTCGGGCATGCCGGCACGCTCGACCCGATGGCGACCGGCGTGCTCGTGCTCGGCGTCGAGAGGGCGACCAAGCTGCTTGGGCATCTCGCGCTCACCGAGAAGGAGTACCTGGGCACCATCCGCCTGGGGCAGAGCACCCTCACCGACGACGCCGAGGGCGAGATCACGAGGTCGGCCGACGCCTCGAAGGTCACCCGCGAGGCTGTCGACGCGGGGATCGCCAAGCTGAGCGGCGCCATCATGCAGGTGCCGTCCAAGGTCAGCGCCATCAAGATCGACGGCGTCCGCTCCTACAAGCGGGCGCGTGAGGGCGAGGAGTTCGACATCCCCGCCCGGCCGGTCACCGTCTCGTCCTTCGCGGTGTACGACGTCCGGGACGCCGTCGCCGAGGACGGCACCCCGGTCCTCGACCTGGTGGTGTCGGTGGTCTGCTCGTCCGGCACGTACATCCGGGCCCTGGCCCGCGATCTCGGCGCCGACCTCGGCGTCGGCGGTCATCTCACGGCGCTGCGCCGGACCCGCGTGGGTCCGTACAAGCTCGACTCCGCCCGGACCCTCGACCAGCTCCAGCAGGAGCTGACGGTGATGCCGATCGCCGAGGCCGCCGTGGCCGCCTTCCCGCGCTGGGACGTGGACGCGCGGCGCGCCCGGCTGCTGAGGAACGGCGTGCGGCTCGACATGCCCGACGAGTACGCGGGCCGGGGCGCCGTGGCCGTCTTCGACCCCGAGGGGGTCTTCCTCGCCCTTGTCGAGGAGCAGAAGGGCAAGGCCAAGAGCCTGGCCGTCTTCGGCTGACGTACGCACGGTCTTTCGTCCGCCCGTGGAGCGGCGATCACGGGGTCGTCACTGACGCCGCTCCACGGTCCCCCTCGGTTCCCCCACCCCTAAGGTGTATCCAGCTGCCCCCGTCCATTCACCCGTCCGGGCAGGCGCTCGGAGTGAACCGGGGGAGCGGAAGGGGGCGCGTTCGCCAGGGGATCTGTCCCGCTGATCACCTCGCGCCTACCGTCGAAAACAGGCACGTGCGTGCGTACGGAAGACACGCACGCGCGTACGGCGGGGAGGGCCGACCATGGCGGGACGGAGCCTGCGGGCCGGGTACGCCGATGACCGGGCACGGCCGCCCCTGACCGACGACACAGCACCGGCGCCCCTGACCGACGACACAGCACCGGCGCCGCGGGCCGATGACAGGGCATGGCCGCCCCGGGCCGATGACCGGGCACGGCCGCCCCTGACCGACGACACCGCGCACCCATCCCGGCCGGCGGACCGCTCCGGGCGCGCGGGCGGTGGGTGCGACGAGGCGCTCGTGCGCATCCACGACCTCGCCGGGCGCCTTCGCGGCACGGGCTTCCTGGCCGACCACCACGGCACGGTCGTCACCAGCCACGAGACCGTCGACGGCCTGCCCCGGCTCGTGCTGTACGCCACCGGAGACCGCGGTTGCGTCGTGACCGCCGACGCGGTGACCCCGCTGCCCGAGCTGGACCTCGCCCTCGTACGCACCGAGGGCCTCGGCGTGGACCCGCTTCCGGTGACCGTGCGGGACCGGGTCGAGACCGGCGCGTATGTGCGGATCCCGGCCGGGGGCTGGCGCGAGGCACGGGTGCTGGGAGCGGCCGGTGTGACGTACACGGCCACGGACCGCCCCCATCTCCTCCACGACGTACTGGAGTTGGCGATCGGCACGGCGGGGCGGGACGCGTTGCGGCTGGGTGGTGGAGCCGCCGGCGGCCCGGTGCTCGACGCCGCGACCGGCGCGGTGATCGGCGTCCTCGGCACGGCCCTGCACAGTGGCCACCGGGACGTCGGCTTCGCGGTCCCGCTGCACCCCGCCCCAAAGGGCCCCCTCACCGCCCTGCTCACCGAGAACGCGACCACCGTCCCCGCCTACGGCGCCGACCTCAACCTCGCGGGCGTACTGGAACTGACGGCCGTCTCCGTGGAGCAGGACGGGCCGCAGCCCATGGCGCGGCCCGTCGAACGGGCCGCCACGGCCGCGGAGTTCGCCGCGTTCGTCCAGCGACCGGCCGCGGTCCTCGGGCTCGTCGGGGATCCCGGGAGCGGGCGTACGACGGAACTCGCGGCCCTGGCCGCTCGGCGCCACCAGGGTGCGGAACCGGCGCCCACACTGTGGCTGCGCGGGGCCGATCTCCAGGACGGGGACCTCTCGGTCGAGGACGCCGCTCGCCGGGCACTGAACCGCGCCGCCCGAATCGTCGCGGCATCGCGGTCCGCCCTCGCCGCCGACCTCGGCGACCTCACCCCGGACCGCCTCGCCCGCCTCTCGCACACCGCCGGGCGCCCTCTCCTGCTCCTCCTCGACGGACCCGAGGACATGCCGGCGGTCCTGGCCCACCGCCTGTCCGAGTGGACCGCCGGCACCGCCCAGTGGTTGCGGGAGACGGGCGCACGGCTGGTGGTGGCGTGCCGGGGAGAGTACTGGGAGGAAGCGGGAGCGGGGTTCGGGGCGGAGATGCTGTACGACCCCGGGGACGGCATCGGACGGGGCGGCGGGGGCCAGGACGGCGGGGGCCAGGTCTGTGGGCGCGGGACTTCGCCCAGGAACGGCAACGGCCGAAGCGGCCGCGGGGGCGATGCCACACTGCGGCTCGTCCCTCCCCACGTGCGGCTGGGAGACCTCCGCGAGGACGAGGCCCGCCAGGCACGCGCGCGCTACCGCGTCCCCGAGAACGCCCTCGCTGATCCCGACGCCCGCCACCCCCTCACCCTCCGGCTCCTCTCGGAGATCTACGACGCCCTCCCCGACGTGCCCCGGAAACCGGACCGCTCCCACGCCCCCGTCGACAGAGCCGACGTGTTCGCGGCGTATCTCGACCTGATGTGCCTGCGCGTCGCCGTCCGCCTGGCCGCCGAACGCGGACTGCGCGGTGCCGCCGTGCGCCGGCTCGCCGCCAAGGTCTCCGGACAGGTCCACGAGGCCGCCCGCCGCAGCCTCGGCCCCGGCCAGGGCGAACTGGACCGGGAGTCGTTCGATGAGGTGTTCCCGTGGGGCCGGGCCCCCGTGCGGCTCGGCGGCGGCACCGGCTGGGCGTCCGCCATCCTCACCGAGGGGCTCCTCGTCCCCGCCGGCACCGGCTACCGCTTCGCACACGAGGAACTCGCCGACTGGCTCCAGGGCACGCACCTCGACCTGGACGAGGCACTGCGCGCCCTGGTCCACCGCCGCCGGCCCGACCCGCCAGGCGCCGCACCCGGGGCGCCGGTACCGCACCACCGCATCGGACCCGTCATCCAGGCCCTGCTGCTCCTCGCCCGCCAGCACGGCGCTCCCCAACTATCCAGCTATCTCGAGGAGTTGACCGACGCGCTCGACGCCGACCCGCACTCCTGGTGGGCCGCCCGGCTCCTCGCCGAGGTCCTGCGACGCGTCCCCGACGCCACCCCGTACACGCCCGTGCTGCGTCTGCTCGCCGACCGGCTCGTGAGCCGGCGACAACAGGAGCTGCCCCTGCCCGCGGACCTCGGGCCCGACTTCTGGACCGCCCTGCCGCTCCCACAGGACACCCGCCTGGACCTTCTGCGCCGTCTCGTCCTGGCCGACGGCTCTCCGCACGAGGCCGGACCACGGTTCCTCGACGCCGCCGCCAGGCTGCTCACCGCGGACCCCACCGTCGTACAGACGCACCTCGTCGGCTGGTTCGACGACGAACGGCCGCTGCCCGCCACCCCGGACGCGACCGTCGCGGAGGCCGCACAGGCCTTGCTGCACACCCACCGGCACCGCGCGTCGGACGACCTCACGGAGCTGCTCGTGGCCTGCGCGCACGGACGGGCCGACGAACTGCTCGCCGTCCTGGCGGAGGACGAGCCGTCGGCGATCTGCCGGGCCGTCGACCGGTGGGCCCGCGACGAGCGGCCCGCACGGCGGGTCGCGGCGGTGGGGTACGGGCTGCGGGCCGCCCCGCACGTACCCACCGAGGCCGACCGCGAACTGCTGCGCTGCGCCGCCCTCGCCCTGCTCGCCCGCCCCGACGACCGCACGGTGCACGGCGGTGCGCTCGCCCTGCTGGTCCTGGACCCGCGCACTCGCGCCCACCATCTCCCACAGGCGCTCCGGCACTTCGTGGCCGGCGACCCGCAGCTCCCGCCGAGCGCCCTCGTCCCCGCCCTCACGAGCCACCCCGAGCCGGTCCTCGACGCCTTCCGCGCGCGGCTGTGCCGCCCGGACGCCGCGGAGGCGCTGCGCACCCTCGCCGACGTCACCACGCCCGCCCTGGCCCTCCGGGTCGCCGCCATGGTGAGCGAGGCGGTGGAGCGGCGCCCGGAGACCGCCGTGCACCTGGCCGGGTACGTCGACCGGCGCCTGGACCACGGGCCCACCGCCCGCGCGGTCCTCCTCCCGCTGGTCACCGGTCTGCTGGACGGCGGCCCGGAGCCGGTGCGGGCGGCCCTCGCGGGTGTACTCGCCGCCTCCGGTACACCTGACTCCCGCTCCCTTCGCCGGGAACTCCTCGAACTCCTTCTGACCCAGGAACACGACCCGTCCGTCCTGATCGCCGTGCTGCACGCGGCTGCCTTCCGCGACGACGACCCGCTGGTGGTCCGCGGCCTGGTCCACCGCACCGGTCTCCTCCTGCTCCGCACCCCTCAGGGCGCGACCTGCTTCGACGGGAGCCTCGTCGACCTGGGGCGGCACGTTCCCGGATTCGCCGCGCTGCTGGCCGGTTGGCTGACGGGCGCCCCGCAGGAGTGGGCGGCGGTGGTGGGGCCCAGCGCCCGCCGGACGATCGAGGACCTGGCCGGTGTGCGGGTGCCGGCGTGACGGGTGCGGGGGCGTTGACGTGACGGGTGTCCGGGCGTAGGCGCAACGGGTGTGCGGGCGTGGGCGTGACGGGTGTGCGGGCGTGGGCGTGACGGGTGTGCGGGCGTAGGCGTGACGGGTTTGGGTGGGCACGCGTGGCTGGTGGGGGTGTGTTCGCGTGGCTGATGTGCGTGCGCGGGGCCACAGCAGGGCCACAGCTCCGATGCCGATGCGGGGCCGAGGCACGCGGCATGGCACCCTTAGACCTGCGTAAGAGGCAGAGCGACGGACACAGGTTCGGCGAGGATGCGACGAGGAGCGGTCACAGTGCAGCGCTGGCGTGGCTTGGAGGACATCCCCCAGGACTGGGGGCGCAGCGTCGTCACCATCGGGTCCTACGACGGAGTTCACGGCGGACACCAGCTGATCATCCGGCATGCCGTGGAACGCGCTCGTGAGCTGGGTGTTCCCTCCGTCGTCGTCACCTTCGACCCGCACCCCAGCGAGGTCGTCCGCCCGGGCAGCCACCCGCCGCTGCTGGCCCCGCACCACCGCCGCGCCGAACTCATGGCGGACCTCGGCGTGGACGCCGTTCTGATCCTCCCGTTCACGACCGAGTTCTCGAAACTCTCGCCCGCCGAGTTCGTCGTCAAGGTCCTGGTCGACAGGCTGCGCGCGAAGGCGGTCGTCGAGGGCCCCAACTTCCGCTTCGGCCACAAGGCCGCGGGGAACGTGGAGTTCCTCGTCGGGCAGGGCAAGGTCTATGACTTCGAGGTCGAGATCGTCGATCTGTACGTCCGCGGCGAGGCGGGCGGCGGCGAACCGTTCTCCTCGACCCTGACCCGGCGCCTGGTCGCCGAGGGCGACGTCGAGGGTGCCGCGGAGATCCTGGGCCGCCCGCACCGGGTGGAGGGCGTGGTCGTCCGCGGCGCGCAGCGTGGCCGCGAGCTCGGTTTCCCGACCGCGAACGTGGAGACCCTGCCGCACACCGCGATCCCCGCCGACGGCGTCTACGCGGGCTGGCTGCACGTGAACGGCGAGGCGATGCCGGCGGCGATCTCCGTCGGTACGAACCCGCAGTTCGACGGCACCGAGCGCACGGTCGAGGCGTACGCCATCGACCGCGTCGGCCTCGACCTGTACGGGCTGCACGTCGCCGTCGACTTCCTGGCCTTCGTACGCGGGCAGGCCAAGTTCGACACACTGGACGCGCTGCTGGAGCAGATGGCCGAGGACGTCAAGCGCTGCCGGGAGCTGGTGGCGGGAGCGGCGGCCGAGTAGGAGGTCTCCGCCTCCGTTTCTGGCTCTGGCTCCGTCTCTGTTTCTGTTTCTGTACGACGTCGAAGGGCGGCCGGTGCCTCGGGCACCGGCCGCCCTTCGTTCATGTCCTGAGGCCTACTGCTGTGGCGGCGGGGGAGGGGGCGGGGTCTGCCCGTCCGGCTGTGGGTAGCCGTACGCCTGACCGGGCTGTCCCTGCTGCGGGGGGTAGGGCTGGGGGCCGGACTGCGGGTACGGGCCCGGCTGGGCGGGCTGCCCGGGGTGGGCGGGCGGCTGTCCCGGGTGACCCTGCTGGCCCGGGTGGCCCGGCTGGGGGTAGGGCTGGCCGGGCGCGAACTGTCCCGGTCCCGGTTGTCCCGGTTGACCCGGCTGGCCAGGTTGCGGCTGCGGTGGGTACGGGCCCTGCTGACCGGGGTACTGCTGGCCCGGAACCGGCTGTCCGGGGTACGGCTGTCCCGGGTACGGCTGGCCCTGGTGACCCGGCATCGGCGGCGCGGCCACCGGCGGCGGGTTGCCGTCATTCGTCCACAGTCCGTGCGCCTGCTGATGCCGTACCAAGTCCTCGGCGACCATCGCGGCGAGGTTGAAGTACGCCTCCCGCACCTTCGGCCGCATCATGTCGAGGTCGACCTCGGCGCCGGCGGCGAGGTGCTCGTCGAACGGCACCACGATCACGCCCCGGCACCGCGTCTCGAAGTGCGACACGATGTCCTCGACCTTGATCATCTTTCCGGTCTCGCGAACACCGGAGATGACGGTGAGGGACCGGGAGACCAGGTCGGCGTACCCGTGCGCGGAGAGCCAGTCCAGTGTCGTACTCGCGCTGCTCGCGCCGTCCACGGACGGTGTGGAGATGATGATCAGCTGGTCGGCGAGGTCCAGCACACCGCGCATGGCGCTGTACAGCAGGCCGGTGCCGGAGTCGGTCAGGATGACCGGGTACTGCTTGCCCAGCACGTCGATCGCGCGCCGGTAGTCCTCGTCGTTGAACGTGGTCGACACTGCGGGGTCGACGTCGTTGGCGATGATCTCCAGGCCGGAGGGGGACTGGGAGGTGAACCGCCGGATGTCCATGTACGAGTTGAGGTACGGGATCGCCTGCACGAGGTCACGGATGGTGGCCCCGGTCTCCCGGCGCACGCGGCGGCCGAGCGTACCGGCGTCCGGGTTGGCGTCGATCGCGAGGATCTTGTCCTGCCGCTCGGTCGCGAGGGTCGAGCCCAGGGCGGTGGTGGTCGTGGTCTTGCCGACGCCACCCTTGAGGCTGATCACGGCGATCCGGTAGCAGGACAGCACCGGGGTGCGGATGAGGTTCAACTTCCGCTGCCGCTCGGCCTCTTCCTTCTTCCCGCCCAACTTGAAGCGGCTGCCGCCACCGGCCGCCGGACGGCTGCTCTTCGCCTTCTGCTTCTTGCTGTTGACCAGTCGGTCCGAGGACAGCTCCACGGCCGCGGTGTAACCGAGCGGCGCGGCGCCGGAATGGGTCGGCTGCCGCTGGTCGTGCTGGACCGGCTGCGGCCAGGCGGCACCGGTGCGGGGGTCGATGGGCGGCTGAGGCTGCTGACCCTGGGGGCCGGGCGGGGGCTGATGTGGCGGCTGGCCCGGCTGGCCGGGCTGCGCCGCGTTCGGCTGCGGCTGGACCGGCTGGCCCGGCTGGCCCGGCGGCTGCGGGAAGCCGTATCCGCCTGGCTGCGCGGGGGAGTTGGGCGGGTTCGGCGCCGCCGGGGCGGGGGGTTGCGGGAAGCCGTACCCCGACTGCTGCGGGCCGGCGGGCGGTTGCGCGGGAGGTTGGGGGAAGCCGTAGCCGCCCTGGGCGTTCGGCGCGGGGGCCGGGGGTTGCGGGAAACCGTAACCGCCCTGGCCGCTCTGGCCGCCCTGGGCGTTCGGCGCCGCAGCAGGGGGCTGGGGGAAGCCGTAGCCGCCTTGCGGGGGAGCCGGAGGGGTGGGCTGGGCTGCCGCGGGCGCCGGGGCGTTGTCACTGCCGGGCTGCGGGAAGCCGTAGCCGGGCGGCGCCTGCGGGGCGGGCTGTGCCGCGGGGTCGTTCCAGGCGGCCGGCGCGGGCTGCGGGGCCTGCGGTTGGAACGGCTGCTGCTGGGGCGGCTGTTGTTGGGGCTGCTGCTGCGGGAAGCCGTACCCGCCCGGCTGGGGCTGGGGCTGGGGCTGTGGCTGGGCCTGAGCCGGGTCGGGTTGCGGGCCGGGCTGAGCCTCCGGCTGGGGCTGTGCGGGCCACTGCGCCGCCGGGGCCGGTGCCGCGGGCTGGTAGGACGGCGGCAGCGGCGGGACACCGCTCTGCGGTGCCGGCGGGGGAGTCCAGGCGGCCGGGGCGTCCGGCGCGGGAGCGGGCAGGCCTGCGGGCTGTGCGGTGTCCTGAGCGGCGTCGTAGGTGTCGGCGGGCGCCTCGGTGCTCTGGGGGCCGGTGTCGTCCGCGGCCCCCTCCGGTGCGGCTTCGCCCGGTGCGGGGGAGTCCGGAGCCTCGGCGGACGAGTCGGATGAGTCGGACGAGTCGTCCGAGTCGGTGTTCTGGGCGCTCTGGGATTCCTGGGAGGAGTCGGTGCTCTCGGGCTCCTCCGGTGTACCCGTCGGGTCCGTGGAGGACGGCGCGTTTCCGTCGTCGGTCCTCGGTCGGCCTTCGGCGGCAGGTGCCTCCGCGGCGGCCGTGCTGCCGCCGATGGGAGCGGCCGTGCCTTCCGCGCCGGACTCGCCCGCGACAGGCTCGGAACCGGCCTCGGTGTCACCGACGCCGGACTCGGGCTCTTCGGCGGCGGAGTGCGCGCCCCTCGGGTCGGTGCCCGTGGGGTGCCCCCCGGCCTGGGAGCCGGTGTTCGCCGCCTGGCCGCGCTCCGCGATCTCACGCTTCAGCGAGGAGGCCGAGATCCGCATGGTCGCGCCGCTGACGAGGTCGCCGTCTTCGGCTTCCTCCTCGGGCGCCACGGGTGCGGGCGTCGGCGTCGGCGTCCAGGCGGGCTGGAAAACCTCGCCGGGCGGCGGGTTCGGTACCTCCACGGGGGGCCCGACCGGCGGGGGAGGCGTGGCGGGACCGGCCGCCGGGGCCGGTGGTGCGGGAGGCGGCGGAGCCTGGGGAGCCGGGTTCGACGCGCCCGAGGCGTTCTGCGTGTACCAGGCCGGCGGGGCGTAGTCGATCGTGAACTCGCCCGTCATCTCGATGGCGGACTCCGCGTCGGTCTGGTCGTCGTCGGGTGTGTCCCAGCCCCCGCGGATCCCGTCCCGATCGCTGTTCACAGTTCCTCCTGGTGTGGTCGAGCACCCTCATGCCGTGCTGAGGCGACCGTTACTGTCGTCCGATTCGCCGGGCCATCCCCCTTCGGGCCCCCGGGTCTGTCGTCGCAGAGCCCGCATCGCCCGCTCGCGGGTACTCGCGACGTGCTCTGCCCCAGCCTAATCATCAAAACCGCGCGCCCGGCAGGCCCGCCCACCCGACGGGCTTCCGCAAAGTGCCCCAATTCCTGCGAGAACCCGTCAAGTTGGACATGGTAGTCCGGCTGGATGTGTACTCGTGGGACATGACAGCACGGCCTGAAGCGCACCTCATGCCTGGAGATGGCAGCCCGCTCAGAGAAGCGTCGCAGCCCGCCCTGGGGAGCATCGCGGCCGGCTCTGAGAAGGTTCGCGCCCCGCCCCGAGGAGCCGGTCAGCTCCCGTCCCGGCGGGCTTGTCCCGAAGAGTCGCTCAGTCGGCTCGGCCCCGTCAACTCAGCTCATGCGGCCACCCGGCCAAGTCAGTCCACAGGCCAAGTCAGTCCATGCGGCGGGCCATGCCCAGCAGCCCGGTCTCGGCATCCGTCGCCTGCGTCAGCACGTACTGCCGGTCCCGCTCCGTGCACCACAGGGTGAGACCG
>Ga0307516_10009719_pt1 | contig 10680 bp, 7 predicted proteins | sample 19_EM_MG_FD_203310 | JGI IMG/M metagenome (GOLD analysis project Ga0307516, IMG submission 203310) | Populus trichocarpa ectomycorrhiza microbial communities from riparian zone in the Pacific Northwest, United States - 19_EM | ecosystem: Host-associated > Plants > Roots > Unclassified | place...
GCCGGCCCCGCCCTAACCCCGAGCGTGGCGCCCTGGGTCAAGAGTCCGAGGCGGTTTGGGTTTGCGCTGAGGTCGTATACCGCCGTCGGCGCCGTGCCCAGCGGCGCAAGACCGTAAAGCTTGGCGAGCTCTGGCGAAATTTCTGTCTTCTTGTCGAGGAAGAGCTGCATCAGGTCGGCTTTGTCGTCGAACGCAAGGCGTTCGACGAAGCGCAGCGTCTCCGTGCGCATGTCCGCAAGCACGCTGCCCGTCAAGTTGGCGGCCGGTAGCTGCGTGCGGGCTGGAACAGAATGCACGCCGAGCCAATCGTCCGCGAATTCACGCGCGCCGCGGCGCGCCCTAGGATCGGCGAGCATCGTCGTCACCTGCGCGCTGATGGCCGTCTGCGAGGCCATCATGCCGGCGCCCGCCGCATCCAGCAGCGCGGCGTCGGGCCCGGCCTTCCAGAGCAGCATGGCGAGGCGCGTGGCAATTTCGTACGGACTCGGTGCTGAGGGATTCGGGGCTGGCTGAGCTTCGAGCTGATACAGAAAATTCGGCGACATCAGCAGCGCCTGGACGACCAGACGCGAGCCGGTCTGGAACGGAGTGGGGTCTTTGCTCAGGGGGTCGTTCGGCCCGGGATTGGCCGCCGTGCCCGCGTAAACCGTGGCAAGGTTCGTGACCTCGGCGGCAGTCAGTGGGCGCCGGTACAGCAAACGGCCCAGCTTGTTGATGAAACCGTCTTGGCACGCCAGGCTCAGATCGGTGGTGCAGCTCGCATAGGCCGCGAGCTGTGTCCACGGAACCTTGGTTGCCACCGCCGTCGCGACGTCGGAATACTCGGCGACGAACTGATCTTGGATGGTCCGGGCAGAGATGTCGTTCAGGAGCGCCAGAACGGGCGGCGGCCCGTCCAATTCAGTGGCGATTTCGGCGGCCTGGCTGGCCGTCGCCGAGCCGAAGACATCGCCAATCGTGTTCAAGTATTCCTCGCGCGTCAGCCGCCGGCCCGACGTGGGCCCGAAGATCGCGCTCGGCGTCGTGGCCAATCCGCCGCCGGCCCCCGAGGCCCCGGAACTACTTCCAGGCGACGCCCCGCCCGAGGGCGATGCCCCGCCCGAGGACGACGCCCCACTCGAAGACGGGGCCGCGGCAGCCACGTTCAGCGAGCCAGCATCGGGGATGGACCCGGTGCACCCCCAAGCGGCGACCGAGGCCAAGGCGATGGCGGAAACCCCGAGATTGCGCCACGCAAGCTGCGTTGTCATCGCTGTCATCGATTTGCTCACGGAAGCAGCAGTCGATTCATCTGCGACTAAACAGGCAACAAAGAGCCGGGGGATGGTCGTGCCAGCTCGCCCCGTTCTGCCTTGCAGAAAAAATGCATGAATCGGAGCTGACCATTCGACTGGTCTTTCCATGTCGAGCCTACGTCGCTCCTTGGAGCTGGCAGTCCTAGCCGGTTTGTTCCTGCTAGCCTGCGGCAGCGCCCGTGAAGTAGCCGGTGCGGCTGGCGCGAACGGCCTCGCGGGCGCGGCCGCAACTGGATTGTCGGGGGGCTCGAGCGGCCACGCTGCAGCCGGCGCCTCGAGCGTTGGTGACAGCGGTGGCGTGGCAAGCGCAGGCGCTGATCCTGCCGGCGGAGGCCAGGGCGTTGGCGGCGGCGATCCTGTGGGCGGAGCCAACACCGGCGGATCGATCGCCGGCACAGCTGGCACGGCTGGTCTCAGCGGCTCGGGTGGTGCTGGCCCTGCCGCAGCGGGTGTCGAGCAATGGCACCCGGTCGACATCAAGCTCGGCGGCACGTCCACGTCTCAGTTGACCGATCGCCTCAGCGCGACATTCACCGGCCCGGGCGGCGTGAAGCTCGTGGTTCCCGGGTTCTTCGACGGCGCGGCAGGCTGGAAAGTGCGCTTCGCTCCGACCGCCGTCGGCGCCTGGTCATTCGCGACGTCGTCCTCGGTCGCTGCGCTGAGCGGCAAGACGGGCGCCGTGCAATGTGTGGCCAACACCAACCCCTTGCTGCACGGCAGGCTGCTGGTCGATCCTGCGCATCCGCACTACTTCAAGTACGAAGACGGCACGCCGTACGTGCTCATGGCCTTCGAAGCTGACTGGCTCGGGCTACTCGACTTCGGAGATCCGACGATCGCGAGGGCCAAGTCACTCGTCGACATGTACACGAGCCGCGGCTTCAACCAGGTGCTGTTGAACGTGTTCGCGTACGACACCAGTTGGAAAATGGGTAAAACGTCGAGCGATGACTTCGGCCCTCCCGCCGAGTACCCGTGGCAGGGCTCGAACGCGATGCCGGATCAAAGCCAAATGAACCCGGTCTTTTTCGCCAACTACGACCTGGTCATGCAGTATTTGTTGGAGCACGGCGTGGTCGCGCACGTCATGCTGAAGGTCTACAACAAGGCCGTAAAGTGGCCGGCGAAAGGCTCGGCCGAAGACGACCTTTACTTCAACTACGTTCTAGCGCGGTATCAAAGCTACCCCAACCTGGTTTGGGATTTCTCCAAAGAGTCGAACAACGAGCCAGACATCGCGTACAAATCGGCCCGCCTCAAGCTGATTCACGACACCGACGCCTACCATCACCCGCTCTCGACGCACACCGACGTGGGCTTCTACGCGAGTGCCGCGGCCAAGGACCTGTTGGATTTTCGCACCGATCAGAACCAGAGCGACTGGTACCAGACGATCGTCTCGCACCAGGGCGCCAACGCCTGGCCGGTGTTCAACGCGGAGTACGACTACGAGCTCGGCAACGACGGCGGCCGAACCTACGCTAACGCAACCGAGAAGCTCACCTGCTTCAAGCGAGCGTGCGAGGTCACGATGGCCGGAGCAGGCTTTGCCTACTACTACACGTACCACGCCTGGGACGTCGTTCGCGCGACGGAGGTACCTGGCGGCCTTGACTACTATAAGGTGCTATTTGGCGTCATTTCAGCCACCCAATGGTCCGAGCTGAGCCGCGCCGACGACCTGATCGACAAGCCAGGTGATGGCAGGCACTGCCTGGCAAAGCCCGGCGCCGAGTACCTGGTCTACCTGGCCGGTGCCGGCACCGCGGTGCTCAGCGTCCAGCAACTGCCAGGCACGGTGAAGGGCAAATGGGTGAACCTGATTTCGGGTCAGGAACAAACCATCGCAGCACTCGGCAACGGTCAAGCGTCGCTGACCAATCCGTGGTCGGACCCCGCGATCGCGCATCTTTCGCCGTAGCCAGGCGCCGCCTAGAGCGCGTGCGCCAAATAGAGAAATATTCTCTTCTCGATTTCCCGATTGTCTCTTTGTTGGATACTGGAGCCGGGTCCATTGTTCCAGATCATTTGTCGATCGAATTGCACCATCACGCGTCCTTTGCCCTGCTCTTTGAGGGCCAAGGCTGCGTAGAGTGGGTTACCAATGGTCATGCCGCCACCGACATTGTTGGTGGTCACGCTGCCGCTTTGCCCGACTTTCGCGGCGCTCGAAAACGGTATCAGTATTTTCACGCCGGCATTCGGATCGACGCACACGACCGGTTCACCCTCGCCTTCAATGACGAGCGCTCTGCCGTCTGCGTGAGTTACCGGACTGGTATCATCATCTGGCGCTTTCATGGCGCAGGCGCCGTTGCCTTGATCGGTCAAGACCTGCATACCGAATTGACCGACGATGCTGTTGACCGCTTTCTGCCCGACCGTATTGCTGATGCCGACCACATCATACTTTCCCCCCAACGCAGAATCGCTATAGGCGAGCAGGCCGCCGCCGTTGGCTATCCAGGTCGCAATCGCTGCCTGCTCGGGGCCGCTCATGACTTTTTGATGGTTTCCGAAAATAACAACGTTGTATTGATTCAGGAAATCCAGGTCGAAAGTGGTCGTGCGGTCGTAGACTTCGGTGATCGAGTAGCCCAGGTTCTCGATTTCCATCTTGTATTGCGAGCAGCCGAGGTCGCTCGTGTCGCTCAACCTCATCTGGTCGTATTCTTGGCCTGCCGGCGCGGGTATCGTTCCATTCTCCGAGACAGAGCCGTACACATAGGCGGCCTTCTTTTGGTTGGGGTCTGGAGCAGTTCCCGGGAGTGTGCCGCCGCTACCGCTACCGCCAGCGCCACTGCTGCCGCCGCTACCAGCACCGCCACTGCTGCCGCCGCTACCGCCAGCGCCACTGCTGCCGCCGCTACCGCTACCGCCGCCACCAGTCCCAGACGTGGCGGCTCCCCCTATCACCGGTCCGATTCCCCCAGTGGGCGGAGCTCCGCCTACGCTCGTCGTGCCAGCCACGCTCGTGCTGCCGGCCACGCTAGTTGTGCCGGCAACGCTCGGGTTACCAGCCATGCCGGCGCCACTCACGGCAGTCGCACCGCCAGCCGGTGGTGACGAAGAGGATGAGCTATCTACGCCGCTGCAGCCAGTCGCAACTAGGACGGCGATGGCGCAGGCATGGACAGTCGCTACACGCGTGGTGAGCTGCGGGAACATTTTCTAAGCCTCCGGGGTGCTCGAGCGTAGTGGCGACGCCAGGTGCGGCGCTCCAAACGTCTAGCCAATTCACTCTACGCACGCGCCTGTGCCGCGTCTTGTATCGATGCCGCGTAGATTTGCAACTCGCAGCGTGATGCGACTCGAGCTCAACCAAACGCGCAGCTCGGTGAAGAAATCTGCCTGCTGTTGCCGCCTCGTCTCGACTTAGATGGCCGCGTCTCGACCAGCTCTGCTTCGAGACGCGCCGTCTCGATCTCGACGGCGCGCGACGCGGTTTCGAGGAGACCGTTACGGCAGGCGATTTGACGTGGTAGCGTCGCTGCCGTCCATGGTCTCGGGCGTGGTGATCGAAGTGCCGGTCGAGGCGGCGCCCGCCGCAGCGCCGGTCGTGGTCAGCCGTTGCGCTCAAGCACTAGGCGCGGGGCGTTGTCTGCTGGCGGGTGACAACGTCGGCGCCCGCTACCATGCGCAGATTGTGAGCGACCCGGACGCCAGGCGGCTGAGCATCGAGTTTCGCCGCGGGTCGGCGAGCGGCCCGATCCTCGCCGAGCGAGAGCTGATCTTTGCCCTGACCGATGCGCCTGAAAGCCGCTGGGCGTCCGCCGGCCTGGTCGTCGCCGGCCTGGTAGCGGCCTTCGATGCGTCCGCCGCAACCGCGGGCTCGGCACAGCAACCGCCGCCACGCCGAACGAGCCTCGCGGCGGCGCCCAATCGCGCCATGCTGGGCGTCGACGTCGCAGCGCTGGTAGGGCCCGGCCTGGCCGATGGCCCTGCGCGGCTCGGTGGTTTTGGCCGCTTCTGGTACGGCTGGTCGAGTTATTCACGAGTGCTGGGCCTCGCGAGCGTGCGCTACGCGGCCCTCGCGAGCGGGCCGCACGTGAGCTGGACGTCGCTCGGCCTTGGCTTGGAGACCCGCGTCGGGTCGCCCGACTCGCTGCTGAGCTTGGAGCTCACGGGCGAGCTCGTAGCAGAGCGTTTCGCGGTCTCCGCGACGCAGGCCGGTACGGGGCAAACCGCAAGCGCCCGACAGAACCGGGTCGGTGGCCGCCTGGGGTTGAGCGTACCGGTGCGCCTTTCGCAGCGGCTGAGGTTGCTCGTCGGCGGCGACGCAGCAGCCATGACGCCGCCGGTCAAAGTGGAGGTCGAAAGCCACGTGGTAGGCCGCGAGCCGGCGGCGCGCGTCGTCGCTTTTTTGGGTTTTCGCCTGGCATTTTGAGTGGGCGAAGGTGAGTAGCCGTCGATCCCTGCACTTTCATGCCTGGCTGGGCGCGCCTGAAACGACTTCGAGGCTGTAGACCAATTTCCGGTATTCATCGAATCGTAAATCCAACGCCGACTGCTGCGTCTTGATGCCCCAGCAAGCACAACGCTCTGGTGATCGCTCACCCACTACGGCGGACGTGTACCCTGGGGCGAGGCAAACGGAGGCAGTGAACGAGGGGGAGCTGCTGCGCGCGGTCCGAGCAGGGGATCGGCAGAGCGCGGTCGCCTTGTACGATCTCTTGTATCCCAGCGTTGCACGAAGCTTGCAGCGCGTTCTGCATCGAGCGGGTAGCGACTATGACGACCTGGTTCAAATCACCTTCGAGCGCATCGTGCGCTCCATCGTCGAGCCGAAGGGCGAGAGCGTCATCAACCTGTGCGCGTGGGCTTCGGGCGTTGCCACGCACGTGGCGATCGATGCCCTGCGCTCGCGTATCCGTGAGCGCAGCCTGTTTCTCGCCGATGATCCGGCCAGCGGTCATTCGCTGCTCGAGCTGGCCGGCAGCGCGAGCGCCGAGCGTGACCTCGATGCGCGGCGGCAGCTACAGGTCGTACAAGAGGTCTTGGGTCGCATGAAAGATACGTTCGCGACCACGGTCGTGCTCCACGACATGCTTGGCCACGACCTGGCCGAGACCGCAGTGCTCACCAGCGTCAGCGTAGCTGCGGCACAGTCGCGGCTCGTGCGCGGGCGCAAAGAGCTGCTCCGCCGTGTAGCGCAGCGCTTGAACAAGGGGGCCAAGTGAGCGACGAGACGCGCGTCCGAGAGCTGTTCGCGGCTCGCGTGGCCCGCCCGGTCGACCTCGATGGCGCCGAGTTCGCCAGCGATCGCGAACGCAGCATCGAAACAATCCTGCGTTCTGCGCGCCAGGGGCCCACGGCCGCCAAACCGCGAGCGTTGGTTTGGGGCAGCGTGGGCACGGCGGTGGCCTTGGCCGCAAGCCTGGCGCTGTTTTGGGGACACCTGACCGGTAGTAGCCCCGGCAGCGACGCCGTCGCCACAAAAGGCGCAGCGCTTCCGGCAGCTCGCCCGGTCACGACCGCCATCACCCTGCAAGATGTAACAGGCACGGCGTCGCGCTGGGAAGCGGGGCGCCGCATCCCCTTGCTCGCCGAGAAAGAACCCCAAGTGGTGCCCAGCTCGAGCGAGCTCGTCACCGAAGCCCGCTCGAACTTGCGCGTTCGAAGCTCGAGCGGACTCGACATCGCACTTTTCGAAAACAGCCGACTGTCACTGGCTGGCTTGGGCCAAGCGGCGACCAGCGTGAGCTTGCTTTCCGGTAGCATCCGCTGCGAAGTGCCTCACTTGCTCGAGGGTCAGCATTTTTCAGTGCAGACGCCAGAGGGCAACGTGATCGTGCGCGGCACGGTGTTCAGCGTATTCGTGAGCGCGTTCGCGGAAGGTGCTCGCACCTGTGTGAAGGTCGAGCAAGGTGAGGTGCTGATGAAGACGGCGACGAGCGCGAGCCGCGTCGGTGCCGGGCAGTCTTGGGGCTGCGGGCGCGAAACCAAGCCGGTCGTTTCCGCGCCCGAGGCGCCAGCGCCCAGCGCCAAGCCGCCGAAGGGCGGGCTGCGCGTGAGCCAAGACCACCCGCCAACTGGCACTCTCGACGAAGAAAATCGGCTATTTCAGTCTGGCTTGGCAGCTGAGCGCCGAGCTGAGCTGGCCGCTGCGCAGGCAGCGTTCGACGAGCTCTTGACGAAGTACCCAGCGTCGCCGGTCGCCGGCGAAGCGCGTGCAGCACGAGCACGCGTCGTAAAGGAGCTTTCGAGCAAACCGTGAACGGCCGGCTCAGTGCCCTGATTCTCGGCAGCGCGTCACTGCTCGCTTGCAACGAGGTGACGCTCTCGCTGTTTCCGAAAGCAGACGCCTTGACCGAAACCGGCGGCAGCGCAGCGGCGTCGGGCAACGGCGGCGCGTCCATCGCCGGCGACGTGAGCGCAGGCTCGGGCGGAACCAGCGCGGCCGGCTCGGGCAGCGCTGCCGGTGCTGGTGCCGAGGCCGGTGCACCGACCCCGAGCGTCGAAGGCTTGGTGGGACAATGGCCGCTCGATGCGGATGCTGACGATGCCGTCGGCACCAACGACGGCACGCTGCAGGGCAATGCAAGCTTCACCACCGACGCGAGCCGCGGTCATGTCTTGCGCTGTGACGGCCAAAGCCCAGGCTTTGCCATCGGCAATCTCACCAGCTCGAGCTTCACCTACGCGTTTTGGGTGTGGACCGACACCGCGAGCAACCAGAGCGGGGGTCCGCTCGACGGCAATGCCCTGCTTTGGGCCAACACGGCGGGTGCCATCGACGATTTCACGCTCTCCGTGATGAACAATCGACTCGACTACATCAGTTACGATCAGACGACCGCAGGTTCCGCGAACGTGGTCGACGGCACCTGGCACCACGTCGCGCTAACGCGCGAAGACGGCGGCACTGCCTTTTTGTACCTCGATGGTGTCGCGGACGGCTCGTGTGGCGCGGGCAACGGCCCCGTCAGCAGCAACCCACTGGTCTATATCGGCGGCAATCCCGTCGACCACCGCTACTTCACGGGCTTGATCGACGACCTGAGACAGTACGATCGGGCGCTCGGCGCCGACGAGGTGCAAGTGCTGTTCACGACGACGGCGTTGCCTTAGCGACAACGTCTGCCACGGCACTCAATATCACTCGACATTTTCTGCCTGGTGCTCGACGTCAGCTTCGACGTCCCCGTTACAGGCAGAGCGCATGTCATCAAGAAACCGATCGAGGCGCGTGATCGCAGTCCCGGCGAAGCTAGTCTTAATGCTGGTTGGAGCCTGCGCGTGCGCTTGCACCGCGGTCATCAGCGGTTCGAGCGATGTGCCGGAGGTGACACCCAGCATGGGTCCTGGGATCAGTGTTTCGGGCTCTTCGCCCGGCGGAACGAACGGGACGACCGGCGGGAGCGGCGGGACGAATGGTACGACGGGCGGGACGTGCGGTGTCGCCCCAGCGCCCGTTCAGCGGCTCACGTCACTCGAATACAACAACGTTGTCCGCGATCTGTTCGGTGTTCAAAAGGACTACGCAGCCGGGTTCTCGGCCGACGCCGCCGGACCCGCCGGGTTCACGACCGAAGGCGTCGCCCAAAATCTCTCGTTGAGCAATGTGACGGACTATTTGAGCGCCGCCAAAGCCGTCGTCGCCGATGTGTTCGCCGCGAGCCCGAACCGGCTCCTCACTTGCACGTCAGGCGATGCCTGCGCCCAGTCGATCATCACAACGCTTGCGACGAAGGCGTTTCGCGGACCGCCACCGGCCGACGAGATCGCGAGTCTGATGACCGTCTACAAATCCTCGAGTAGCCCAGTATTCACCGATGCCTTGAAGCTAGCGGTGAGAGCCATTCTGGTCTCACCTCGATTCTTGTTCCGATTCTACCTAGTCCCTGCGAACAGCAGCGCGGTGATGCCCCTCACGGACTACGAGCTCGCAAGCCGCCTCTCTTTCTTTCTCTGGGGATCGATTCCGGACGACTTGCTCATGGCGGATGCAGCGCAAGGGCGTTTGCAGCAGTCGGACGTGCTCAAGGGCCATGTGCTGCGTATGCTCGCGGATTCGCGCGTGGCGTATCTGAGCAACAGCTTTGGTTATCAGTGGCTGCAGCTCGATCACTTTGATGCCACCAATCTGGACACGACGCGTTTTCCCACCTGGAACACCAGTCTAAAGAGCTCGATGAAGAGCGAGACGCTCGCTTTTCTGAACCATGTCTTCGGACAAGACACCAGCGTCATGGACTTCGTCGCGGGGAAGTATAGTTTTCTCGACCAGAATCTCAGTCAACACTACGGCATACCCATACCTGCCGGCACGGGTACGCAGCTGACACAAGTCGCGCTCAACGACGAGCGCGTGGGGATCCTGACGAATGCGTCGATCCTTGCGCTCACGTCCGTAGCCAATCGCACCTCGCCCGTGCGTCGCGGAATGTGGGTGCTGGGGCAAATCTTGTGCTCCGGCACTGGGGCGCCTCCGCCCAACGTGCCGGCGCTTCCGGCTCCTGCGAATGGGAGCACAGAGCTTCAAGCCGAATCCGCGATCCGCCAGAGGCTCGCCCAACATATCGAGCTTAGCGCGTCGTGTTCGGCGTGCCACAGCCTTCTCGACCCGATTGGCTATGGCTACGAGAACTACGACTCGGCCGGTATTTGGCGCACCGCCTACTTGGACGGCACCCCAGTCGACGCTTCCGGGCAGCTACCTACCGGTGAGACGTTCAAGAACTTCAACGATCTCGCGAAAATCGTGCAGTCGGACAGCCGCTATCCCTGGTGCTTTACCAAGCGCTTGGCGTCCTTCGCGGAGGGACGCGACATGACCGGCGGCGCCGATGAATGCACGACACAGCCTATCGCGCAGACCAGCGTGGGCCCCACGCAGAAGTTTTCCGATCTGGTCTTCCGATTGATCCAGGATCCGAGTTTCCGCTCTCGTCAAGTGAGCCATTGAGAGGACACGAGCTATGAGGACGTTCCGAATACCGAGGCGCAGTTTTCTCAGAGGGGCAGGTGTCTCGATTCTGCTGCCGGCCTTGGACATCATGGTTCAACCACGAACCTCGATGGCGGGGGCAGGGCCGGGCACCAGCCCACGTTACGCCGCGTTCTTCTTGTCCCTCGGCATGTGGGGCCACGGCTATGACCCCACGAAGAACGACGCGAGCCGCTACTATGAAATCCGTCCGGGTGATCCAAAGTTGGGCACCGGCACCTGGCACCCGATTCAGCCTGGCCCGTTGACGTCGCCGTTGCCGGCGCACCTGGCGCCGTTCGAGTCCCTCAAGCAGAAGCTGATGATTGTGAGTGGACTGAGCACTCTGCCGCAAGATCCGGACGGTACCAATGCGACTCACTCTTTGCCCACGACCTGCTGGCTTACTTCGGCCTATAAGTCGGGTGGCGGTCACGGCGATACCCCTCCCGATTC
>Ga0307516_10009720_pt1 | contig 10679 bp, 9 predicted proteins | sample 19_EM_MG_FD_203310 | JGI IMG/M metagenome (GOLD analysis project Ga0307516, IMG submission 203310) | Populus trichocarpa ectomycorrhiza microbial communities from riparian zone in the Pacific Northwest, United States - 19_EM | ecosystem: Host-associated > Plants > Roots > Unclassified | place...
GCATGGTCCCGAAGCCGATTGGGCAAGCGATTTCAAGACCCGCTCCATCTTTGGTGAACTCCCCGGTCGCAGCTGCCCGCAATCCCAAAAGACCTTGGTTGATTGCAGGGCTGGCATTGCTGCTTGTCTCTGCGATTGCGGCCACGACCTGGTGGACATTCGCAGACCGCAGCACCATCCACTATGTAGCTCTGCCGGTTGCCAAGGGCGCCGTGATCCGGACTGTAACCGCAACAGGCACGGTCAACCCGGAGCTCACGATTATCGTTGGCACCGCCGTATCCGGAATTATCCAGGAGCTGAACTGCGACTATAACACGCAAGTAAGAAAGGGACAGGTCTGCGCAAGGATTGATCCCCGCCCCTATCAAAGCGTTGTCGACCAAAACCGGGCGAATTTGGCGGTAGCGAGCGCACAGCTCGAAAAGGACAAGGCCAACCTGACCTATACGCAGCTCTCGCTCGGCCGCGCGGCTACGCTCGTACAGACCCATGCCGTTTCTCAGGACGCATATGACAGCGCCAAGAGCACGCATGAACAGGCGTTGGCACAGATCAAATTCGATGAAGCAACCATTCAACAACGTCAGGCATCGCTCGATGCGGCTCAGGTCAATCTGGACTACACAAGCATTGTGTCGCCGGTCGACGGCACCGTGGTTTCTCGCAATGTAACCATGGGACAGACGGTCGCGGCGAGTTTCCAGACCCCGACGCTGTTTCTCATCGCGACCGATCTCACCAGGATGGAGGTCGACGCGAATGTGAGTGAAAGCGATATCGGTGGCATCCGGATCAAGAACAAGGCCACATTTACCGTGGACGCATACCCGAGGCGCACGTTCGAGGGTGCGGTAGCCCAGGTCCGTCAATCCCCACAGACCGTTCAGAACGTCGTGACGTACGACATCGTCATCAGCGTCAACAACTCGGACCTGACGCTGATGCCGGGCATGACCGCCGCCAGCCGCATCATTGTCGATCAACGCACGGACGCGATCCGGGTGCCCAATCAGGCGCTTCGATATGTGCCCAGCGGCCAAGCCGGAGCCGTTCAATCCGGCCACGCGCAGGTTTGGGTTCTGCGCGACGGGAATCCGGCGTCAATCCCGGTTGTGACCGGGCTCGACGACGACAGCTTCACGGAGATCGTCAGCGGCGATCTAAAGCCGGGAGATTTTGTGATCACGGCGGAGCAGCTTGCCGCGGTAAAAAAAGCCGCCACGCCACGTCTAAGTCGCTGATCTGAGGCCGAACGCTTACGAGCCCATACATGCTGGAACCAATCATCAGGGTAGCGAACGCGACACGGACCTATCACGTCGGCGACGTCGACGTGCATGCTCTGCGCTGCGTCAATCTGATCGTCGAACCCGGCGAGTTCATCGCCATTATGGGATCGTCCGGTTCGGGCAAGTCGACCCTGATGTCGTTACTCGGCTGTCTGGATCGGCCGTCCAGCGGAGAATATTACCTGGAGGGGGTCAATGTCGCGCTGCTGACGGAACCCGAGCTCGCGCGCATCCGCAGCGAGCGATTGGGCTTCGTCTTTCAGAGTTTCAATCTTCTCGCCCGCACCAGCGCGATCGAGAACGTTGCTCTGCCCCTGTTTTATGCCGCCGGGGGCGCTTCGAGCGGTACGGAGCGCACCGAACGCGCGCGGGCATCGCTCGCATTGCTCGGTCTGGCCGACCGGGAGCGCAATACACCGGGGCAGTTGTCGGGCGGTCAGCAGCAACGCGTCGCCATCGCGCGCGCCTTGATCAATGATCCGATCCTGCTTCTTGCGGATGAGCCAACGGGAAATCTCGATACCAAGACGTCACACGAGATCATGGTGACATTGCAGATACTCAACCGCGAACGCGGCGTTACGATTATTGTCGTGACGCACGAGGCCGATATCGCGACCTATGCCGGCCGCGTCATCACCATGCGGGACGGTGAAGTGATTTCGGACGAGCGAAGGCAAGCCGTCAATCCGTCACCGGCAGTATCGACCGGGGTGCTGCCCGCCGGTTACTCCCCCAACCCACGGCCGCCAGCGCCAACCAGCGCAGCCAGTGGCCGTACCGACACCGCGCGCGCGTTCGCCCTAATGATCGTGGCTGCGGCGTTTCAGGCGCTGGCCCGCAACAAGATGCGTTCGACACTGACCATGCTGGGTGTCTTCATTGGCGTCGCCGCGCTGATTGCGATGGTCGCTATCGGCCAGGGCGCCAACGATGCAGTCCGCAAGCAGATCGAGAGCCTCGGTACCAACCTGCTGGTGGTTGTGCCGGGCGCCACCAATATGGGCGGGATGCGCAGCGGACAGGGGAGCGCCTCTACACTCACGGTCGTGGACGCCGAGGCACTGCGCCGCGACGCTCCTTCCATTGGCAGCGTGAGCTATCTCATTCGTCAGATGGGACAGGTCCAGTACGCCAATCAAAACTGGACGACGAATATTCAAGGTGTCACCGCCAACTACCCGCCGACCACCAATTGGCAAATAGCCTCGGGGCGCGACATTTCGCCGGAAGACGACATGAATGCGGCGCTAGTCGTGATCCTGGGCCAGACGGTTTCCCGCCAATTATTCGGCGTCAACGGCAATCCGATCGGTGCGGTGATTCAGGTCAAGAGTGTCCCCCTGCGCGTCATCGGCGTCTTCGCCTCCAAAGGCCAAACAGCCTATGGGACGGATCAGGACGATCTCGTGATGACCCCCTTCACCACCGCGCAGCGCAAGGTTCTTGGCGTAGCGGCGCCAAGCCAGCAACAGGCTCCCCTCAACTGGGTCTATCCGTCACCGCCCAATCCCTATAATCTCCAGCAGCGACTAGTGGGGTATGTGAACCAGATCTATGTCCAGGCCACCGATGCCAACCAGGTTCAGCCGGCAGTCCGCCAGGTCACCGAGATCCTGACGCGACGCCACCGTATCCGGCCAGGCGACGTCAATGATTTTTCCGTCCGCAATCTGAGCCAGATTGCCGAGACTGCCGAGAGCAGCAGCCGCATCATGGCGCTCCTGCTCGCGGCTGTTGCTTCGATATCGCTGATCGTGGGCGGCATCGGGATCATGAACATCTTGCTGGTGTCGGTGACCGAACGGACGCGCGAAATTGGTCTGCGGATGGCAATCGGCGCCCGCAGAACGCATGTGCTTCTGCAGTTTCTTGCCGAATCCGTGATCCTGAGTGTTACCGGCGGCATTGCCGGAATTGTCGTGGGTGTTCTGTTTTCCGCGATGGTCTCGGTCGTTGCCGGCTGGCCCGCACCGATCTCGCTGGCTGCCGTTGCCGGCGGATTCCTGTTTTCTGCCGCCATGGGCATTTTCTTCGGTTATTACCCAGCGCGGAAAGCAGCCAGCCTCGATCCGATTGAGGCGCTGCGATACGAATAAGCGCGCGCGGGTGATCTTGAATAAGCGCCAAACGGAAAACGGCCGGCCGAGGCGGACCGTTTCTGTCAGTTAAGTATCGGTGTCGCTGGTTGCTGCCACCATGTGACGGTCAGCCCGACACATTCGGATTTGTCGCTTCCGTTGCTTTTGTCTCGTTGGCGATTGCACTGAGTTGAGCAGCGATTGTTCTGGCCTGACACAACCAGCACACGCCCGAGTTCCGAAGTCACTATACGAACACACAAGCAACGTCCAATGACCAAGCGGGAACTGCGGTTCTGGAGCAACCATTGGCGACGCGAGCCATTGGTTCGCTATCAAGGAAACAAAGGGACATCAAAAATGTCGAATCCAAACCGCAACAACTCGAATCAAAATTCAACAACCCAGGAAGACGTCAAGGAACAGATCAACGCGGCGACCACATCATTCGCGTCATCCACCGCCTTCCCCGCGGGCTTTCAGGCCATTGCCACGGCTTATGGCGACTACACCAGGAAATCGTTTCAAGACACCAAAGCGTTTGTCGAGCAGCTCACAGGCGTGAAGTCGTTCGAGAAGGCAATTGAACTTCAAACCGAATTCGCGAAGACGGCTTACGAAACGTTCGTTTCCGAATCGCAGAAGATCGGCGCACTGTACGGTGATCTGGCCAAGCAGTCCTACAAACCATTCGCTGGCTTCGTCAACAAGACGCCTCCGACAAATCAATAAGTCTTGCCCCGCGATGTCAGAGCAAAGTCGCCCGCGCATCGCGGGCTCGGGCCCATTACGAGGAGTATCATGTCTATTTCCGATCGGCGTTTCCAGAATTGTTCCCTCGACCCGGAAGAGGTCACGGCCATGAACCAGGCATACGACCTTGCATGTAAAACGCTTCAGAATATCGGTCAGCTGGAAGTGGATCGTGAAATCATTGCCGGGAGAATTTTGCAGGCCGCGCAGAGCGGCGAGCGCGATGCCGACAAACTATGCGCTGGTGCGATCCATGGTTTGACCGCATCCGACTATCGGCAGCATGGCAGCTAGAGCATTTTCGAGCGAAGTGGAAACCGGTTCGCGTCAGGAAAACGCGTCAGAGCAAGAATCTAGAGCCCGGTTTCGATTCCATCGAAACGGAAAAGGCTCTAGCCTAGGCCACGAACGATAAGAGCGGGAATTTAGCCGGCCAGAGGGAATTCTGCCGGTGAATGCAGAACTCCCTCGTAGGTCGGACGAGGTATTGGCGGCAATCTGGCTCGCCCGGTTGGCACTTTGGGTCGTCTCAGTACTAAGCAGATGGCGCATTCGCGGGGTCCATCTCCTCCTCAGGGCGCCTGCCAGCCCCCAAACTTATCTTCGGCGGCCGGATCGAAAATGTCTGTTCAATTTTGACCACGCGACGCGATTTCTCGGCCGGTGATTACGACGACCGAAGTCAGGGCCACGGACGGCCTTGAAGCGGAACATCGTTCAGGTTCAAATTATTTCAGGACCTGATCAATATTGACCAGCGCCGCCAGAACAAGGCGAGCAAGCTGGTTGGATCACCGCCCGCCTCCCCCGGCATCTACCGGTGACCGAGAGCCTTGCGCTCCCGCCTGACCCAACGGTCGAACAAGGGTGGAATGCAATGACACTTTACCCGGCCGCAATTCCGTTGCTCGCAATACAGCGACTGCGCTGCTCAACGTGCCAAACCCGCATGATCCTTGCGCAGATCTCGCCGGGACCCACCGGGTTCGAGCTTCGCACGTTCGATTGCGCCAAATGCAGCCACGTCGAAAAAATTTTTATCGCGTCCGACCCGATGAAGTCCGGAGATGTTGGCTGGCTCGTCGGCGAAGTGCAGGCGCCGACCTAAGGTCATGGTACCGCTCGATCGCACCGCAAAGCCCCGGTCGAAAACACTCGATCGCGCGCTTTCGCTTGTTGCGGCATGCATTGTCGCCGCAATCATATTCGTTGCACGGTACTGATCGCATTGCCGATCGCGATGACGATCGAACGAAAAGTCGTCGCGCGCTACGCCGCCCGCACGCCGGCGAGGAAGCTCGACACTTCGGCCTGAAGCGATTGTAGTTTGCGGCCGAGCCGGGCGCTGGACTCCAGCACCAGCGTAGCCCTCTCGCCGACGTCGGTCTCTGCCGCCGTCACCAGCGTGGCGCGAAGCACGTCGTCAGGATCCCGAGCGCAAAATGCGTGAGTGGCGCCTCGCTTCGACATCCGCCGCGGTCGGCAGGTCAGCGCCGGTGCGCGAGACGGTGACGGCGGCAGCGATCACGGCGTAGCCGAGCAGGTCGCGGATCGCCGGCGGGTCGAGTTCGGCGATCGCATCGGGCGAGAGCCTGTCGGTCTTCGCAAGCTGCGCCAGCAGGGCGGCATGGAACGTGTCGCCGGCACCGACGGTATCGCGCACCGCGACAGAATGAGCCGGCACTGAAACATGGCCGGTAGCGCAAAACGCCGTCGCGCCTTTCGCGCCTTCGGTCACCACCACCAGCCGCGCGCCGCAATCGAGCCAGTAGTGGGCTGCTTCCGCGACCGACAAACGACCGCCCCAGGCGACGCGCACATCCTCGTCGCTGGCCTTGATGATGGTCGCGGTCCGGTAGAAGCGCTCGGCTGCCACAGCCCAGCGCGCCATGTCGCCGACCACGGCCGGCCTCAGATTGGGATCGACGCTGATCACGCGCCGTCCGCATTCGCGCATCGCGAGCGCGGCAAGAGCGGAGCCCACCGGCTCGACCGCCATCGTATAGGAGCCGAAGGTCAACGCCTGCACTTCCGGCGGCAACTCGGCCGGCAGATCGGTGAGCACGAACGAACGGTCTGCCGCGCCTTCGCCGTGAAAGGCATAACTCGGCTGGCCATGGTCGTCGGTGGCAACCATGGAGATCGTCGACAACCGATCGGTACGAACCAGAAAGCGATCGTCGACACCCTCGCGAACGAGGGTGCGCGCCAACAGCGCGCCGAAACAATCGCGCGAAATTCCGCCGAGGAAGGCTGCACCAACACCAAGCCGGGCGAGGCCGACAGCGACGTTGAACGGCGAGCCTCCGGCAACGGCGCGCGCCGGCATCTCCGCGCCTTCGGCCGGCCCGACGAACAGGTCGATCAGCGCTTCACCACAGACCAGAATCATGCCACGGCTTTCTCGCAAGTTGTGCGCGGCTCCAGCAGGTTCGGCAACACGCATGGCTGGCCCCGGCATTGGATCAATCCTTGAACAGTACGTCGTGATCGGGGGCGAAGGCCGCGAGCAGAGGCAACGCTGCACCGCCGATCGCGCGCGCATCGCGCCCGATCGAACCTTCCACCACCACGGTGTCGGTGAGGCCCTGCCCGTCGATACGAGCGCGCTGTGCACGGGTTTGCGCGACCAGGCGCGCGCGCACGTCGGCGGGGAACGCGCCGTCGATCACGATCGCCTCGAAATCGATCACCGCGAGCAGCGAGGTGATCGCCTGCGCCAGCGCCTCGGCGGCCTCGGCGATCCAGATGTCGAGCGGCTCGGCGAAGTTCGACCAGTCGTCCGGCGACAGCCAGATGTCGGTGCCGCGCCGGCCGGCGGCGATCAAGCGACGCTCCAGCCGATAGATCGAGGCGGTGCGGATCAGTTGCTGCAAGCTCGCATCGCCATTCGGTTCGCGATGCATGATCGGCATCGACCCGAGTGCACCGGCATTGCCGCTGCGACCGGGAAACAGGCTGCCGTTGAGGACGATGCCGCCGCCGATGAAGGTCCCGACATAGAAATAGGCGAAGTCACGATAGGATGCGCCGGCGCCGAAGGTGAGCTCGGCGGCGCAAGCCGACGTCGCGTCGTTGCAGAGGCGGACCGGCCATTGCGCGAAACGACGCGACAACTCGGCCACGACATCGAAATCCCGCCATTGCCCGAGCGCGCCCGGCGGCGTCTCGAGATCAGCCTCCCAGTTCCAGAGCTCGAACGGCATCGCCACACCAAGTCCGCTGATGCGGCGGTGCTGCGCGACTGGCAGTTCGACCAGCAGGTTCGGCATCTCCCGTTCGGCGAAGGCGAGGATCTCCCCGGGCGCGGGATAGGGATAGATCATGCGGCGTCGCGCGCGGATGCCGGCGGTAAAATCCATCAACACCAGGTCACAGCTGCGCCGGCCGATCATGAGACCGAGCCCGAAGGCGCCGTCCGGATTGAGCGTATACGGCACCGATGGCTGGCCGATGCGGCCGCGCTGGGGCTCGCCGGCGAGCAGCAGTCCTTCTTGCTCGAGACGGTTGATGATCACCGTGGTGGTCTGGGTCGAAAGGCCGGTCAGGCGTGCGATCTCGACCTTGGCAAGGCTGTGATGGCGGCGGATCAGGGACAGGATCAGGCGCTCATTGTAAAGGCCGACGCCGCTCTGGCTGGTGCCGCGGCTGCCGGCCGACTGAGCAGTCAGGGGTTGGTTGGCGCCCGCAACCGGCGCTTCTTCATCCATCCTCCGCTCCCCAAAAAATGGCGGCTTTTCCTTGCAATTTAGTGATCCGAAGCCCTGGTCCGGGCCTCGCCGAAACGACGCTTCGGTCCGTCGAAGCCCGTTCCACGTTCGTAACAATGGGCGGGTACGGACTCACGTGTCAATAATTAAATCGGAATGATTTATTTATTGACAACGAACGGGAGGCGAGGCCTCATAGCGAAACTGAAGGGCAACAGGGTATCGCGCAGTCGATCCGCGCAGCCGCAATGACAGCCCGATGGGAGGAATAAATATGCGTCAGCCAGTTGTATTTTTTGCCGCGCTCGGGATCGCCTCAGGCGTTGTCTTGGGTGTTTCTTTGGGCGTCACCACCGCCAACGCCGCCGACAAACCGATCGTCGGCCTCATCACCAAGACCAACACCAATCCCTTCTTCGTCAAGATGAAGGCCGGCGCTGAAGAGGCGGCGACCGCCAACGGCATCGAGTTGCGCTCGTTCGCCGGCAAGGTCGACGGCGACAATGATGGCCAGGTTGCCGCCATCGAAAACCTGATCGCCTCCGGCGCCAAGGGCATCCTGATCACGGCGAACGACTCCCGTGCCATCGTGCCGGCCATCGAAAAAGCGCGCGCCAAGGGCATTTTGGTGATTGCGCTCGACACGCCGCTCGACCCGGCGACGGCGGCGGACGCAACCTTCGCCACCGACAATTTCCGCGCCGGCGAATTGATCGGTCAGTGGGCATTGAAGACGCTGGGGCCGAAGGCGGCTTCGGCCAAGATTGCCATGCTTGACCTCAGCGTGAACCAGGTCTCGGTCGACGTCGGGCGCGATCAGGGTTTCCTCAAGGGCTTCGGCATCGATATCGGCAATCCGGCAAAGATCGGCGATGAGAAGGATGCCCGCATCGTCGGACATGACGTCACCGCCGGCAATGAGGAAGGCGGCCGCAAGGCGATGGAGAACCTGTTGCAGAAGGATCCCGGAGTTTCCCTGGTCTATACCATCAACGAACCCGCGGCGGCGGGCGCCTATGAGGCGCTGCGCTCGGTCGGCCGCGACAAGGACGTGCTGATCGTCTCGGTCGACGGCGGCTGCGCCGGTGTACGCAACGTCAAGGACGGCGTGATCGGCGCGACCTCGATGCAGTTTCCGCTGCTGATGGCAGCAAAGGGCGTCGAGGCCGTGAAGAAGTTCGCCGAGACCAGCACCAAGCCGCAGCCGACGCCCGGACACGATTTCTTCGATACCGGCGTCGAACTCGTGACCGACAAGCCCGCTGCGGGCGTGACCTCGATCGACAGCGCCGCCGCCTTGAAGAAGTGCTGGGGTTAGAGCATCATCGGTTCTGACTAGGCGAAGCTCTCAAGTTCGACTGAAGACAGGCGCCGCGCGACATCGCGACGCCTGTTGAGCAAGCGAAGCCGCCTATCGCCAGGCTGCCAATGCTGTGGTTCGAGGAAGGCGCGATGACCGATATCGGCAACAGCCAGCCCGCCATCCAGGTCCTCGAGGCCCAAGTGGACAAGAAGGAGGCGGACGACCGCGTGGCCGAATTCGAGGTCCGCGCCAAATCGCCCTTGCGCAGGCTGCAACATTTCCTCCACGCCAACCCGACCGCGGTGCCGGCGATCGTGCTGTTCCTCGGCATCGCGGCTTTCGGCCTGATCGTCGGTCCGCGCTTCCTCTCCTCCTTCAATCTGTCGCTGATCATCCAGCAGGTGACGATCATCGGCGTGATCGGCGCGGCGCAAACGCTGATCGTGATCACCGCCGGCATCGACCTGTCGGTGGGCGCCATCATGGTGCTGTGCTCGGTGATCATGGGCAAGCTCGCGGTGATCGCCGGCCTGCCCGCCCCGCTCGCGCTCCTGGTCGGCATCGCCGCCGGCGGCGGCTGCGGCGCTGTCAACGGCGTGCTGGTGACGCGGATCAAGCTGCCGCCCTTCATCGTCACGCTCGGCACCTGGTCGATCTTTTTCGCGCTCAATCTCTGGTATTCCGCCTCCGAAACCATCCGTTCGCAAGACGTTGCGAAGGCCGCGCCGTTCCTGCAAGCGCTGGGAACGCCGGTGGACATTCTCGGTGCCCGCTTCACCTATGGCTCGTTCTTCATGCTGGCGCTGGTCGGCCTGATCTGGTTCGTGCTCAACCGCACCGCGTTCGGCCGCCATCTCTACGCGGTCGGCGACGATCCCGATGCGGCGCGGCTCGCCGGCATCCGCACCGGCCGCGTCCTGTTCACGGTCTATGTGGCGGCGGGCGTGATCTGCGCGCTCGGCGCCTGGGCCCTGATCGGACGGATCGGCTCGGTCAGTCCCCAGGCCGGGCAGACCGCCAATCTCGACAGCATCACAGCGGTCGTGGTCGGCGGCGCCAGCCTGTTCGGCGGGCGCGGCTCGATCGTCGGCACGCTGGTCGGCGCCCTGATCGTCGGCGTGTTCCGCAACGGGCTCGCGCTATCGGGTGTCGACGTGCTGTGGCAGGAATTCACCGTCGGCTGGCTGATCATCATCGCGGTTGCGCTCGATCAATGGATCCGGAAGGTTTCGGCATGAGCACCGACAGCCAAACGTCCGCGTCAGCACCAACACCAATCGTGCAGGCCCGCGGCCTCGTCAAGCGCTACGGCCGGGTCGTCGCGCTCGACAACGCCGACTTCGATCTGCTGCCGGGCGAGATTCTCGCTGTCATCGGCGACAACGGCGCCGGCAAATCCTCGCTGATCCGCGCGCTCTCCGGCGCGATGATTCCGGATGCGGGCGAAATCAGGCTGAACGGCGAGAAGGTGACGTTCTCCTCGCCGCTCGATGCGCGGGCCGCCGGCATCGAGACCGTGTATCAGACGCTCGCATTGTCG
>Ga0307516_10009721_pt1 | contig 10676 bp, 13 predicted proteins | sample 19_EM_MG_FD_203310 | JGI IMG/M metagenome (GOLD analysis project Ga0307516, IMG submission 203310) | Populus trichocarpa ectomycorrhiza microbial communities from riparian zone in the Pacific Northwest, United States - 19_EM | ecosystem: Host-associated > Plants > Roots > Unclassified | place...
GTCAGGTTGCGAAGGGCACTGCGATCTGTGAGTGCAGCGTTGTCTCTACGTTCCTGCTATTGATTGAAGAGAAGTGACCAGGCCGCAAAATTCATTCCCAAGGTCATCGATACATCCATCACGCTGGCCAAGTCTGGATCGACACCCTTTGCGTACCTCCCATTGATCGGGACCGCAATTGATGTCTCGTTGCGACTGAAGGGTAAGGATGAAAATCTGAGAGGGGTCACCCCGAAAAACAAGGTACTTTTTTTAGGTTTGTTTTGTGTTTCTCAACTCACCGACGCCTTTGCAGGCTTCGGTCTTGGCGTTTTACACCGGCTCCGTCTTCATGTCGAAAACACCTATTTCCCCGCATCAAGCTGTAAGCCCAGGTCACTTCCGCCGAACCTAAGCTGATTTTCTCCCCCAGAACGCGTTCCACGACTTCGTCGAGACCTCCGTAACCGAAGAAGATCTGGTGTCATCCATCCTTCCTACAGTTGAGAAGTCGGTCCTCCGCTCCCCGGAGGTTTCCCTTCTTGGTATGTTTATTCTACACGTGAAACATCCCGTTCTCTCATCTACATTCGACAGTGATCTGCGAGTTTTTCCGTGCATACCCCTCTTCATTGCCACAAGGCGCGTTCAAGCGCGTCCTGACGCCAATCCTGAACTGTTCCAAGTCGAGTAATGCGGTTGTTCGGTCGAACGCGATCGAACTGTTCAAGATAATTGTTTCGAGACATGCTGAAAACCACGAGGACTTGAAGAGTGCTGTCACGGAGGTACTCAGCCTCCCAAAGGCCGGGAAGACGAGTGGACCCGACCACCGTGTCGCCCTGTATACGATGTTACAATCATTGCCCTCATCCCCCGTCACGTCACCCGAGGTTGTTTCGTCGGTTCCTGCCCTTTTGACCAAGGAAACAAGCGATCCAGCGATCACGGCTCTCAGCTCCGCTCTCTCCTCCCACCTTTCTTACCAGCTGCGAGCGAACGAAGTGTTGCCCGCGCCTGCGACGAGCGCGATTGTGAAGGAACTCGCAAACACAAAACCTCCAATCCGAAGGGCATTTTACTCCGCAGTTGGAGACGCCGTATGGTCTTTGGATTCACTGGAACCCGAGGCGCCTGCCGCGTTGGTTAAGGCGATCCTTCCTGCTCTGGAAACAAGCTTGAAAAATGTGTCTGCCAATCCGGTCGGAGTTGCTGCTGGTCCCTTGGAAGGATACGTCGCGGTCGCCCTCTTGCTTGGGCCGCTGAGGCGGGGCGGAAAGCACGGTAATTCCTCAGCTCCGGGCCCGAAGAGTGTAACTTATCGCAATTTTAGATTCTGTTATCTCCGGGAATCCTACCATCCAGTCCCTTTCGATTGCTGCTCCTAAACCATCGTTCCTATTTCTTGACAAGGTCTACCAAAAGCTGTCCGATGCGGAAGAGTTTTCTTGGTTGCTCAGGGCTATCCAAGTCACGATCCCTTGTCTCTCCGAAGAGCTATCGAAGAACGCACCCCTTCGGTACGCAGTTTGCCGGAACTATAGTGTCAGAATTCTGACTTTTCTTCGAAGCCTCCAAGCGGGGTCGTTGCTCATCCACGTGGGGACCGAGTCCAAGTCTCACATTACCAGGACACAACTTCACTCCGTCCTTCGAGCGGTTGCGCAGATTGAACCGGGATTGGTCAACCAGCTGGTTGCCGATGGGTTGGTTGCTTTCTTGTCCCGAGAAGAGAAGCCGAAAACTGTACCAGAAGAGACCGAGAGATCCGTCGACCACCAGGTTCGCTTGTCACCAATTCTCTCCGCGTCCTCTGCCCTCCCGGCGGATACAGACCTTGAGGTCCGTAAACAAATTCTCACGAATTTGGTCGCCCTGGCACACCATAAGCGGATCTGTGAGCTGTAATAACGCGCGGGTATCTACTTGGTGCTGACGGGTCCCCTCTAGCGGGGCCTTCTCAACTTCTTTGGATTGAGATTTGCCAAAGGGCGAACGTGGACCCCCGCGAACTCGTCGAATCCAAATTGGATGATCTGCTGAAGGTTGCTTTTGATGCGACGAACTCAAACGTAGGCGGGCTGTTTTGCATGAGCGTCAGAAGCTCGCTAAACCTGGCCTTAGGTCCAACCATTTGCGGAGGCTGGCTACAATGCTATCCGAACTCTCACTTTCGTTTGGCCGGAGCTCGTGATTCCTAAGGTCCTGGAGTGTGTTAAATCAGACTTGGAGAGTGCCGATTTGAGGACGGTCACTGCTACTGACCTCGGAATCTGGGCCACTCCCGAAGGGTCCGTATATGTCGACGGTGCGTGGTTCCTGTAGGAAGTGAGGGCTGACATGTTCAAATGCCACGTCAGTCCTCGCAAATAAGAAACCCGATGTGTTGGACAAGAAGGGAAAAGGCTACGCGGATGCGAAATGGGAGGCAGAAGTTCGTCAGAAGTTGAACGCGAAGAACACTCAGGTCACATTATCCAAGAAAGATCAAGCCCTCGTCAATGAACAACTCCGGAAAGAAGCAGAAATCAGGAAGCGCATCTCTGGGATCAAGGCCGAACTGGAGCATGGGCTGGAACTCGTACATTCCCTCTCTTCCGCGAACGTCGAAGCGTTTCGCACTTATGCTCCACAAATCTTTTCGATTCTTCTCCTGAACGCATTCACCGAAGCTTCCGTTGCCTTGGTCGGGGATAAATCATTCAACACATTCCTTGTAAGCCCACTGTCCAGACTCTCAGGAACCCGCGCTGACGTGGGCTCGTCAGAGAGTGAACGAGGCTTCGTCCGAGAGGCTGGAATCGACCCGTACTTGGGTCGCCGTTGCTATATTGCGCTCCTTCGGAGTAGGTGGAATCCCCTCCCACATGCAAGAAGAACCACTAAATCGTAAGGGCCCGCGCTTATCCCCTTCTTGATGTGGAGGATGCTAACCTGCCACAGATCTCGTTTTACGAGTCCTTTATCGGCTGCGTACGGTTTCAGAACAAAACGTTGTGGATGCTGCGACGTTCTCTCTTTGCTCCCCCCTGCTAACCCAAGCACTACTAAACGGTGGTATTTCCCTCACCGAGGAAGATGACCCTCTCGAGCAAATCACCCTTGCCCTCGATGTGATCAAATTCCACGCTGGACAATGTCAGTCCCCTGAGATCTCTTCACCTGACTCTAACTGAGTCAGCAGTTTTCAGTTTCGGATGCAGCATTCCCGAGGAAGTCGATCATGGAGAGCTTGATCCATGTGATACGTCAACAACCCAGACTCGCGAAGGATGCGTCCTTCGCGTTGGTTGACGTTGGGCAAGCGATTCACGCCAACTCCACTCCTGAGGAGAATTCGGTTTTACTTCGTGGAACCTTGATGCAAGAAGTGTACGTGCGGACATCGTGCTTACAGGCTCTCCAGGTGTGTGGTATTGCCGTGCCAGAAATTTTCATCTAACCCGGTTGGTAGCCATTTGATCTGACCGACCTGGAGTGGTCGCCCGAACTCCTAATCGCTACCCACGACGATGACGAACAGAACTCTCGCCTTTCTCAACACCTCTGGGAAGACAACGGGTTGGATATCCCCGAGGCATTCCTCGACAGGTTGACTCCGTATCTGGGTATGCTTCTCGGTTCCCCGCCAGATCATTATGAATAACACATGAGGGTAGACCACGAGAATTCCTACGTTCGCATCAGCGTTGCCGCAGCCCTCGCGGAAGCGGTGGAGCAATGGCCACAATCGGTCTCTCCGACGATTGGGACGCTGCGCGAACTGTACCGTGATAAGGTAGGATCGCCCGAAGTCCAGCCGACTGTAGTCACTGACGATCTCTCCAGGCGAAGATACTTGCCCCAGAATTCGACCAATATGTAAAGCTTTTCATGTCTCTTCCCTCATCGAATGCTCAAACTTGTACAGGGAATAGTCATTGAGTCCAGTCTCACCCGTTCGGATCCGTGGCCCGCCCGGGTGGCCATCGGCCAGACCTTCAAGCACCTCGCCCCCTCGTTCACACAGTCGGAGGTTGAGCCGTTCTTTGTCTTCCTCATCAAGGAAGAAGCTCTTGGAGATAGAGAATCAGACGTCCGTCGGGCTATGCTGGATGCCGGCACGGCTGTGGTTGACCTTCATGGAGCATCTTCCCTCCCTGGACTCATATCAATGTTCGAGACGCAATTAGTCGCGGCTTCGACCACCGAGACACAAGATCAAATCCAGGAGGCCGTGGTTATCCTCTTCGGTCGCCTTGGACGCCACCTTGACCCATCGGATTCGCGGATGCCGGCACTGGTTGAACGACTGGTGGGAGCTCTGAAGACGCCAGCGGAACAGGTTCAAATCGCAGTTGCAGACTGCCTTGCTCCCCTTGTCAATAAGATGACGTCGCCTATCCAACAACTTGTTGACCGACTGCTTGTGGACCTGGCAGAAGCGCCGAAATATGCTGCTCGACGCGGCACCGCGTATGGTCTTGCGGGTGTCATAAAGGGTGTTGGAATCCGGGGCATCAAAGAGTACGGCGTCTTTCCTCGCTTGAAGGGGTACATTGAAGACAAGAAACAATATGAGGCTCGTCAGGGTGCGGTGATGGCTTTCGAGACGATGTCTGCCACTCTCACGCGTGCCTTCGAGCCATACGTGATTCACATCATCCCCCTGCTCCTTGTGGCTTTCGGCGATGGAACTCCAGAAGTCCGAGAGGCCGCTCAAGACGCTGCCCGAGTGATGATGGGGAACATGTCAGGTTACGGAGTCAAGCTCATACTTCCTGATTTACTATCAGGACTTGACGAGAAACAGTGGAGGACGAAGAAGGGGTCTATCGAACTGCTCGGAATGATGGCTTACTGTGCTCCACGGCAACTTTCCCAATCACTTCCCGTTGTCATTCCCCGTCTCACCGGCGTCTTGACGGATTCGCATGCCCAAGTCAAATCCTCTGCGAACAAGAGTTTGAAGCAGTTTGGTGAAGTTATCAGCAACCCGGAGATCCAAGCTCTCGTCCCGGTGTTCCTAAAAGCCCTCGTTGATCCCGCCAAGACACCTAATGCGCTTTCCGCCCTGCTTAAAACCTCCTTTATGCATTACATCGACCTTTCGTCGCTGGCTTTGGTACGTAATTATGGATAGCGCCCGGAATGGTTACTAATGGCTGCTTCCAGGTTGTTCCCATTCTTGAACGTGGTTTGCGCGAACGTGGTGCGGATACCAAACGAAGAGCCTCCCAGATCGTGGGTAATCTAGCATCGTTGACCGAGTCGAAAGACTTCGTACCATACCTTTCCCGGCTACTTCCTCTCATACACGTCGTTCTGGTGGACCCGGTGCCTGAGGCTCGTGCTACCGCAGCCAAGGCTCTGGGTACGCTCGTTGAGCGGCTGGGAGAGGCCCATTTCCCGGATCTGGTACCTGGCCTCCTACGCACTCTTAAAGCGGATACGTCCGGTGTCGACAGACAGGGAGCTGCACAAGGTCTCAGTGAAGTCCTGGCTGGATTGGGGATGGAACGTCTGGAGGGCCTTCTCCCGGACATCATTGCCAACGCACAATCCCCCCGTAGTACGGTTAAGGAAGGATTCATGACTCTCCTGGTATTCCTACCCACTACATTCGGAACCAGGTTCCAGCCGCATCTCCCAAGGATTATTTCCCCGATCTTAGGGGGTCTTGCGGATTCCGAAGATTTTGTTCGGGATGCTGCCATGAGAGCCGGAAGAATGATCGTGACCAACTACGCCAACAAAGCCATCGATCTCCTCTTGCCCGAGCTTGAGAACGGAATGTTTGATTCCGGCTGGAGAATTAGAGTGCGTTGTGTTTTTGACTTCTGCACAACCGGAGCTTGATTGACAGGGAATTCTCCGCAGCAATCTTCGATTACTCTTGTCGGAGAACTCCTGTTTAAGATCACCGGTATTAGCGGCAAGAACGAAATCGAGGAGGATGAAGCCACGGACGTTGTCGTTGCGGAATCGTCCAAGCGTGCCCTTGTCGAAGTTTTGGGAAGAGAAAGGCGCGACAGGATTCTCTCCGCCCTGTTCATCGCGAGGCAAGACGCTGTCAATGTCGTCCGGCAATCATCCATCCATATCTGGAAGGCACTCGTTCACAACACCCCGAGGACAGGTTAGGGTTTCCTCCAGATCTTTGGTAGACTCGCCTAAACATCTCTCTAGTTCGCGAAATTCTCTCAGAGTTAATCGACCAACTGATCAAGTTGGTCTCAAGTGAAGAGTTCGAACAACAAGAGGTATGCCTCCGCAAGCCTGAGGCCAGATTTCCCCTAAACCTCTGTAGACCGCCTCTAGAACTGCCACGGAATTGTGCAAGAAGTCCGGGGAAAAACTGTTGGCAGATATTATCGTGTTTCTCAAGGAGCGCTCTATCTCTCAGGATGCAAGGACAAGGGCTGGAGCTTGTCTGCTGCTTGCGGAACTTATGTGCGTGTGACCCTAATTCTGCTCTTGGGTGCTTTAACTCTGCGCGTAGGCAAAGCACCACCGACGCACAACGAGAGAATCAAGAAAACGCGATCATTACGATCGTTCGATCCTCTCTTGTTGACGACGAAGCAGTTGTACGGAGTGCAGCTGCGAAAGCATTCGATATCCTGCAAGAGCAACTTGGATCAAAAGCAGTCGATCAGACCATTCCTACCCTCTTGGAGGCCCTCCGCCAACCGGGAGAGAGTTCCGGGACAGCCTTGCAAGCTCTCAAGGAAGTCATGAGTGTAGGTTTCGGATGCATAACCTCCCTGAAGCAACTGACGACGGGTTCAGGTCCGCGCTCACACTGTGTTCCCAATTCTCATCCCTACCCTTATTACAAGCCCGATGACGTTGTTCAACGCCCACGCCCTTGGGTCTCTCGTGACTATGGCAGGAAATGCCCTCAGCCGAAGAATTAATGTTGTCGTTGGGGCTCTTGTTCAAGAACTGGAGACAACCACGGACGAGGAACTTAGTGATGCCATCAAAGAAACCTTGGATACCCTTTTAGGATCCATTGTCGATGCCGAAGGTCTCCACACCCTCATGCTCCTTCTCTTAGAATGGTAAGTCTACGTGTGATTCCTTGTACTACAATCCGCTCACAGTAACCTAGGGCCAAACACAATGACCCAAAGCGCCGTGCCAGCGCATGTCGTGTGTTCGCCACGTTCTGCGAGACATCCGACTTGGACGCTTCGCTGTACCGGGTTGACTGGATCCGTCAGCTCGTCACGTTGATGGACGATCCGCAAGTCGAAGTGCACACCGCGGCATTCCAAACCTTAGATACCTTCATCAAGTCTGTTCCTAAAGAAGAGGTCGAGCCTCTCGTCGTTCCGTTGCGCAGGACGATCGAATCAACGGGAGCCCCAGGCGTCTGCGTTCCTGGTTTCAGCCTTCCAAAGGGCATTTCGCCTATGGTCCCTGTTATTATCTCTGGTTTGACATCGGGAAGCAACGATCAGAGGGAGCAAGCGGCTTACGCCATCGGAGACCTTGTGGAAAGGACCGAGGAGAACTCCATAAAGCCATTTGTTGTTTCCTTCACTGGGCCTCTCATCCGTGTCGCCACCCAAGCAACCACTCACCCGCCGGCCGTGAAGATCGCCATCTTGACCGCATTGGCTACTATGTTGGAAAGGATCCCCGCCTTCGTCAAACCCTTCTTCCCCCAACTCCAACGCACGTTTGTTAAGAGCGTCGGTGACCCTGCAAGTTTGGCTGTCCGCACAAAAGCCGCGCAAGCGCTCGGCGCCTTGATGAGGAACCAACCTCGAGTGGACCCTGTGATCACTGAACTCATTGGGGGAGCTAGGAACAACGAGGACTCGATTGCTGGAAGCTTCGTTCTGGCTCTGGCCAACGTCGTTCAGAATGGTGGTTCAAACGTGGGAGAGAAATCTAAGGAGTTGTGCGTGGAACTGATATCCGATGCCTTTAAAGAACGCCACGAAGGTGAGATAGTGGAATATTCCGTACACCTGTGGATACTCTCTCACTCTAGCGCACAGAACCGTATTACCAGTCTATTGGAGTGCTGTTCGTGTCCCTCTCTGCCGCACCTCAACTATTAAAGCCTATCATACAGTACGTCGCCTTGTGATTCCTACCCTCACATCACTCACACAAATTACAGATCACACCTGGTTGAAGGAACACCGGCAACGGTTTTGGGCTCAAATATAACTTCCGCCGTCCTCTCTGCAGACGATCCCGAGCAGAGTGGTCTATTCCAAGAACTGGGTCTCCTGCGAAGTGTTGCGAAGAAAGTCCTGGAGAATATCGGGAGTGACAAACATTCTATCTCGCGACTTTCTCGCGATTCCAAAGACCTCTTAAAGGCGTCGCAAGAGGATGAGCTTCAGGGGGTCTTCTAAAAAAATCGTTACTTTTAATCATGTACATACACATACTGTACACCACATCCGCCATTACGGCGACATCGCAACCAATACGTTAAAGTTGTATACTCCAGGAGAGGGGTTAAACTGGAACCCAAGTTCGGCGGCATCCACGTGCGTGACGGGATTTTCATCTCGATATAATGCTGCCCTCATAGTGCCACCGGGTTCCAGTGGGTGAGATAATTTGGACAGCCCAGCTGGGATGTTCCACGACTTGGCATACTCCCCTGATGATAGCCATATCGTGCCTGGCGTAGTGGCAAGAACCACGACCCAAAACTTATCATCAGTCTGCGAGGTGAATGGTATGGATATGAGAACGCGTGTTTTAATTTATGTTGAAGCATTAGAGACCCCACCAATTCCCAATGATCCGGACGAGGGACACAGTCATGGGTCGCGTTGGCCGCCTTAGGGTGTGGCCTACCCCATACGAATATCTCGTCGCGCTGAACCTTCGGATAATACCCGTTTTTGAACGCGAACGAAAAGTAGGAGTTGAGTTTTGACCACGCTTCGTGGGGGAACCCGTCGACCCAGGCTTGGGAATTTGGCTGTGCGCCTTTAATTGGGCCCACGTAGTGGGATTCTCCGTAATCTGTGATGTGGTTCGCCTGTGATCAAAGTTTCGGGGAGGAAACTAGTAGCATACCATTCCAAGAAATGACTTGAACCATATCAACTTTGTCTCTCATCCCGATGATTTGTTCCCACCTTCGAACGAAGAGATGATCATCCCCTCGATAGATCCACTGTGGCGATTGTCAGGATGTCCGCTCCATACACCCAAATCGGTTCTCACATTCTTGTTCCAAGAATCTGAACCGTAATGCTAAGACTCAGTTAGCTGGAGTCAAGTCTGACCAGAATTACTTCGGCTGACCGTAAAGAACCACGGGGATACGGCAGCCATGAACGCCCGCCCGCCTAAATGGTGGAGATGGTGCCGATCCGTATCGATACTGGCTAATCTTATCTCAGAAGGAGGGGAGCCCTTGTTCAAATGGATCGGCCAGCCTCCGTTCCACTGAGGGATAGAAGGTTTTTAGAGTGACTGTTCTGAGAGTTCGGGGGGTGAGGGCCGTACGTTGAAATATCCATCCATGAACGGAAGCGAAGGGTATCTTCTGGGATCTATGAAGAAAGATGGGATGAACCATATCTAACACAGCCTGCAGGTCAGTGGCGACACGACACACGCGGCCGAGTCCACCTACGGGAGTGACCTCTTCCAATCTCCTCTTGGTATGAGCCCATCCGTGGTCAGGTGTATGATGTCCGAATTTACTGTCCTGTCCCGCGAAAGTCGAGATCACGAGTTTTCCTTCCCTGTAATATTGATTCCCGTGGTTCAAGAAGGGCTGTATGTAGCGCAACAGGCATCCAATGTCGTCTGGGGAGGCGCATGGGGTACACCTAACCATTCGTAAACCCAGAGGTTGGAGTCAGGATCCGCAAGATTATGAGGGGGAAACCTGGCCAGGTGCACCCACGTCATGTCGAAGCTGATGAAGAGTTTGAAGGGTAAATCGATGCTCTGCGCAGCTTTGTAGCAATCATGGACCCGGTCGACTTGCCAGTCTTCCAGACCGACGTTGAGAGCGAACCCGTCGCTGAGAGTGGGTGAAATCGTGCTCGGTGTCTCGGTTAGGCGTGTTCCGTCGCTTCACGGATACTCACAATCCGCTGGCATGAGCCAATCGAATGTCATCCACCCAGTCTTGGACCGTGTACGGCTATGGTGACGCTTTCAGCTCCCACCAGGCGAAATGTTACCCGTTGAGTGAATTTACATAAGTGTTCCCCACCATAAAACTATTCGCAATGGGAGATATATAAGAGATCGATGATGGGCGGGGTTCGATAAAACCAGATGCCTACTGGGCAAAGACATGTTTCTCCCTGAAATTTTGCGATGGTTTCTTCTTGCCCAAGAGTGAGCCGAACATGGTGGTACTGGTGGGACTGAGAGCGCCGCCCTGGTGATCGCCGTGAAACCGTCTTCACCTTACTAGTACGGCCGCCGACCTAGCGGTGGGAAACCCGCCTCCATCCGGAATTAAATGGTCACGCAACGATATAGTCTCTCAAGAATGAACATTGGAGATATCTGAGCTGAAGGGTAATACAAAATCTAGGGATACAGGTATGATCGTTACTAAGAAAACCGTGAACGTCAAAGGATCGTGAAGCCTCAATCTCAAGAACGAAGCCAAAAGAAGGGTTTGAATAAGTTAACTAACTCAGAGGGATTGCCAGATCCATCTCCCAAAAATGTTCGTGTATTGTCGTAGCGCGTGGGCGCGGCAT
>Ga0307516_10009722_pt1 | contig 10676 bp, 8 predicted proteins | sample 19_EM_MG_FD_203310 | JGI IMG/M metagenome (GOLD analysis project Ga0307516, IMG submission 203310) | Populus trichocarpa ectomycorrhiza microbial communities from riparian zone in the Pacific Northwest, United States - 19_EM | ecosystem: Host-associated > Plants > Roots > Unclassified | place...
CCAAGCCCAACGCTCCTCACCTGCCCTTTCACGCTCCTCCCCTCGAGTTGGTTTGGCAACTGGGAGTCATTCGGGTTGATACAGAACACATACCACGACTGCGTCTCGTCCAATGTCGTGAACAGCGTATCAAGCGCCGCTTTAAACTCGCCAGCCACACACGGGTTGCCCCCAGACGCAGGTGCAATACCACCGACAGTACCCTCCTCGGCCTCTTCCTCGATAATGGGACTCTCCTTTACAGTCGGCATCCTCCTGATAGTACTCTTCCTCCTCGTCGACGGAGCCCGCATCGGCTTAACAGCCTGCTGCGCAGCCACAATCGTGTCCTCATTTCGGGGATGCGCCTGTGTTGCGATGGCCCTCCCATTAAACAAGCCCTTCACGAACGGATTCACGCTTCCCGCGCCATCGCCGCCTCCCTGGGCGGCAATCCCTTGTACATCCATGCCACGCAAAAGCGACACGAAGTCTGGGTTGAGGGCGTCAAGATTCCGCTCCAGGAACCCACCCGCGGAATACGTCACGGGCCCGTTGTAGTGCTTTACCGTAAAGGTCGGGTATCCGTCACGGTCCATTGCGCCAACCTTGAACGCGTCGTGGTTTCCCCAGCGCTTGCCAAACGCGTCGACCATGCTAGCGTCTGTCTTACGCGGCGCACGGCGGGCCTGGTCGTCCATGATGTGAATGAGCCCACCCGGCCGGGTCTGGAGCACCCGGATACACTCTTTATTGTCAAAGTATGGGACCGCGGGTGAAAACCGGGATGCGATACCCTCGGTACTGTACTCGTCCGCGTGGGCATCAAAGATGTCATGTTGAATGAACGCCTGTAGGCGCTCGTTGGCAAAGTTGATACAAAACTGGTCGAGCGAGTTGGGACGTGAGGTGAGGTTCTGAGGGCCGGGGAGGTCGAGGAGGCCAATAAAGGTGGCAAAGTCGTCTCTGCAGAGACGCTGGTTGATGTGCTCATTGAGCCAGGCGAAGAGGAGGGAGTAAAGGGTCTTTGCAAGGTCGTCACGGTTGTCTGAGGCGGCGTCGGGGTCGAGGAAGACGGTGCAGAGCTCCTTCTTGACGAGCTTTGTCTTGTAAGAAAAGGTGGACTCAAGAGCAGCGGGAGACACTCCGAGGAACTCTGCGACGATGTTGAGTATGTCCATGTTGCGGACGACAGCGGCATCCTCGTTTCTGCTGCGGTCGATGATGAATTCGAGGTTGCCGAGGTGGAGGATGGCAGCGAGGAGTTGACAGGTCTGGGCCACGTGTCGTTTTGAGAGGCCAATGGTCTTGAGGGCGACTTTGAGCTGGTCGAAGCGGACCTGGTCTTCATCACGGCCAAGAGCGGGGTTTGCACGGCCCAAAGCAGCGGGGTTGCGCTGGCCGAGGTAGCGGTAGGTGGACTTGTCGAGTAGATGGAGGTGCTGGCGCTCCTCGGGAGAAGCACCGGCCACGAGGTAGTAGAAGATGTGGAAATTGCGCTCACCCGAGGGGGCACCGGCGACACGGGAGCGCTCGAGGTAGTAGTCGAGAGTCTTGACACCACAGAGCCTGCCACGGTCTGTGAACTGGAGCTCGGTGTACTTGCCGAACCGGGAGGCGTTGGGATTAAAGAGAGTGCGTGCGCTGCCGAAGGACTCGAGAACGAATTCCGAGGCAGGGATTTGGGTGGAGAGCTTGGAGTGTTTTTTACCGGGAGCAGAGACACTGAGAGAAAGGATAGACTTGATGGCAAGACGGCGAGACTCTGATTTTCCGCTGCTCGTTTCTCCGCTGGGCAAAAGTGTGAGATGAATCGAGCTGGATGAAGATGATATATACCTGAGGATGATGCTCTGGTCTTGAGCAGTACGCTTCATATGAAAATAAGCATTGTTTGCGAGCTGGAAAATGTGAGGTGGGAGGGGCTGCTTGTGCTCCGACGTGTCACGGTACTCTGCTGCATACTTTTGGAGGACAGAGTCGCTGTTTGAGGAGATGTACTTGTGGGGGTTGAGGGCGACGAGGGCGGACGAGCCAATTTTTGTGTAGATGTGGTCGGTCATGAATCGCTCGCGAAGACATGCGACGATGACATCGTCTGAGATGGGGGAGAGGGCGCCGAGGTCGACGACGGCCTCGAGACGCTGGTGGACGTTCATGGTGGTGGGGGAACGACGGCAACAACGTCCAGCTCAGCCGGTCGATCACACCACAGCTGACAAACACGGTCACGCATAGCCGGCAAGCACATGTAATGGTGTATTCATAGATTTTACTCAAAATAATCCCGCCAAATCTGCAAATGGGTCCTTTCCTTGCTGAGCCTTCTTGGTGTTGCTCGGCGTATCAGGTAACATGATCGCGCCAGGAGGCATCGCAGACACCGACGGTGGCGATATCGTCGCACGCGACACTCCAGGTGCACCACCGCCCCCCAGCAACAGATTCATCCCATACCCGTTGTTGTGCGACACCGGGACAGGTGCGTGCGCTTGCATCTGTGGATTTGGTGCAGGAGTGGCGAACAGTCCCGCAAGGTCATTTGCCGTGCTCGTGGATCCCGATGGATTCACTGCCAAATCGTCAAAATCGATGAGCGAGTGATTTGCCCCCACTGTTGATGCTGCGTTTGAGACTTCGGCAGGAATCGCTGCAGCTTTGTAGTCTCCCTTCTGAAACGCTTCATACCGGCCGAGCACTGTGTTGATTTGGTCGTTGATTTGAAGAAACGTGTCTGGCAGGAAAAAACTTAGATTTCTTTCAATAGAATTGAACAACACTTGCCGAGAGATTCTGGATCGTCCGATTGGGCATCAGAAATCCATTTCTGGATTTTCGGTCGCGCACTAGAAAGAATAGACGAAACTTGCTATTGCTCCAACCACCCATCAGTATCACACAAGTTTGAAAGCATCGGATGGACTTGCATCATAGGCATCGCCTTGCGAGAATTTCTCTCCCCTCTCCGTGTCCACATTATCCAGCATCTCATTCAACAAGATCACCTTTTGCTCCAGCTTGTTCAGCTCTGTGAGCGCCTGTGTCCGATAATCAGGCTTGGCATCCGGGTTCGCCCCCGCAAGCGACTTCATGAGTTCCTGAGCAGCAGCCAAATCCCTCGGTGTCCCCCTCCTTATCAGCTCCTGCAGCTTCGCAGACTGCGCCGCTCGATCCTCTTCCTCCAGCTCCTCAGCCGATTTCAGATTCTACCAGCACCAACAAATCATGAGCCAAAACACCAGCTTTAAACACACAAAAAACACCCACCGCAGCAGCCGAGTCCATCACCCCCCTCTGCGCACCCGACGTCTCCCTAAATCTATACCCCTTAAACGTCAACAACCGATGCATATCCCTAATATTCCCTAAATCCTCCCTCCACCTCGACTCGGCACAAATCCCCGTCTTCCATCCATGTATTAAATCCAGAATCCGCGTCATGACCTGACCCGGAAACGGCGGCGGGCGCTCAGGAAACCGCCGCACAAGCTCGTTCAAAAACTCCTTCGTCGAGATCTGCAGATGGAACGGGTACCCACACGTCTTCGCCAGCGTGTCCAGCAGCGCGAGCGCGAGGAACGCAATGTGCGGGTTGCGGTGGTTGACCAGACGGGCCGCGAGCATCGCTGCTTCTCGAGGGCTAGGACATCGGTTAAGCATCTTGTTCGGAGTTAAATTCATCGGAGACGCAGACGCACTTGTTGGCCTTCTTTGTATTGATGTATTCCGCAACCTCGAGGTGGAGAGCATAGTTGGGCTCGTGGTGGGATGGATCGCAGGCGCGTGTGACGAGGATCTCGATGGGAGACGACCTGATCCAGGTCGGAGTCGTGGGGCTTGTTAACATCATGGCTTTCGTCGTTTCGAGGATGAAAACGGCATAAAAGAGGGAGAGAGATAGGTAATCTTTGAAATTGATGCGGCGTGATCAGCAGTCGTGGCAGTGAGCAATGACTGAACAAACAGACACTGTAAACAACTCTATCATGGGATGGCACCGCCTTCCAGCAGATCTATCGTTGAACCACCATGTCAGCAGCTACCGCTGCCAGTGGGCAGAATGCCTACAATCGCGCACTTGCAGCTTATACCCAGCATCTCACCGCCAAGGAACGAGCCCGTATCAGCGCACCGACAAGTCTCTCTGATCTTATCTCACAAGCACAAGCTATTGTGGACGATCTGGACAAGAAGCGTAAAAAGTCTAGTACTCTTCGGACGTTTGGCAAGACATTCTGGAGCCATTCGAGAAGCTGGTGGAGGGAGCAAGCAAAATGAGTCCCGTTGCCGGCAACCTGATATGGGGCAGCGTTTCATTCATTCTACAGGTGCCTTTGCTACCGTTCTAGCTTCTGTCTACTACTGATATTATCCGACAGACGACAAAGAACGACGTTACGGTGTTCGATGAGATTTGGAATTTCTTCCAAACGATGGCCGAGGAGGTCGCACTGATCCGTTTACAAGAACAAACGTTTACCGCGTCAACCCGTTGTCGAAGATTTGTACTGCGCAATCCTTGATTTCTGGGTTGAGGCCGTCAAATATTACCGTTCGAAATACGGCAGTAAATTCATCTCATACCTCTTCAGAAATGTCTGTATTGATGATCATCTGTAGGTTTCCTATCTAAGTTCAAGAGCTTTACGTTGTCAAGCCCCATCGACAAGAAGTTCAAAGAATTGAGAGAAGCGATCGCAAAGCAGAGGAATAGGCTACACACTGTCTCAGCCACAGAGCACAACGCGCATTCCGCAGCCTTTTACGACAAAAGCGAGCTCCTGCAGCGATCCAAGCATCAGAGGGAGCTCAAAGAATGGCTCAATGCCCCGGACTACGAGGGTGACTTCCGAGCAGCCAACAAGCTCCATTACCAAGGGACGTGCGATTGGCTGCACAAGAAGCAGGCATTAATCGAGTGGACGACATCCACCGACCGCCCGTTCCTCTTCATCTACGGGATCCCTGGAGCTGGGAAGACCGTCCTCAGTTCGTGGTTCATCAACGAGGCTCGCTCCGCCGGGGCCTCCGATGGACTCATCCTTTTCCATTATTTCAAGGACACAGACACCAACAAGCGTACTTCTGCATCCGCTATTCGATCCTTGGTCGACCAGCTGATGAACCACTGCATATGCACGAACGATCCACTTATGTTGCAGTTGGAACCGTCGCTGAATGAGATTTCACTCCAGCGCACCCGCCATGCTGATTACGACGACCTTTGGGGGAAAATCTTCTCCGTGGCCGCCTTGGCTTTCATTCATGCGAAGGATGCCTGCCCATCTCCTATCGTCACTGTTGTGTTGGATGCGATGGATGAATGCCAGTCACCGGGGACACTCATCAAGGACCTGTTAGCTCTAACTGCTCAGAGTCGAGGCAAGTTCAGAGTCCTTGTCACTGGGCGCAAGTCAGCTTGGGATCGCCTTGATCTTGTTTCCCCAACCGCCTCCCCAACCTTGAACTCACTCTGGAGGACGTACAGCAGGACATCAGCGCCTTTGTGCGTCACACAGTCTCTGGCGTCTCGCGTTTGAGTAACCATGTCCGTCTGCGGGACCGCCTTTCAGAAGGAATCTCAAAGCCCGAAAACAACCAAGGGATGTTTCTTTGGGCTTTTCCTCATGTGCGAGGAGGTCAAGCGGCAAGGAAATATCAGGGCCCTTCGAAAACTCCTGAACCACCTTCCTAAAGGTCTCGATGCGATGTATGGTCGTATCTGCAAGACCATTGTTGAAAGGGACGAAGGCCGGGGCCTCAGCCTGTCAGCTCTCAAATGGATCGTCAACAGTCCTCGGCCGCTACAGTTCTCCGAGTTGCAAGAGGGGCCTCAGCTGATACAAGGACCGACGGAGAACTTGGACGCTTCGAAAGGCGGGAATTGGTTTGACAACAACACAGACCTGCTCTGGTCACGTCAAGATATCGTCGATGCGTGTGAAAACCTTGTTGTGTACTCTGGCGGAGACAAGGGCGACTCCTTCGCACTTGTTCACCTCTCGGTTACTGAATTCTTTCGCCATCATCGGACTCGTTTTCCGCTTGGCTTGGAAGATATCCAGCCTTTTGTTGGTGTTCGCGCTGCCGAACCTATTCTGGCCACACTGTGCCTCAACTACCTGAGCCGTGATTCCATTCAATCCGACAAATATCTCCTCCATTCTGCAACCTTTGTTCCGCCCCAATATACCAACTCGGATGAAGAACATTTCTTGAAACAATATCCATTATTTCTGTTTGCGGTTATCTATTGGCCAGAGGTTGTTTCCAACGTGTTTTCCGCAGGAAATTCATTAATCCCCCCCAACACCGACCTTGTAACAGCGGCCGCCTTCGTCTCCCTTCCATTTGCAGATCTCTGGTTGAAACACTTTATTCGCCAGTCAAGCACCGAGGCTGTAATAAACATTCTTCTACGCTTCACTCAAGACTATGCCAGCCGACCCCACCAACCCAGCTCGATTCCCAGTCACTTCCACGCGATCACGGACTGGGCTCGAAAAGTCCTTGAGATCCTTCGTTCCTATCAGAGGGCACTCTCACATTACCCCGAGATGTTCAGAGATTGTTGCAGGATGTCCACCACGGTTGGCAGCATCGACAACCTCGTACCCCACAATATTGCTGTCGAAACTCTCGCTGCTACCCATGTGATTCCACCTCTGGATTCTTGCTCCCGCAAATGGATTCACTGTCACTCCGAGGATAACACTGATCTCCTTGTCTCCATCGGGTGCTCTCCGGATGGGCTGCGACTACGAGCACAAATCATGACATCAGGTGTGGCAATGAAGTCGGCTTTCTTAGAGGCAGCTTCCGAGACAAGCTACGATTGCATAACGGCTTGTATCAGCCCCAGCGGTCGATTTGTAGCGGCCTTGGTGCATTGGACAAATTTATTTGTCCACGAGGCTTTCAAACTCCATTTTCTGTCGTTTGTTGGAGGCTGCCAACCAGGGATGCCATTTTGAGTAACCGAGCACCACAGCCGGATCTTGTTCTGAATGAGCCGATTCCACCAGACATTGCCAATCCAATCCTAGGTATTCTATCACGACTAGTTGGGAGGGACTTCCATTTGGATCTTGTTGCCTTCAGAGGTGACGATATATTGATAATCCCTCAAGCTATCTGGAATATCAAGAAGGGAGAAAGAGTTGTTGGACCCAAGGCATTCTACAGATTCAATGCTAAATCATCTCGTTTCAGTGGTAGTGGAGAACAGGCTGTTCAGGCAAGCAAGATATCAGATGGAATTGTTGAAGTTGAAGTGCTTGATACTCACAATGGTATGACTATGTGTAAAGCACAGTTTCCCCTGGCAGAAAGCGATTTTCAGCTACTTGCTGTCAGCCATTCGGGCCAAAGGATCATGCTCTCAATAGGTGATGGCACATTGAAGCTGCGGTTTGAATGCTTTATCCTGGAGAGCCAAATCACTATTGACCTTGATATCCTGGACTACACACCTCACCTGTCCATTGAATCCTGTCAGTTTACCATGGATGAGGAAGCAATTGCCTGCCTCACTTCATATGGTCACAGGATCATTCTCTGGAAACTTGCTAAAGGCAACCATGGACAGTATATTAGCCATGCCACTGCGTCTTGTCTTCTTGAGTCTCATTCAAACAGAATCACCTTTTGTTTGGTGCCAACAAACTCACATCAGGGACAACCCGAAACTGAAATTATCATTGTCGATGACTCTGGTACTATCACTCGAAAGGCGCTTGATGAACCACAGACCGAACAGGATTCAAACCAGGAAATTCCATTGCCACAGGATCTAATGAAGATGTACAAATGCAAGGTCTCTCTGTCCAGTCAAGTCCTCACAATCAACATGTATGGGATTTCGGCCTCCGAGTCATCCATGTATGTTCATGCATTCATTTGGGCCTCGAGTCTGAATTTAGGAATTGATTCAAAGAGATCCAAACATGATTTCCTTCCATAGCTTGCAATTATCAATCTCATCATTACGACAACCACATTTTAAAGTTTCCAAAGCAACCTGCGCCAGCCTTGGCCTTGCCTGGAGGGAAAGGCACTGGTGTGGATGGACTGGCTCCATGATCGGCAATGCCCTGGTTGTAGAGTCTGAGGCCATTTTGTTTGTGGCCAGCAGTCCTGGATCAGCCATGGTCCTGAGACAGCATGTACTGCCTTTCCCCAAGTGGAATTTAGATGAAACTGACGCCGATTGTGGTACTATCATCACCACCACTTTTGTTACAGCCAACGAGTATCAACTCCTGATCATCCTGCACTCCAAGACACGCATGAGTTGTGATGGAAGCACTGTTGCACTGGCTGTTTTTGACATCCACGAGGAGTCAATATCTCACAGGTCGTCTTTGGCTCTGCCAACTGATGTCAAATTGACTTTACAACACGATAATAAGTCTCTTCACAGAAGTAAATTTCGCTTCACTCCCAGCAAAGAAAATCAATCCGAGCTTGCATTCGTCTATGAAAATGAAGGACATTTCATGATCTTCGTGTTTGAAATGATGGGTGATAACGAGTTGGTCCTGCGTAGAACTTTGACATTCGTCGGTATGTTGCTAAAGTTGTTTTCAATCTTTGCCACTTGAAGATTGACAAGTGACATGATTACCTAGATCCTCCAGAATATTTGGTTGTACATTCAACGTTTGAGCTATTATTCTCCACTTGCCGAAAGTACCTATGGTTCACTCAACCACTCCTAAACTATGAATGGCCTATCCTCTTTCCCCTGGCAGCGGTGTCACAGGAAGCAGACACGGGACACTCTTTCGTTTATCCGAAGGTTCTGAGAATACATTCATTCAGCGTCAATAGCCCTTGGATTTTCAAATTTGGCTACAAAGATTCTCTCTTATCGCTCTATCAGAAACGGATTGGGGCTGAACCGGGACAGCACCAACGTCGAACTATTTGTGTCTTGAAGGATGGCATGGAGCGTCAGCTTTGGCAGTGTTGGTTGGTGTGGCCAGAAGACCAGGACAGCGAAGTGTGTGTTCTTATAAAGAAGGAGCATATAACTGTAATTGCGACGGGAATAATGAGCGGGCATATGATGGACGAAGAGGCATGGATCCAAGAATCTGGCAATTTTCCCACATGGCATTTAATACACTATTAGCGGGGTCGTCGTTGTCACGGAGAAAGAGCACCGACCCGATCGAGGGGAATTCTTGAAGGGAAGACGGGCTAGGATATCCGGGATCCTGTATGAAATGTACAAGGTGCAAATGACGATGAAATAAATACTAGACAGTTTGAATCTTGTGTAGTGGTTGGGCCTTGAGTGAAAGAATCCGACGAGCCAGGCTGTTTACGAGCCGCAAGATCGGGGTCGAAATACGGATGCAGCACACGAGGACTAAAGCTTAAGCGCGTAAGAATGGAAAAGGAAAACTTCACAGAATGACATACCATCTGAGATATCATGACTTCCCGTCCAGCCAGTTGAACTGGCTGGATGATTTCCTTCCTCACGCCAAGTACATCCCCATCCCAGCCCATTGCCACCTCACGACGTTGTTAACTGTGATGGCAGGTGAACATAAATAACGTCGTATAAATCCCCGAGATCACAAGAAGTCGATGAGGCGTTCTGTATGCGTCCCTGTGAGTCTCTGTGAGTTCGATCGACTGATTGACACTGTACTGATCTTCAATTCGACATGGCATTGAGCTCAGTATAATCAACTCTTGTGTCGACGACTCGAGCCCAAGCACAGACGCACTTGTTTTCCTTCTTCGTGTTGATGTATTCCCCAACCTCGAGGTGGAGGGCATAGCTGGGCTCGTGGTGGGATGGATCGCAAGCGCGTGTGACGAGGATCTCGATGGGCGTCGACCTCGACCAGGCCGGAGTCGTGGGGCTTGTTAACATCATGGCTTTCGTCGTTTCATGGATGAGAACGGCATATAAAAGAGAGAGATAGCTATTCCTTGAAATTGATGAGGTGTGGGCAGCAGTCGTGACAGTGAACAACGCTCAACGATAAGCAAACTGTAAAGCTTGAAGGTATCTACATACCTACTGTTACAATATTCCAATACACTGATCGTCCTTATATTTCCACTTCGAATGCGAACATAAGAGACCAGTCGAAGTTGATTCCATCCCCACCTTCATCGCAAATCACGTCCTCTCGGTCGTCAAAAAGTGTTTAGGAAGCCATGGTGGTGCCGTCCAATTTCCTCCCGTCATATCAGCGACAATCATGCCTACGACGACTTCGGCGCTTCACGCGCCAAGAGCAGTAAATCAGACGAACGAGCTCCAACTCAAGCAAGGTGGTTTACTTACCATGCATATCCTCGCGGCATACCGTGCCCTCGATAACCAGCTGCGATATATTGTCCTTCGTAACCCGCTGTGCCTACAGTTGAGGGACCCACCACAGGACCGACCTGAAAGCAAGCCTCAATAACATGCAAAAAAGAACAAATTCCTATGGGAATCACAAAAGGATCTCCAACAGCCGTATATCCCATTATCCCGGTCTGTGACATCCCATCAGATACACGCAAAAAAAAAAAAGATAACCCGAGCGACTCACCCATTCCATCTCCGGCTTCCTCCCCTCCTCATACTTCCCCGGAAACATCCGAGGCAACAGATCCCGCAACACCTTGGACACGTCCTCCCTCACAACCGAATCGTCCGTCGTATAATACTCCCACTCCGGGCC
>Ga0307516_10009723_pt1 | contig 10675 bp, 6 predicted proteins | sample 19_EM_MG_FD_203310 | JGI IMG/M metagenome (GOLD analysis project Ga0307516, IMG submission 203310) | Populus trichocarpa ectomycorrhiza microbial communities from riparian zone in the Pacific Northwest, United States - 19_EM | ecosystem: Host-associated > Plants > Roots > Unclassified | place...
TCCATAAGTTTTCTGAAAAGCATGCAAAAATATTTTAAATTTTCTTTGAAAAATTGTGGGATTTTATTCTTCAGCTATAATCATGGGATTGCATCTTAATTAATGCCTTGAATCAGCTCCTCGATCCCAGAATTCCAGAGTCTTCAATCAAATCTCCAAGAATCATTCAAATTCCAACATTTTCTCCCCGTAAAGGGAACGCTCAACAAAGAACACAAGGGCGTATTCACCAGCCTACAGAGACAAAGAGCATTGACCAAAAAAATCCATAAACACCTACTACCCTTTTTCCAACCGATCAAAAGCCTCCCACAAAGAACAATAAAGAAATTGGGAAATTTTCCCAGATTTCTATCAATCTTTTCATCTCTCAGACAAGGAAAACACAAAAAAAAGGAAAAGACAGCCTTTAATTCCAGGGAGTCTCCACCAAAAACAAACCAACCATCATCCAAACCAGTAGCCTTCACCACCCTTTACCATCACCATACTCAACCTTCAAAGAACCAGAGAGCCTCTCAACCGAGACCACCACCATCTCAGGCTCCAACCGAGACAAGCCTTCACTCCCTCATGGATTGATCCAATAACCCTCACCACTCTCAACCTCACCTATTTCTCCTCCACTGCCCATGACAGCGCCTCCAGTAGCTCCACCACAGCTCTGCCTCAACCACCGAGTTCTACATCCACACCCCATAGCATCACCAACCCACGAAAAAAGACTCATAAAGCCTTGAACCTAGCAGTCTCCTTAGGTTAGCCGAACCAAAAACCAGACATCTTTCCCCTCCTCTGGCCAAAGTCCCATTAAAACAACCACCCACAAGATCAAAACCTCATCACAGACCCATATCCCCTCTTTCACGCCAGTATCCGCGACCCATCTCCTGTCCCCCTCATCAAACCATCTCTCACAACCGCAACAATGAAGACACCTAAAAAAAAACAACTCAAAGCCACTTCCTTCCTCTTCTGTCACCCCTCCGGACCATTGCATCGCCCGACCAACACAAAACCAACCACTACAGCAGTTGACCGAGCCAGCAACGTCCAGCCACCACACACAGTCGGCATCTCCTCCAGTTAGCCACCTAAGTTCCTTTACTTGTGGTAATAAACCTGAGAGCATAAGAAGAATTAGAAGAAGAGAAGATGATGATGTCTTATACTGCCAAATTTATTTCTTTCTTTTACAGGTTCATTTTAATTAACGCACGGGGGAAGACACGCACACACCATTTCCAGGACAATCAATTGAGTAGCGCGTGATTTGCACGCGCGACACGTGCTCCTATGTTATTTCCCAGCAAATTTTGGTATTTATTTTCACCCTCGAAGATAAATTTCGAACCCTGAATAAATACTTTCATTATTTGTGTGTTTAAATTTCATGTATATTACTTCTTCTTTTTCACATTATAAAAATTTAAATATTTTTTTTTGTAGTTATATTCTCATAATAAAAATAAAAAATAAAACAAAAAAAATATGATATGAAAAAACCAATAAAAATAAATGGGTCAAAGCCCAATCCTCGTTAAGATCTATATAGCTAATAGTTTGGTCCAAAGCTCAACTCACATCATCAATATGGGTTTAAAGTTCAGTTTTTATCATTTATATGAGTCCAATGTCTGTTCTTAACAATTTTCACGTGATCTCTCTTTTTAGAGATAAATGTTTTTTTTTACATGTCTCCTTTTTAAAAGGTATCGATATCAAGATTTTAAAATAAAATACAAGTTATGTCTACTTTTAGTAATTTCAATGAAATTTTCTTTTGAGGACTTGACATCAACATTCTCGACGAGTCTTGTATTTTTAAGAACTAAAGTCAAAATTTTAACAGAATAATTAAAAATTAGAAATAAAAAATACCAGAATAATTAATGGCAATAATAATAAAAAATTAGGAGAAAACACGTAATAAAGGTAACATTTCATAAAAAAAGATGTTGTAAGGATGACGTTGTTCTTCCCTTAAATATAACTAACTCCTTATCTGAATTTTTGGAACCAATTCACATTTTACGATTTCTAGTTTTCTTTAATTACTAGGTGGCGATTCCTAATTATCCACGATACAATTTTTTTCCCCATTGCGACATTCATCAAGATGCGACACCATTATCACTCCATTGTGAACATCACCCATCACAAAAAAAGAAGTTAGATTAAAATCTAATAGGAAAAAAAATTACGGAGGATGGAATCGAAAAAAAAAACAACTCTAAAAATTATCTTAGATTACAAGAAATAGCAATAAAAAGAATGTAAATCAAATTTGACAAAGAAAAAAATTGAATGAGGATAAAATCGAAAAAAAAATCTAATTCAATGAATTATTTTAAAAATATTATAACCAAAAGAACAAGGACTAAATAAAAAAGAAATAGAAGTTTAGAGGATGACTTGGAAAATCGGGTGGCAGAGCGCAAACACTGAGGAAGAAAGAAAAAAAAACAAAATGGGCTTCGGTGAAAATCAGACCCCCAATCAGTGCATGCACCACATATCCAGGGAGGAGACACTAAGAAGAAGTTGAAGCCACCTCGGAATGACCTTTTTAACCACTGGAATCAGCTTCATGCGTCATCCGAAGATAACGGAGCTGCTAACCCATGCGCAGCACGAGTCAACCTCTGTTTTTAATTCTTTTTTAATTATTGAAATACTAAAATGACCTCACCCAACCAATTAATTAAAAAAAAAGCAATAAAATGATACAAATACCCTTTAGCCTAAGAATTAATTTATTTGACACCAAGGGTGCCAAGACCTTTTCACTATTCAATAATATTAAAAATAACAAAAACCTTTTTACTATTCAATAATATTGAAAATAACAAAAAGGCTCTTCATTTTCCTGTTAGTTTTTTTTTTATTATTTTAAGTGTAAGAAAGTTATTTTATTGTGTATTTTTTTTTGTTGAAAATATAAAACTAATCATGAGTAGAAGTTTAAAAATTAATTTTTTTTAGGAGTAGTAATGTAAATTCACTATATAATCTAAGACGCAGAATACTCATCCAGCTCCAATCAATTTTAGAACCCAAAAATTGTCCAAGACAAAGACTATTTTATCCTTAAACCCATGGCAAAGAGCTTTTGTTTTTTTGAAGGCCAAGAAGGAAAATACATATTTCCCGTCGATAAAGAAATGTAGGTAGGTGAACATTGTTTTCAATTGATTTTTTGTCAAGGAGGTTTCTTTTTGTTTATGGTAGAGATTAATATGAAGTGAGAAGAGGATGACTTCCAAGTCACAATAGATGACACGTACGTCCCCTTTAGATATTAGCTTCTATCGTTGACCATGTCAACACCTATGGCGTAATGGCTATCTAATTTCATCAAGTGCCCGCAATGATCATGACTTTTAAGTGTAGTCTTTTATTTATTTTTAATTACTTTTCTAAACCACAGCTTAAGTTAACGTATATAATTGGTTGTAAGTGTTGTATTGATTATTTTTTAAAATATTTTTTGTTTGGAAATGTATTAAAATAATATTTTTATTATTATTTTAAAATTTATTTTTAATATTAGTATATTAAAATAATATAAAAAAATTAATTTAAAGTTTTTAAAAAACATAAAAAAAAAGGTTTCCTAATTGCTCAATTTGAAAATGACAGATGATAAAGTTAACAGGGGCAAGTAAAGGAAAGGGACATTAGTGATGTAATATATATATATATATATATATATAATAAAAAAAATTAGAAGGTAGGGTAGCGATTGTTTTTTAAAGTTCTTTTTATTATAAAACATATTAAAATAATATTTTTTTTATTTTTTAAAAAATATTTTTGATATTAGCATATTAAAATAATTTATAAACGTAAAAAGTATATTAATTAAAAAAAATTTTTTCTTTTAAAATATTTTGGAAAACGATTTCTGATCGCATTCTCAAACACTGGGTGATGGAAGAGCCACGCAGAGCAGTGTATCGCACTTTATTCACGGCAGATACTGAGGACTTTCAATATCAGATATTTTTGAAAGTTTCAAAGACAAGGGGGGCATTCCCTTTTCGTCATGTAGATGACATCATCCGCTTGCCTCCGTGATGATGCCATATCACTTGCTTGACATTAATTAAGCAAACCCCCCCTTCCCCGATGGGGAGTGTTCTTTTTTTAGTTCAGTTAAAAGAAAAGTACATTAATACAGTGAAAAATAATAATAATAATTTGGGATCTAGAATAATTTTACGAGTTGCAGATGCTATGACACATGAATCATAAATACCACATGGAACATGTGAGTTGTATATTACTGATAGGCTTATGAAAAGAAACAATCAGTCAAAAATATTCTCATCAGTAATTTATAGACGGTTAATGAGTCTGTTGGTAATAAATATATTAATGGATTTGCAAACGGATAAAGCGCATTAAAAAATAATTTACTCACTTTATTCCATCGGTATATCCATCAGTAAATTAACATATCACTGATAGGAAAATCATATGTAATGTCATTAGTGTTTTTATTTGTCCGTTGATATATCCATCAATAAATATAACATATCACCGATAAAATACCATATGTAATTCCATCGGTGAGTTAATAATAGCAGTGAAATTTGCAGTAATTCTTTTCCAACTCTCTATGGAATATACCGAAGGAATTGTTCCGTCGGTAACCCTGTCAGTAATATTTTAAAAATATATTGAATAGAAGTGGAAAAATAATTAAAATCAAATAAACTAATATAAAAATCAAATATTTATTACAAATTTAAATATTTATACGTTCAAATATAATAAATTTAAGATAGAGGCGGTGCTAGAGGAGGAGGAACAGGAGGCTGGTCGTCGTTGGGATCGTGAGGCCAATTAAAGGGTGCACATGTACCCCCCCCCAATTTGTTATCTCATCTCCATTATTAATTGGCGAAGTTCTTCATAATCACCAGTGAGTCGTTCACATTTATCATTAAGATGACCCATCTCGAGCCTGTACTCGTTAGTCTAACATCACCGTGAACTCTGAAGTTTGAGTGTTGAGAATCGATTGCAAGCATCTAATGGTCAAAGCAATACGAGTTATTCGTAAGTTCTCGGTTGTAATGTTAAAGAGTCTGTACATCCAATTTCTATCTGGTCAATCAGACGATTATGCTTTCAACCACAAATCTGGATCGAGATCCGGACGGGTCGAAGGATCGTCCCCATATCTTTCCTTCAACTGATTGTTATGTGTATCTTGAAAAGAAAAAATAAATTCATCAGATTCAAGAAAATAATAACTTAAGAAAAACGTTGTTGAAAACCAACATATCACAAAGTACTGAGCTTGGCTATCCACGTACTGCTGCCATTTTTTTACGGCCATCACTCGCACATGCGTTTCAACGAAAAGCTTTATCAGGTTTGGCTCACATCCAAGAATTGCAGTCAATAAGAAAAAATGTTGTTAGTTAATAATATTTATAAAAAACAACTAATAAAAAATGGATGTATTAAAAAACATCCTACCATCCTATCAGTTTATGATATTATAAGAGATAAATTGTTTGAAAATAACGACATGTTAAGTAGTATACTTACTGAATAAAAGGTATCAATTCATCACACTTAAATAACACTTAATTATGTGTTTATCTAAATTCTATTTTTGACAAATATCTTCCCCTCACAACATTTTTTGGTACAAGTCGTCTAGGATGAGAGAATATTGACAAGTTTCCACATAAAGACGCTTTTCCACCATTGTCATGCCTTGAAACATGGTTGATTCTTACTCTCAATTGAGGCTCAAAATAGTACGAGATAAATGTTGAGATCTCTCCAACAATATAGGCCCTGTATATTAAAGCCTTAAAATGCGCCTTGTTTTTTACTTTTCTCTTAAAGTTGAATAAGTACCTACATGAAATTAAATGAATATTTTGAAATATGCAAAGAAAGACAAAAAAAATTTAATTACGATGCATGTGTAATCCTTAACCTCTCGAATGTATACATCCATCTATATTGGACTGGGCCTCCAACTTTTACCTCAAACAATAAATGTATGGGTAGATACTTCATCGAGTCGAACACCAATGGAGAGAATATTATCTCAAAGTTTGCATATTGTCTGGACGATATTCGTTTCAAGCCTTTTCATGTGTTGTGTCTTCAACTCGTTGAAGCATATATCTCTAAAGAAGAGACTGATCTCTGTGAGTACATCTCATAACCACTTTGACAATAAATCATGGTAAGCTAATAGAATGAGTGTTTGCATAAACACGTAGCAGTCATAGCTTTTTATTCCATACAATCTACAACCCTCTAAATTTACCAACCTTGTTATGTTTGAGGTATGTCTATTAGGAAATCGTAGACTTTTAAGTTATTGGTAGACAAGTAACTATGCATTCTTGTCTAAGGCGAAACTAGCTTTGGGCTTTACGACCCATGACCCAACATAAACCAACTCTATATTTTTATGATGACAAAAAAAACTATATCCATTCTAGCATTGGTGTTGTCCTTTGTCTTCCCATTCATGTCTATAATCGTGTTGAAAATGTTATCAAACATGTTTTTTTTATGTGCATGACATTAAGGTTATGGTGGAGGAGATTGGTTTTCCAAGAAGAAAACTCCTAGAAAATACTTCGCTCTACCCAATTGTGGGTCAATCCAAAATCAAGAAAATTTTACTTACAAGATTGAAAGCAAAATACAATGTCAACATACTCCAACAAAGAAGTCTTTTCTATTCTTTCTGAACTTGTGATCCGTTGGTAAGAATTGCTAGTGGCAGTAAAAAAAAGATGCTTTACTGCCATTTGTTAGTATGAATACCTTGTTATTTTCCATACAATATGGGCATGCTTGTTTTCTATACGTGCTCCAATCAGAAATCATTCCATAAGCTGGAAAATCATTAATAGTCAACATCAAAACTACCTTCATTAGAAAATTTTATTTCTTCAATACATCAGAGGTCAAAGGCCCGAATGATTACAACTATTTCAACTCATCAATAAACAGTCAAACACAAACATCTGTATTTTGACTTGGACTATTAGGACTACGTATAATTATAGATAAAAACATAAACTCCGGTCTTATACACATTACCGGTGATAAGTTGTAAATCGTGAGTATCACCTACCAATAAAAATAAGGAGCAACAAATGACCCAAATGGATTGAATTCATTTATACATAACCCAAGATGCACGTTCCTTATCTCCACTGAAAATTAAGGATGCACATTGTTAAAATATTTTCAGATTTCACCATGGGAAAGGGTGCACCATCATCCCATCCACTATATCATGTGATAGTTGCAATCTAGGTGTGATTGAGAAGTATATAAGTTTTTTGTATGTGATAAGAGTCATTCCCCTGCTAGTCATGATTTTATAATGAGAATGCCTACATGTTCTGCACTTGGTCAACTTTGTATTTTCAATGTAGTATAACATGTATAAGTTTAGAAACATGTTAATTTTCTAGTATCCTATACGAAGGGGTTTCATCATGGGCTTAGTAATATAGAAGTTCTTTTTTAGTATGTTTTCTTCAGGTAAAATGCTTATCGCCCATTTGACAATTCTATCATAACTGGCCTCACTCGACCCATGATTTGACTTGATGATGAACACTTATGCAATGACCGATAATTAACTGTGATTTGTGTAACCATTCCATAATGGTTTGTTAGAATCTTTCAAAAGATCAAAAAACCTGGTCGTTTCTATATGAGGTTGTTCATCTACGATTGAACATTGATCGACATGACTCTAATTCATTCCCATCGCATCCATAATTATATTATTATAAGGATTATTATTGTCATCTATAACTCCATGCATGTTGCTAAAACTATAAGCTGACCTAACCATCTTTTCTATCATGACATCGTGAGGAACACATGGTTCTCTATGTGGATACCAACACATGCATTTCTTTATGAACCCCTTTTTTTTTTCTTCTAGAAGATGCATCATTACAATATCTGAATCGAGAAACTTTTTATTTTTACACCTCTTGCATGGACATCTAATACCCCCTTCGCTAATATTTCTCAAATTAAATAATTTGTAATTAATAAAACCCTAAACCTCATTACAATAATCTATCATCTGCAACCCTTGAGGTGAATCTCTATACATCCATGAATGATCATCCATTACTTATATCAAACTTATATATAATAATGATGACAACATGTATTAATTAACTATGTTAACTAAATAAATTTGCAAAAATCTTGATTTAGCTCAAACTTATTCAATCTATTTTATTAGTACTCTTAATTCATTATTAGTTATCTATATAAATTCAAATTTCTACATATTTACAAAAAAATTCAACTCAACAATAAAATTGATAAAATATAAAATGGACTCGTTAAATAAATCATTATTTATTTCATCACAAAACACCTAAGTTAAAAGTTCGACATAAGTTTTATCAATTTACAAACAAATAAAATTTTACAAAATCTAAAACAAACCCTAACATGTACAAATCATAAATCCATACAATAAATTTGTATGAGAAAAAGCTATAAAATAAGTAAACACCCAAACAAAGTACTATTACAAAAATATATAAAAAAAACATTAACATTTTAAAATTGAGTTCAAATAAAAAAAATGGTAGATTTGCTTACTTAAAGTGAAGAATCCTCAATAAAATTTAAATAAAAAAACAGATGCTGACAAACAGAGTGTTGTGGTGGCTGAATTTGTTGTAGGAGGTTGAATTATGTTGAGATTGGAGGGGACAAGTGGTTGTTTGTTGTAGAAATAAAATGCATAAAGAAGAAGGAGAAATGAGGGAGGGTGTTGATCGTCAGGTCATAAATTAAATATTACCTACAACATTATCGACATAATTATTCTGTCAATAACTTTGTTAGTCATCTTATCAGTAAAAAAATAACATTATCGTACAATTTTTGTTTTTGAATCCTACTGTAATACCCTCCACAATTCGCTTAGTATATACCAAGGAAATTGTTTTGTCGGTATATTTATGGATGTACTTTATACGTCATCCTACTATTTACCTTTTGTTTTTCATTCCTTATTTTTCCATTGTAATTTTCTCGTTATATACCAAGATAATTTTTCTGTTGGTGCTTATCGATGAATACATGAATGGAAAATTATATCGGTAAAGGTCATCGTAATACACCAACACAAAAATTATGTCATTGTTTTCGTTTGTATTTACCAATTTTCTAGTAGTGGTAGATATCATCAGTGATTCATATTTCACTGTTGTCATTTAGGACACACGAGTCACATATAAGATTTGTGACTTCATTTGAAATTTAAACCTAAAGACCATTTTCTTCTTCTTTCTCTCTTTCTTTCCTCCTCATCCTCTCTCTCTCCCCACAGCCACTCGCCCCGCCCCTCTCACCACCATCAACAACCTTCCTCTTTCTTTTTCTTTCTCTCTCTATACCGTTAAAAACACACACAACAACACTACATCACCCATCTCTCTCTCTCTCTCTCTCTCTCTCTCTCTCCATAGCAGCGGTTCATCCTTCACCATCACCATCCATATTATATATTTAGATGTATATTGAACAATTCCCCTCTATCAATTTGATGTAATTTATGCTTAATGTGTGTTAATTTAATTTTATTAAATGTTAGAGTTTTGAATTAGAGATTATGTTAATTAGATATAATTTAAGTTGATAAATAGATTATTTTGTTAAATAATAAATGATTTTGGGTTGTTGTTGATTATGAATTAATAAAATTATTTTGAAAGAGTTAGTGTTGATTTAGGTTAAATTATGGATTATACTAAATTATATATAAAATAGTAAAATTTGCTATGAAATACATGAATTGAATTGATAATTTTGTTATGGTAGCGAAATTTGATGAATATACGTGTTTGCTTATTAATTTAACGAATTTAGGTTATAACCGATTGTATTACTTTTATGGTTTTGTTGATAAATTATGAACTTTGATTAGCCCCAAGATATTAATAAATTAGAATTGTATTTTGTTGTGTTGCTTGACAGAATGTCCGATAGTTTAGGAATATTATGCTTCTATAGTGGTATAATTGTCAATACTGATAATGGTATCACTTATAATGGAGGAAGCCATGAATTCTTAATTACTACATTATATATGTCCCTTAAAAAATTATCTAGAATGTTATATGATTAACTTGACTGAAATATGTTTGAAATGAAAGTTGAAATTACTTTGAGGATATTGCAAATCACAGTTAGTCTCGTTATGTCATTGTACCAATCTATAGTGACGGGAGTGTGAACTCAATATTTGGGTTTGCAAGGATTAATGAGATTAATATGGTGGAGCTCTACTTGAATAGTAGACCTAGATAATGAAACTCTTCTAGTATGGAGTTGACTCATGTTCCAAGTAACTCTTAGAGAACCACACATGCATCAAGAATAGTTGGTCTATCTAAGATAGATGGTAATGCAAATAGACAAATATTAGTGCAGGAAATTGTTAATTTAGAACCTCAATTGGGTATGACATCTATTCTATATTGCTATGGAGAATCCAAACCACGTGACGAAGAAAATGACTGTCACATTGTTAGAGTTGAGGTTAAAGAGAAAGATGGAGAAGATAGGGATGCTGAGTTAGTTGAACTTGTTAATCAATACATGACACCTTTGACTCTTGAATTTGAAGTTTTGA
>Ga0307516_10009724_pt1 | contig 10671 bp, 12 predicted proteins | sample 19_EM_MG_FD_203310 | JGI IMG/M metagenome (GOLD analysis project Ga0307516, IMG submission 203310) | Populus trichocarpa ectomycorrhiza microbial communities from riparian zone in the Pacific Northwest, United States - 19_EM | ecosystem: Host-associated > Plants > Roots > Unclassified | place...
TGTGCCTAAAGCACGATGGAGAACAGGGAATAAGGGAATAGATAGACATCCACCCCCACTGCCATTTTTCCATACCCGTACGCAGCTACAGCCGCCGCCGCCCCCCCCCGGGCCACTCCAGTGGACCACATACAACATGCAACCCGCCCATCGATCCGCATTTCTGGCTCCAGTGCACTCTGCGCCCGAGAGCACCAGAGCGGCGAGGCGGCTAGTCGGTGGGGGCTGGGACTGGGACTGGGACTGGGACTGGGACTGGGGCTGGAGCTGGGAAGCGACATTTCAACGGCTCCATTGCGGGCCGCGAGTTGCCGACAGCTATGCAGAGTGTCTCGCCGGACCGACTTGCTCTGCGCAGACAAACAACCAACGAGAGCCGCGTTAGATTCTGCGGAGGGAAGGATGGAGGAAGCACAACGCCGTGGGCAGCCGTAGAAGCCGCCCACGGTTTCCGAGCTTATCGAGTCGGTGTGTGGTATGGCTCTGGCCAGCTGCATGGTATGTACGGGCTGTGGATGTGGGATGTGAGTGGGCGAGAGAGAGAGAGAGAGAAATGTGAGATATCACATCCTGTTCTCAGCATACATGTCCTGGGTCCCTCCCCACCCCATGCCACGCCCACACGCATTTTTCCCTTTTGGCCGCGTGCAGTCGACGGAGGGTCAGACGCACGCAGCAAGTGAGAGTGTCCATCAGCCACCTCCGTCGAAGGACGACTGTGAACGTCCTCCGCTTTCCGCGGAAAGCGGTGTGGTCTGCACGCCACCGTCAGTATATAGCGCAGTGGTCACGGCAGCCAGATCGGGGGCAGGGGAGCACGAGAAGGAGCACAACCACGTACGTACCACCGCACCCCGTCAACGGGGAGGGGGCACGCTGATCGAATCGAAGGCAGGAAAGATATCGCGAGCCACAAGCGTGGCATCGAGCAGTGTGATATGTGTGTGTGTGTGCGTGTGTGTGTTTGGGAGCGGACGCAGAACCGCCCCCGGAGCAGCGGTGCTTCGAGTCGACGATCCCCCCCCCCGAAGCGGCCTTTCCGCCTGCCCGCTGCATACGATCACAATCGTGCCGGCATTCGTTGCCAGCGAGCACCGACTGAGCTGGCCATACGTACTGACGGGGGGGGATTGAAACATCCACCTGCGGGGACCGGTTTGGAATCATAAATGCGCCGAGTAAGCATGTATGTATGTTTGTATGTATGTATGTGCACCTCGGACACGCCAATCGGACGGGGGACGCAAACTCTAGCCCCCGCAGTCCGCCCCGCCAGCCCTACCAGCTCAGCCACTCGAGAGGGCGCTGGAAATGCGCTCAGCTGTGCGCTCCGAAGGGCTCCACTCCCCGCACATGCCAATCCGCATCGCGGTGTCGGGCAGTAACAGTCTGACGGACGAACGGAATGTCCGAGTGCCGGGCCTGTCTGCCGCCGCGAGAAGGGACACATCGGCGAGGAGAGAGGGAAAGAGAGAGAAAGAGGATAGCACTCTCGACGTGCCCGGGTACGCAGCGCTAAGCCTGCACGCGCACACGTCCTATCGGACCGAACGATCTGCCGAAGGCTCCGAGCCCTCCGAGCATCGCCAGTGTCCATAGGGTACGACTGGGCGGCAATGGCTGCTGGGGGGATCCTGACCCGCCCGGCAGCGCTGGCTTCCGGTGGCTGCAGATTGCTGGTGAGACGGGCCCACCTCCGGACTCAGATGCGAGTCGAGTCTAGTCGAGTCAAGTTGCCGCAGCCGAGTCGAGTGAGTCAAGTTGCCGCAGTCGAGTCGAGTCGGGTCAAGTCAAGTTGCCGCAGAGCAGGTTTGCCGTTGCCAGACCCTTCGCGGCCCGAGACGACATGTATGTGGTTGTAGCAGGAAGGAAGTTGCGATGCATATGTCTTCCTGGACATTCCGTGTGAGGGTGAGGCGTTCGCGCAGGGCAGGGAAGTACCGTGTGCCTACTTGCACCAGCAACTCTTCGCCGTTCGTTTGTTGCCCCTGATCGTCGGCGGAGGCCCCCAAAAATACACGCCGTGTCAACCGCGCACGCCGACTCACCACCCCGCCCCGCCGTTTGTCCTCCCAAACGCTAACTCGGCGGCGGAGTTGCAGGATTCGTCCACGATCCATCCCATCCGATCGCGCTGCTCCGTTGTCGGAGGAAAAAGGAAAGAGAGGGAGAGCGAGGGAGGGAGAGAGAGACAGGGAGGGAGAGAGAGAGTCAGGGAGGGAGGGAGGGAGGGAGAGTCAGGGAGGGAGGGAGAGAGAGACAGGGAGAGAGACAGGCCTGATCGCATTCGATAAACCCCGCGCTGAGTCGCTGGACCGCTCGCATGCAAGTATGTAGTAGATATGTATGTCTGTCCCAGCGAAGCACACGCACGAGAAAGAATTTCCTTTGGTCGGCAGCGTGAAACGTGGACGGCCGGCGGGAGCCCAACGTTGGTCAGGCAAGATTTTCTGCATGTCTCGAATCTTTCTTCTCCCTCACAAGCGACTTGCAGCTCGATTTGATATTCGCCGTCTTTATGCGGTTGCATGTGGACAGCAGCAGCAGCGAGTGATGGCCGCCACCGTACCGCGGCATCCGAGGGCGGGAATCGGCACATTCCAGCGAACAAGAAAAAGAAAACCAGAGACACAGCAAATATGTAGTAGTAATAATAATAATAATAACAATAATAATAAAAACCAGAAACCAGAAACCAGCAGGTTGAACTCTTTCTCTGTCCCTGCATATGTACCCATCCCCGCCGCAGAGAACGGGATTCGAAGAGGATTTGATCGTGTCCGGTCGAGTTTGCAATTCTTGGCCCGAAAGTGGGTCGGCATATGCGAGAGAGGGAGAGACATTGTCGTTCTCTCTCTCTCTCTCTCCATTCCCTTTCATGAAGACAGCTGTTGGGTGCGGCAGGGTATGTTGGTATGTAGATGTTGTCCGGGATTGTTTTTCTTTCCCTTCACTTCGTCAGAAGACCAGGCAGACAGGCAAGAGGGAGAGGGTGGGAGAGAGAAGCCGGGGAGGTCTCGGAAGGGCCGTCCCTCTCCCTCATCTCACAATCAACAACCGGCGCAGCAAAGGTCATATGCACTCCGCTGCGCAACCAGCACGACTTCCGCTTCGATATACTCTACGGCAAGACGGCAATCGACGGAGCAGCAGTAGAGTAAGTAGAGCACACTACAAAGAGCGCCCCCAAGGCTCAAGAGAGATGATTCGCGAGAAAAAAAAAACTGCGCGATCCGAATTCGCTGAGCCGAGTTGAATGTCCTTTCCTTTCCCTTTTCATTATTTTTATTTTTCACCCCTGCGAGAAGTGGGGGGAAAGAAAAGGAGAGAGGTGGGGGGGGGTTAAAAAAAAAAAACCTGCGAGGTGCCATTTCCAGCCAGCCAGCGGTGCGGTCGGGTCGATCAGGTTCGCAGGCAGACAGGGCCGTGAAACGACGACGACGACGACGACGACGATGACGACGTCGGTATAGTATTCCTTTGGGCGTTGATAGAAGCGCAGGCGGACAGCGTAATAGGGCGTTGCGACTTGAAATCGAGAGCCTGGAGAAGAGGGGATTTAGAGACGGGGAGTTACGGTTCAGTTTATGTCTTGCAAGAAGTAGAGAGAGGTAAAACAGAAAAGAAAAAAGAAAAGAAAGAAAGAAAGAAAGAATGGCGGACAGACGGATAGACGCGGTAGATGACTCTCTCGTCCGGGATTGACGGATTGACGCCTATCAACCATCTGCGGAATATCCATCTGCCTGCTTCTCTACCGTTCTCGCCCTTTCCTGCCGGCCGGTCGATCTACTCTACCTGGTTCACTCCTCCATCCATCCATCCGCCCGTCCACCTGCATCCCGCTCGACCGAGGTGGAACGTCGACGTAGGGACCGGCCGACCGGTCAGCGGGGGGCAGTCAGCGCTCTGTCCTCCGCCACGGAACCGCAAGTCGTTTGTGGTCCGGTCCGCTTCAATCTCGCAAGCAGGTGCAATGTGTACCGGATAGCACTCCACCTCCGGGACACACAGCTGCAGGCGGGCATCGAATTCTCGCAGGACCCATTGGGGGGGAAAGCAAACGCTGGCGCCCGGGTCTTGCCGTGTCTGCGTGCGCGTGTGCTTGTTGCTCGATTATCGGTCGAGGAGTCGAGGAGAGGAGGGGGCCGAGACCGACGCCGATGGAGCACGAAGATAGAAGTCGGATGCACAGCGCAGTGGATCTGTGTGGGTGGTGTGGTTGCGGCTGAGTGTGGGACCAATCGCAGATCTCCGTTCCGATCACGTCGACGACGCAGATTCTCGTTGGGATGGGATTTCCGTGTCCGACTCATCCGTTTCGGTGGGTGGGCGGCGGGGAAAACAGAGTGCGATACGGAATATCGATTGGGGGGGAGGGGGGGATGGCAATATTGTGCCTGGAAGGGGGGGTTTCCTTTCAGCTGTGTGCACGCTACATAGCTACATCCGGTACACAGCTACATCGATGGATCCGTTTCTACGTGTGTGTGCTCGGCCTGGTCGTGAGGTGTGTGTGTTGCATCCTCTCTCTTGTACGGGCATCCGTCTCCGGCAGACCGTGCACCGGTATTTTTTTATTTTATTTTTATTTTCTATATCATTGCTCGCATCTGGAGACCTAAATGAGATCACGGCGAGCCTGGCCGAAGCCAGCATTGAGATGGAGAAAAGGCAAATACACTGCCGAAGGAAGGGCTTGAGAAGCCATAAAACTCACGCACAAGAAAACTAGCTAAAGTGCCTAAGTCACTTCAACTCTAATCTATGAATACCTAGTGGGGTTCCGGTGAAACCTCTCAGTCGATTCCCCCCACACGTGAACACACCTTCACGAAACTCCTTCGCATTGGTTGCCAGCCAAAGTGTAGGTCCAACCAGACAAATACAAAGTCCGAGAAAAGCCCTTTGACATCTGACCAAAGGTGCCACGTTTTTGTCTAGGTGACCTCCTACTAGTAAAGGGGGTTTAACGGTCCCTACGTCGAGTAGAGTTTTGAAGCAGATCTCCACGCCTGAATTTTTACAATTCAATTGTTGGGCCATTTTCCTCAGGAATCAAGCTTTAAGTAGTGGAAAGCTCACCTTTGGAATTCCTTTGGTAGCTGGAGAGGAGAAGGGCTAAAAGTAAGGTTTAGTTAAAAAAAAAAAATGGTGGACTTTCATCTAGAAGCATCTGCTCAATAACTATTCCTTTCGTATCCTCACGGCCTACATAACAGTTTTATGGCTTCTCAGGCCCGCTGCACACCGGTATTGCACCACTTTGCCCCAAACCCACTTCTCCAATCCCCATCCCATCGTTCGATTGCACATGCCGACTCCCCACTCCACCTGCCTACATGGAATCACATGCCCGGATGAAGTCTACCGGCGCGCGGGCGGAGGGAGATGTCTGGCGCGTTCTTTTTCCTTTCCTTCTTTCCCTCGCACGCGATCGCCGACGAACCTCCTGTCCATCGCCCCCGCGCGAGCGAGCGCTGGGATCCGTGCTGCGGATCCGGAGTGCATGCGGCGGCAAGGCAAGGGAGGTACAGGCGGGGGGGGGTGGATAAACAATCCATGCCCGCCGCAGGTATGGACAACTCCCTCCCGCGCCCACATATATACTCATGCGTACAGCCTATTATATCTGGATGAATCCGACAAAAAGAAACTGAAGTCAGAAAGGCGGCAACCTCGCCGTCGGCGCTCTTAGGTAAGAGAGTTTGGGAATTAGGGTCACCGACCACTGGTGGGGGGGCTTCCGCTCTGTTGTCGCAGAGGAGAGGGACGACGCGGCGGGAGTAGCGGTACGGTTGCTCGGCGATGCCTGGGCTTGGCGGAGGCGGAGACTGCGGTGAAGACAAAAGTGAAACAAATGTATCTACCCGCCTCTTTGTGCCGCGTGCCGGCGCACGGTCGCGGAAAGGGCGATCCATCCGGACAGCGGATCGGATGCCTGCCTGTACAGATATATATGTACTCTACCTTGAGAAAAGGAAGAAGGGGTCTTGGAATCGTATGATTGGGTGTATGATTCCTCCTTGAAAATTCCGCTTCCTCGTATCCACGGTTTAACGAATGTGAAATCGCCACAAGTAGGAAAGCACAGAGCGTACAAAAGTCTCAATCCATGTTGATTATTTTACTGTATTGATGTTCGGTCCCATTTTTTGCTTACTTTTCCGGAGAGATATAAACTCGTATGTAACACTCATTTTTCGCGTATGTATTGTCCGCAATATACGTTTTTCTTGGCGTCTTTGAACCGTTTCGTGAGAACTCACACATGCATACAACCATAAAATGCTATGGCAGACAGGATTACCAACTGCAAACTTCGTGCGGCGCCACAGCAATTAAACGCCGGAGACAGAACAATTAAATGTTGATCACGAAGGAGAGACGATTTTATCAGGCTGCGCGTGCGAATAGACGAACGCTAAAGCGGTCGAGCGACAAGCAGCGAGCAGCGAGTAGCGAGTAGCGAGCAGGGCGAGACAAGGACAAGACTGAGGAGAAGACAGAGAGCAAGATTGAAGCCAAGACTGAGGTCACAGCAAGAGAGAGGGCAGGGCACGGCGAGGTTATGGCAACCATGGTATTGCTAGGCTAGACCTACAAGCTGCTGCGCAAAGAAGAAAAGAACAAGAAACGGAAAAAGTGTGGACGACGGCTTCTTATTCCTGTGCCAAGCCGGCGATGAGCCGTGACAGCTGTGTGTAACCCGTACCTTACATACATTGTCCGTCATATGGTATGTAGATGTCCACCTGCTCTTGACACCTCTCCCTTGGTTCATTTCTTAGGTATCTCCTGTTCTTCCCTCTCATCCATTCTCCCCATACATCGTAACTCTCACCATGGCGGAACCAAATTACTTCCTCGCTAATTCCATGACCTTCCCCTGCCGCCGTGGGTCCTGACGGCATCACCCCTGAGCAGGCTCATTATGAGTTTTATAGAGACAAGTTGCTCTGGCGCAATGTGGCCACTATTGATGGGAGTTTTCTTTAAGGTTAGACCTGTAGATGCCGTAGAAAGACCGCTCGTGCGCCGCATGATCCAACCAGCTGCCATCCCTCCTTCTTCTCTTCTCTCACTACCAGCGACGACGACGAGATGACATTCAAGGCCGATGAGTTCATTATTAGTTATTTCCTCGCATTATCATCTTCCCCATATCCCTATGAATTATAACACTGTCATTGTCACAAGTCTGCTAAGCTCTATTTTCACCTATAGGCTTCCACTTCAGCCATCGCTCCTTTCTTTCGAAACTCCTCACATACTACTATCGTTTGCTGTCGCCGTTCACCAGTACAGCATCTCCCGCCTTGTATTCTCCTCTCTAAAGAACTAACTGACGAGAAGGCAGATAACCGACCACAATACCTCCAAAACCTCTAGGCAACATTCGATTCATTTGTGTGTATTGTAGTGATCTACCGTTGGCCCACTCCGCTTAAAAAAAAGGGTTCTAATTCCGTCATAGTGGTTCTGATGCTACTAGTATATAGTACAGTAACAACGTTAAGTCTCCAATCTCTCCGCCGTATATGTGCAAGACGTTACTGGCCGCCTTCATAGACAGATCCTTTCTTTCTCCGTTATGCGAGAGGCGGCTGTTGAAGTAAGACCATTGTTCCTGACCTTACGGATACGCTGACAGCATCGCTTTAGATAGAGTAAGGAGGAAAACTCGGTTTTACGGATAATATTGATGTTAGTCCACTGCACTCCCACCAAGTTTTTTTACATTGCTCGTGCTAATGCTCTATTCCGCAGATATCTACACTACTGCGCTCCACTCTGCATTTATGCCCACGTGAGTCGATTACCATTTGCTCGCCTCTTCATACATCAACCTGATGTTGATGTAAATCCATTTCACTCCCGCCCAATTTTACTTTGCACACCACACGCTAATGCTGTCACACTACTGTACTCTACATACTCCTCTCCAATATGTGAGTCGATTGTCACTTGTTCATTTCTCGTATGCATCTACTAATATCCGGACAGATGCACTGTGATTCAACGTTCACCGCGGCTGTATACATCCAAAGGCTGGTGAGAACCCTGAGACCGACATGATCACCAACAAGAATGGCCCACAGTAAGCCCACAAACAGGGGGAAGGAGTCAGGATATCAGGAAGATAGATATAAGCATGTGGTGGACGGGGCGGTGTGGTACATAGGCAGATAGAAGGGGCATACTCTACTCTACTCTAGATATCAACGGCGAACTTGTCCTAGATCGAACTAGCGTAGATACCAACAGCATTAAGTGCGATGTGAATCCAGCTGCATCAAAAGAGCAAGCCAATCTTCTATACCGAATGTTGATGTCCGTGTGACACGCTTTAAAAAAACGCCAAGAAAACGTTGGAACCAATGGGGCCACCAACGTGCCGGGAACTAATAGATAGATAACAAACAATTGGCTTTGCTCATCATCTAAAACAACTCACGTAGATACATAGCTCTTCTTCGCGTCGTGAAACTTGAAGACTCGACTCCAAGCACTTGCTCCGTTCAATACTCCGAAACGACAAGTTTTTTTTTTTTTTTTTTTTTTTTTTGATTTCAAGCATCAAATCGGTTGACTTTTCGACACGAGTTGAAATCCAGTAAGTACCTATACTAGATATATACCACCAAGTGGCGTCTATTTCAACTACGTGTTCGGAAAAAGAATGGCCGTATGACGGTCGTCTGACTATTTATCCCCACACCCCTCCCTCCCTTTTTTCTTTCTTTCTAAAGGGTACACTATCTGCTCTCCGCAGTCCGCCTCTCTCCTATGAGCTGTGCTCGGGATATGTAGTCGGTGCATTGATGGCCCCGCGTTGCTCCGAGTTCTGTTTGGTCGGGTTCGGTTTCCTTTGGTTTCCGGTTACTTTCCGTTTTCGTTTCCGTGTTCATTTTGTTCGTCGTCTCGCCCCCCGCGCTACTAAGGATGTATCTGAGTATCTAGAGTATGGATATAGATACTGGTGTCGCAGCAGCTAGATATCTAAGACAGCTACACAGTCTAGCCGCAAGCAGATCCGCACTAGTTGGTGTCGTTCGCCCGCCCGGCCCCTTTGCTCTGCGCTGTGCCGCCTCCCGCCGTTCACTTCTGTGGATGCTCTCTCCGCCTCCAGCGCCACGTCCGCCTCCGCAGCCTTCGGAGAGAAGTGCAACTGCAGCACTTGCAGAGCTCACACCGAACAAACGAGAACCCCGCGTCGTCCCGATCCTCCCCTGCCACCTCCCCCAATCGACTTGGCTCCCCTCCCAAGCGCACGCCCCATCCATCCTGTCAGGCCGTTCCGAGCGGCTCGACCGGGGTGTTGCTTATCGCGAGGCCGATCGTATCTATCTACATATGTACTCTACATATCTATGTATGTATGTACATAGATGTCTGGTGGAGAGTGCGGGCTGTGCGAGTGAATGGAGTGGCGGTTCGAGATCCACTCTCCGGCTAACCGGATGAAAGCGAGGTTTGCGCTGCAGCCACTGCTCCGCTTGCCCGCACGCTTTGCTTCTTCCTTCTTCTCTGCCCCGTACGCGCCTCTGCATATCTAACCCCCGAGTTCCCGTACATGCAGAGACGCAGCGCGGCGTACTCGGGATTGTGTGTACATAGAGTACATACAGTGCGTGCCTAGGGGCGATGTGGTGTAGTGTGTGAGCCGGCGCTGTGCTCTGCTCTGCACACGGATCCTATGTGTGTAGGAGATATCTGCCGCAAAATCCACGCACCGCCCCCCCACAGCAGCAACCCCCTCCTTCTCGCCCCGCCCAGAAAAACGATCCCCTTCCTCCCACCTCCCCGACGCTAATCGCCGCACAAAGTACCTACATACATACAGCGACTCGCATTTTCCTCCCAGTCCATCCGCATCCGCATCTACATCCACATCCACATCCACATCCGCATCCACATCCACATCCACCATCCACATCCACCATCCACCATCCACCATCCACCATCCACCATCCACCATCCGCACACATCCACCATCCGCCATCCACCATCCGCCATCCACCATCCGCACACATCCACCATCCGCCATCCACCATCCGCCATCCACCATCTGCCATCCACCATCCACAACGCCCATCCTCGCAGCCGTCCATCCGTCCATCCCACCCATCCAAACCCATCGCTCCAAAGCTGCCTCCCGTTGCATGCGGTTGCACCATTCGACGTCCAATCGATTGCTGCTGTTGGCAGCTGCATAGAGTGCTGCTGCTCCCTGTGTCGACATACCGAGAAAGCAAAGAAAACAAAGAAAGAAAGGAAAAAAAAACAAAAAAAAACAAAAACAAAAAACAAAAACAAAGGGCTGGTGGCGGACCAAGCCTACCGTCTTGCAGTCTGGGAGCAAGATCTCACGCCCTGGTACCTACCTACCGTTCTCTTTTCTTTCTTTTTTTTTTTTTTTTTTTTTTTTTTTTTTTTTTTTTGTCCGCGTGTGAGCAGGGTTATTGGCCAACTCCAAGGGTGCGGAAGGAGCGAGAAAGCGCGGGAGAGTCAGTCCGAAAAGACAGCCGGGAGAACTTGACGGCCAGCTCCCTCTCCCATCCTCCGCCTCCGCCCTGTCGCTTGTCACTCCGCCCACACTGTTCGTTGCCACGAGTACGTAGTTATCTCGTACGCGTTCTCTTTTCCCTGTCCCCGTGGCGGTGTTGG
>Ga0307516_10009725_pt1 | contig 10669 bp, 16 predicted proteins | sample 19_EM_MG_FD_203310 | JGI IMG/M metagenome (GOLD analysis project Ga0307516, IMG submission 203310) | Populus trichocarpa ectomycorrhiza microbial communities from riparian zone in the Pacific Northwest, United States - 19_EM | ecosystem: Host-associated > Plants > Roots > Unclassified | place...
GGTGAGAAGGGATTCGATCGGGAGGTATCCTCGGCAAGGTCTGAACTTGTATGATCAATGAGCGAACGTTACAAAAGGATGAGTCGGGAATCATGCTCAAGATGGGTAAATTGGCAAGTGCTTTGGAATCGATATGTTTGCAGTGCAAGGTCGAGGACGAAGAAGAAATCAGACACTCAAGAAAGAAAGGCAAAGGTACAAAAGTTTCACGAAAGTCACCGAATTGGCACATCTTCAGGATTCGAGAGCACAGGAGGGCCACACGGCACCCTGATAACAAGCACGCCGTCTTCCATAGAGGCATCAACGTCTTCGCGCTAAGGCAAGGAAAAAAAGAACAATCAAATCGGCGCGTCCTGCCATGATTCACGCTGAACGACGCACTATAGTCTCGGCCGGAACCGCAAAGGTTCTCGAAAATGCGCCATACTTCCTCTCCCGTACGATCAACGGGCGGTTTGCGTGCGATGTCGAGACGGACGGGAATAATGGATAGGATCGTCCCGAGACCGTAATTTGCTTCACGCGGTTGTAGGTGCAAGTGGAGAGCGTGACACTCACGTCCGTCTTCTTGACACCAGGCAGCTCAAGAACAACCGTGACCAGCTGAGCTTCCGGGTCATAATGAGAATCAATCCGCAAAGTGAGTCTGGGCATGGATTCGGCCGGCGTCTCAGGTAAAGGCACGGCGCTTCTCTCAGGTCCTGATCGCAGAACCGAGGGAACATCGGGAGTGATGCTAGGTGAGCTATACAAAAAAAAGAGAACAAAGGAAAGGGAAAAAATGACCGTCTGAAAAATGTTCGAGAGCAGAAGCGAACGCACCTGACGGCAGACGAACCGAAGCTCACAATTCGAGGGGCGGGCGATGGTCCAGCAGGGCTAGGAATTGCAGGCGAAGGCATCGATGACGAGGGCAGGGAGTTGTGGCCTAACCTAGCTGCCGGCTTGCGTTGTTTTCGGGAGTGTGGCGCATTGTTGGCGGACGCAGGGTCTTGGTAACGGCCTGTATGGTATGGGGCAGTGTGTGAGCGTGTACTCGAGCGGGTCGTTCTGTCCGGTCCCGGGCCGGATGTAGAAGATGACCCGGTCTCAACATGACCTGGTGAGCTCTCTCTCAGACTTCTCCGCTGAATCTCAGACGTCACTGAATATGGTGGGCGCAAAAGAAGGGTCGCATCATCACATGGTTGAGAAGGGACGGTCAATGGGTGCTCATCAAGTTGGATCATGCGGTATGGTGGCGCTCCAGAAGTAACCTCAGAATGATGCTGTTGTTGGCTGTCTTGTAAACTCTGAGCTTGCTGTTGGGCATCTTGTTGCAACGTCTCCCATGTTGGCATAGGATACGCGTCGAGAGGTGTGGTGGGGTTTGAAAAATTCTCGGGATATTGCCCATATTGGTACGACATGGGGAAAATGCTCCAAGAGCAAATGGCAACGCGTCTTTTATACGGGCGGGATCATACGGAGTCATCATTACCGCTTCCGCACAACAATGAGGGCGGTGTCCTCGGGTTCACACGTGATCCCGCCCCGAACAGCCCTGACGGGATTACACTAAGCTCAGGAGTCAACACCGCCTGTGTTTATGCAGAAATATCGCAAAGACGAATATGATAAATGGTCTCGGCAGAAGTGGACATAGAGGGGAGCAGCTCATCTCGAATGTACGCCGTTCACGACTTTGGAACCTTCATCTTTTGATTCGAAAGGGTCGGGCGCTTCGGTTGTCGGAGGGAGAGCTTGACTGCCCGCCCGGCTGCGAGGTACGAGGGTCCCCGTTTCAGCCACCCGCGCTCCCCGCTCGATACTGTTCCTTCGACTTCCCTCTCCAGAACGGCCCGTAACTCTCCACTCACTGCTTCGCCAGACACCCGAGTTCCTTCGACTCAGAGATTCAATCGGAGAATGTACGTGATAAGATATTGTCGGAGAACCGAACGACGATGACAGAGAAGGAGGCGGCACAGACGGATAAGTAAGTGTGCGAGGGACTCCCTGAGCAACTGTGAGCTCAGAGTTGTGGTACGAGTAGGAGGATGGCGGAGTGGTCACATTAGTGCTTGGACTGACCAGGCTGTTAGTATTCGTTAAAGGCGAGAACGGGATCGACGATTCTGAAGACGAAGGAGAATGGGAAAGCGGCGTGTTGTGTCCACTTCGATTACCCGGTCTGTGAACGTGAAGAGTAGGTCGAGGTATGGGCATGCTGTGGAAGTGGCGTGCATGCACCACCGACGTTCCAGGCGACGACGTGCTGGAGGAGGATCGCCTATGGGTTGGCTGTGAATACGGGTCAGCAGAAGACAAGCCTATTAAGTTGTCAACCGATAGACCGAGCTACACATTCAGATCAGCGAATCGAAAAAGCGATATCCACGGTGTACCGACGTACACGGCTTCTGTGTTCAATGAGCTCCTCCCGATACACTTCGTTCAGTCTCGATATTCGAATATAATCCCGCTCGGTCTCGACCAGTCGATTTCTCAGCTGTTCATTTTCCAGACGCATGGCTTCCAGCATAGCATCAGCAGTCGGCTGCCCAACGTTTCCGTTCAAGAGAAATGAACGAAGTCCCATCCCTGTCTCGGGAGACGTGCTGACGCTCGAGGCTGATGTCCCATTTTGCTGATTTTGCGCAAGTCGCAGCGCCGTGAGCTCCCGAGCCATCTTGTTAACGTGCGACTCCGATTCTGCCTCGAGCGCGTTCTCAAGATCAATTTTTTCCTCTCGTAACTTCCATATTGAATGTCAGAAGGATGCGACTCTCCATGAAATTTGCAGACACACTTGCTCCAGCTTGCGAGATAAGATGTTGATTATGCGTTCCTCCTCAGCTTCATAGGCATTAATGAGATCTTCCTTGCTACTTGCCGTGCTGTGTGCGGAGAGTCTGTGCAAGGGAGGTGAGAGGGACATGGTTGGGAGGTCAGAAGTGCGTGAGTTCGGAGTCAAGACAGGGGTCTGCCAGCTTGTACGTGTCTTGCGCACGTTTGCAATTCCTTTCTTGTCGTCAATTATGTACCGCTGGGTCGTTGCTTTAAACTATGATTCCGAGTTGACGTGCAGCCATATATTACGATGGGTGCCTAGGTACAAAAATATCGCCGCTACGGGTACCAAAAGTCATAACGAAAATTTAGGGTCGCGGACCAAAATGTAAAAAGGTGGAAGGCCAAAAGATAGTATCACGATGCATAATATATCAGAAGTCGTACCCTTCAACTTTGAACGTCTTTCCATATTTGAGGTAACTGTCTATGATTTTCAGGATAGGGTCCGGCAAACCCATGCTCATCAGCGTGAACGAAATTTTGGCATGGCCGTGGATTTGTCCTAGCTTGAAGAAACTTCGCGCGATCTGCGTAGGGTACTGCAAGAGAAAGGTCAACATCATCATTACCCCATAGGATTCATACACAAGACGCACCGCCATTTCTGTATACTCAGCATACTGGTATGCAGCCACTCTGATTGCGGTCTGGATCGAGCGCTGAATGTCCCCTTCATCCGCGTACATCTCCATGAGCTTCAGCCATGGCTTGGCTGAATAGCGCGGACTTTCAAGACAGCGTTGATATGCTTCTTTAGCCTCTTCTTTGTGATGCAACCTCAAACCGAGGTCAGCGAGGATCTCCCACTCCAGGCCAGTTTTTCTGTATGCGACATGCTGCGTTTTGAAGTGCGCTACTTCAGCCCTGAAGATAGTCCATACTCGAAGATCCTAAGCAATGAACGACAAATGCATCAGAGAAAAACGAGGGATATGATGGCGCGCAGCATACCTCATAGAGGACCATAAACAAGTTATCAAGCCACCGTTCGCAAAGGCGTTTGTTACTGAAGGAGAAGGCTTCGGCGGCGGCCGCGGTCTCCCCTTCTTTTGGTTCGGCCTCCCCGGCAGCAGCTTGGACCGGTTTTTCCAACATGCTTTTCGCAACCCCGTTCTGTCCTAAATTAGGATCGACCTTGTCCGGAGGAGTAGGACCTCTCGATGTATCCTCTTCGTCCTGCTCGACCTGAGGGGTAGGACCCCTCGATATATCCTCTTCTTCCTGTTCCACCTGCTCCCCCGTCTCCCTCTCTTCCCGACCAGACTCGCTCGAAACCCGGATCATGGGTATCGGACTGACACTTGTGTCAAGCGAAGTTTTGGTAGGCGACATCATCGCTCGAATAGAAGCATCGTCATCGTGACCGTTGATCGAACGGGGTGCCACAGTGCCGTCTTCATATATAACGACACGACCCGCATCCTGTTCTTCGTTCGTGGAGTTCCCGTTGGTAGTTGCAACAACTTGATTAATTTCCGCTTGGGCCTTCTGCATCCGATACTCCTCTTCCATGACGAAGACGTAGCTCCGGGTCTTGAGAAGTTCGTCCCAGCCGATTTGCGAAACAAGTCGGGTCAACAATGAATACGCCCGGGACCACGTTCCGCGGAGGTTGGGTGCAGGTAGGCGTTGAAGTGCTGGATCAGCCTAACATCATCGATTAGAAGGCCAAAGGCAAGAACACGCATGCAATCCTGACCTCATCGTCCTCCGTCTTTTGTCGCTCAGGCAGGATCTCTCCAATGGAGCGAAGGAAGGGCAAGTGAACCTTGGCAGGCGTTACGGTACGCTGAGAATCGCGTCCATTAAACGTGAACATTGGACAAGAGTTGAGCGTCAGCAGCGCCTTATAATAGCGTTAGCGTGGAAGGGACAAAGCCCCGCAGCACGCACCGCTTCATATTGTCCAAGATCGATATACAGCTCCGTCAACTTTTCCCAAGTTACAAACTCGCTCGGTGCACAGTTTACCGCTTGTCTCGCCAGTTTGAGAGCCCATTCATGTTTGCCTTTTGACCGAAGGAAGTCGCACTGAACATGGAGCAGCGTATAGGATTGAGGCGTTCGCTTCATCGCATACGCCATGATTTGCACCGCCTTGACTTCCTCGTCTGTCACAAGTAAAATGTCTAGCTTCCAGGTTGGAAGAGAAAAGATCCACTGCACGCACTCATGCCGATATAACTCTTTGCCAACAAAGAGGCGACCTCTGGCTCTCGTGCAGACAGCTTTTCGAAGAGGTTCGCCGCTTGTTGATAGCGTCCACTTTCCCCAAAGTACTTCAGTATCCCCGCCGTCAAATGGTTGGATACGATAGTCGCAACCTGTATCTCTGGGTCTGATCCCACCTGCCAACCTGGGAGTAGATGAGAATGCTGGACAGAAGAGCGATGTTCCAGAACCCTACCCTTCGGGAAAAGCGCTTCAGCACCCTGCAAAAACCGCAATTCTCCTTCCAGGGTTGTTATTGGGTCAAGTTTGCGATATGCCTCGAGAAAATATGTGGGATCATCCGAGTACAGAATTGATCGTAGAATAGCGGAGACGTAGGTTTCCTGCCACATATCTGGCGTGGCTTCGTGCCTTTTTGGACTTATGAGCACTGCTCTTTCATGGGACCAGGATTGAGGGAACCCATACCTTTCGCCTCTCAAATCAATCACATATGCATGGACGCCTCCCGGTATTTTTACGTCAACGCGCATGTCTACCCTCGAAAAAGCGTTGAAGCAGCTGTAATAGACCGTCAACGAACGAACAGGTCAACGTCGGAAGAGGAAAGGCGCAGCACCAGTAACAACCATTCCGCACTTTCCAGGACGGCTTCTGTGAGAACCAGGCAGAGTTGTCCTCTATTGCATATGTGAGAGAGTTGATGTAGGCTGCCAGAGATGCAGAAGACGAGGCGTCGACACCCGATATGAAGTGGTATGTGCCAAGCTGAACACTAGTGAGATAGACGCACAAGAGCGGCAGGGTTTGGACATACGTCGCGCTGGCCAGTCCGCCCAGTGCTCTTGACAACATGGCAAAGGTCCGGAGGGCCCAGCTCTCGAAAGGTGGCTGGTGAACGGGGGTGAGGAGACGTGTCGCGCTTAACGTTGGAGAGACTGACCTAGACTTTCTGTTCGAGCCGCCAGTGCTTCCCCGAGCTCGACCTGGTAGGTGGTTGGTTACATGACGGTCGATGAACTCGTCAGAGATGGTGCACACCTCGAAGATCTCAGGGATCTCCTTGAAAGCGGCCTCTGTAGCCATTGGATGAAGTAACGTTGGATTGTTGTACTTCGTTTATACCGCCCCAACTCAATACAGTTGTTGCATCCGTCCCACGAGCCCAAAGTATCCGCCAACGATGTAGGTGGCATTACCGACCTCGAACATGCCTTGGATTCAACGTACGGCTTGCCGAAGGACACCTCCTTCACAACATTTGAGCCACCCCTGGGCTATCTTCCCGGTCAGCTACGTTACATCGATTTGATCTAGTACACCCCCCGGCATAAGCCTATATCGAACCCGATGTGCCCACTCATCCCACTCTTCTCCGAAAACCCTCCTGACCTCTTTATCCTCCCTCCCCATTCGGCCGACTCCAATGACAGTAATGGTCCCTAGAAAGAGGACAAAGGCGTAGAAAAATACAGAGCCTATCGTCGTGTCCAGCACTCCAGACTCTCTCAGCCAAGATCCACGGCTACAAAACCAGCAGACGAGGCCAGAAGCCACAACCAGCATACCGGAATAACTGGGGTGACGCACGAAGCGATAAGGGCTAGTGGTGATCAGCTTGTGGTTCTTCTGGATGGACATGTGTGCCGTGAACTGGGACCTCATCGTTTGGTAGCACTTCCACCGGAGCAAGGTGCCGGCTACCACCAAGCCCAGACCCACCAGGGATAAAGGGGTGAGCACGAGGTCCTGGGCACGATCGGTGTACCTCATCAAAGTAGACAGCACGATGTCTGCGGTGGCACGAGTGGGTTGCGAGGATGGCGATGCAGTGCGCGATATCTGGGCGATGATGACCGCCATCTCGGCAGCTCCCATGGCCCAGAACACAGCCTGAGATTCCCGATATCAGTTTGAGTACGTGCCTTCAAGTTGCTCACCTTTATCGCGTTTATCATTGCGATCCCGGAAGCCAGTACCTTGCTCCTCAAACCATGAACAGGGACCAGGTCTCCCTTGGAAGCGTTCGCAGGTGCTGTGAAAGATGTATGGATAGCCGAGGTCACGACTAGGATACAAGGGAGCTTCAGTAAGGCAGTCGTGGTGGACATTCAACAGGACTTCTCTGTTGTAACTTACGACATATATATCCTATCCTATATAGCCTCGTGACCATGCCCAGGCGATAGAGGGATCGGTCACCAGTCTACTTACGACATTGACAGATTTAGATTGTAACTACAGTTGGCCCTGATTATGGTGCGCATCCCATTATTGTAGGCAACGCTATCTGAGAGAACTAGGCTGTAGTGCCGAGAGCAGCCATAGCATGTGTAGCACTCTCAACCTATAGTGCCTAGCATTTACATACCCGCGGCGCCCCAGTTCAGAGAGGTAGTGAGGGATCCCCAATATTGACAGTAGTAATTGGTCTCTATGATTTTTGTCTCTGATATCTTAAGCAATTGCAACATGATAATATACAAGGAATGCCTCGAGAACCCACATCTGTTCCAGACAGACGGAACATTGAATACATCCGGTACCGCGACCACAGAAAGTCTACCAGAATGAGACCCTCAATTGAACGGTTGGTCCTTTTCCCAGCGAGTGATGAAGTTCTAGAAAAGCCAGGGTCCAACTAGGAAGATCATGGCTTTAGTTGAAAAAAAAAGAAAACGAAAGAAAAAGTGCGATCGGCTCACCCTTCCCCACAAACCCATCAGCCATGATCTGCAAGCAGCTCTGGTGGATGAGATTGAGCGCCTTGATTGCATCCCGCGCGTCGATGACACACGATATATTGATCTCGCTCGCTCCCTGACTGATCATTTCAATGTTCACATTGCCCTGCGCCAGCGTCGTGAACATCTTCCCCGCGATACCGACCATATTGCGCATCTCCCTTCCAACCAAGGAAAGAATGGCCATATCGCGGTGTACAGAGACCTTCAAAGAAAGCGTCATTTTTTAGCGAGAAAAGGTCGAACGGAATCATCTCACCGTCCCGTTCATCTTTAGCTCCTTGATGAGCCGGTCCAAGATCTTCTTCGCCAGCCCATCCTCGATCGCCATACTAACATGCACCTCACTCGTGCTGATCAAATCCACTACAACCCCATACTGATCCAGCGTCCCAAAGATTCCCGCCAAAAACCCATGTGACACGCTTTTACGGTTCGAATTCACGTTCAGCACAATGATGTGCTCTTTTATAGTCACAGCCGTCGGAAGCCGCTTGCGTTTGTTTTCTTGGTCAAGGAGCGAGACACGCTGCAGAGCGGCGAGGGGGATGGAGCCTCCGCCGCTGACGGGGAGATGCTGTTCTTCTTCGGCTTCCATGTTTGGGTCAGGGTAGATGACTGTACCCCCGCCGTTGGGGTTCTCTACGTTCTTTATCCTGATGGGAATTTTCCGTCGGATAGCCTATGGGCGTGCATATTTAGATAAGGGGACCCATGGTGCATCGGGACAGGGTAAACGTACCTGTTCCATAGTAAAGGGATGGACCACTTCACTCCCATAGTATGTCAATTCCGCCGCCTCTTCAGGGGATATGATAGAAATAAGGCGGGCAGTGGGCACCTTTCGGGGATCCGCTGTGAAGATACCATCCACCTCTTTCCAAATCTGAAGTTCGGCTGCATCGAGCCCCACGGCGACCAATGCGGAGCACAGGTCTGTATATCCGCGTCCGACTTGACCCAATAGGGAGCCAGGTACTGAACCAAAGAAACCGGTTATGACTGGCACTCGGGAGCCGCACCTCTCGATGCGCTGGCCGAGGATTGCAGCGAGATTGTCGTAGAATTCTTGGTCGAGAGAGCCTTCATGCGATGAATCCTCCTCTTCTGACTGGGGAACAATGTCTTGTAGCGAGACATATTCGGCATCGATGCCCTAGGAAGGGTGCCTCAGTGAAAACGAACAGAAAAGTGGCGATATAGAGGGACCTGATCACGGAGGGTTGCAGTTATGACTTTGCATGCCAACCTCTCACCCAAGCTCACGATGCTGTCCTGGGATCGAGGGGATATTTCGTTGATGACCTATGGTTGTATGAGAACGTAATGGGTAAATGTATTCAATTGATTGCATCGGCAGGTAAGCGAAGGTGAACGAAAAACATACCTGGGCGGCAGATAGGAAACTTCGCAACCAGTCGCAGTCGTTCTCTATTTCTTGGATGAGTTCCTGGAGGATGTTGGGGTCTCGGACGGAGGCGCTGGCGGTCTTGAGGTGCTCTTCTCGTATGATGTCAACTGTGGCGTTGAATTCTGGAAGGGGTTGTCCGGTGAGGGGGACGGCGAGGGGAGTGAGAGAGAACCCGCTGGAGGATGTTGAGGGGTTGTTGGGTGGTGTCCTGTCCCGTGGCGGTGGACTTGCGGGTGGTGAGCCATCTTGAACGTTGTTCGCACCGAACAGACCTCTTGTGACTGGGGTGGTCTTGCCTGAGGCACTGTTTTTGCGTATGCGGGGTTCAAGTGCCTGGGCTGCAGATCGCAGGAGGAGGTTGGTGGTTCCAAGGGCTTTGGTAGAGCCTGAGCGGGCAGAACAGACGATGGCCACTTTGTGTTGATCAATGTAATTCCTACATGGGACGTTATGTGCTGCTAACGGGCGACATGATGTGGGAGACGAACGCGACGATGTCCTCTGCGATCTTGACTGCGAATTTTCCGACGCTGGTACCGCCGAATTTCTGGACGAGCCATCTTGCTGAGGGGTCGATGGTGTTTTGGTGGAGGTTGGGTGGGGTGGTTGGCAACGACGATGGGGATGAGGACGGCGGCGACGACGGGGACGACGAGGACGGGCTGACTTGGTCGGACATCTCAGGGTTGGCGATGAAATCAATAATGTGCCGCGTTATTTCCATTTCGCCATGTTGGCCGTTGCAGCGCATGCGCTCAGACGTTCCACGCGATCTCTCTTCTCCTCCCTCTCACATCCACCCATGCCAGCCGCACACACCATCGACACGACCGACCGCCTCGCTGGCCTCCGCGACTTGATGGCCAGGGAAGAGCACAACGTCCAGGCGTTTGTCGTCCCGAGCGAAGACCAACGTCAGTTCAACTCTCGAGTCGAATTTACATCGGATGACCACATTTTCATCCAGACTCAAGCGAATACCTTGCTCACTGCGATCAGAGACGCGCTTTCATCTCGGGCTTTAGCGGTTCCGCTGGTCCGCCTTCGTCCCCAAGTCGTTATCTCTGTCGCTGACGTTACCCCAGGTTGTGCTGTCGTCACTCTCACAAATGCATATCTCTTTACAGACGGTCGATATTTTCTGCAGGCTGAGCAGCAGCTGGACAAGTGCGTCATCCCCTGAGGTTCTTTAGCACCCCATCTTACAGTGTTTATCCTTTCAGGAACTGGACCTTGATGAAACAAGGTTTACCAGGTGATTGAAATCGGTTATAGATACGCAAACGTTGTTCAATCCACAGACACCAAGATGTCCCCTTGTGGCAAGACTTTCTATCCAAGGCGTGTATCCCTGATTTCTTATCCGTGATGTCCTTTCTGACTCCGGAATCTAGAATTTAGAACCTTCCACCAGAATTGGAGTCGATCCAACACTAATATCAGCCTCCGACGCCGAAACTATTAACATCGCCCTCAAGCCTCGAGGATCTGTTCTGGTTTCAAC
>Ga0307516_10009726_pt1 | contig 10668 bp, 7 predicted proteins | sample 19_EM_MG_FD_203310 | JGI IMG/M metagenome (GOLD analysis project Ga0307516, IMG submission 203310) | Populus trichocarpa ectomycorrhiza microbial communities from riparian zone in the Pacific Northwest, United States - 19_EM | ecosystem: Host-associated > Plants > Roots > Unclassified | place...
GCCGGTCAAGGTCTCACCGACCAGTCCGACGCCCGCCAAGCCAGGGCCGCCGTCATCGCCATGGCCGCCCGACCCCGTCATCGTCGCCTCGGCCGCTCTGCCGAGTTCCTCGGCGTCGCGAAGATCCACCCCAGTCAATCCAGATCCGGCAGCGGGGATCCCGGCCAGACGAGCCAGCGCAGCCTCACCAGCCTTCGAATGCAGCAGGCTGTGCACGGTATTCGGATACCACCGTGTGCGGTTCTCCGGGGTCCGCACGCCGTCGACCTCCATCACCGCACCGATCTGGCGCAGCGTCAACCCCTGTCGGTGCAGCCGCGCCACTCGGTCAATCACCTCCAGTGGACACTTCCGGGTGCGTCCCATCAACGGTCTCCGTCGGCATCGGGATTGTGCCCGGCGGTACCGTCCTCGCGATCGCCGAACTCACGACACTTCTCGCACCGCGACCAGCCACTGCGGGAGGCGTCGCACAGGCAAACGTCGTGGCGGCTACCGCAGGCACGGATCGCTTCTCGAAATAGGTTGAGGATCTGGCCAAATAGGCGGCGGGCGTTGCGGCCAGCCAAGCCTTGGTGGTAGACCGCGACCGGAAGGAGGATCAGCAAGAAGAACAGGAACACACCGGCCACGCCACCGACGAGCCAGACTGCGGCGGTCGCAGCAGACGAGGTGGACAGCAGCGCCGAGTCAACCGGCGAAACCGGTTCCAGCGGCAGCACAAGGACGAACAACGGAACAAGATCAGCAAATGCGAAAAGAGCTAGGACGTCCACAAGGGTCTCCCACGATCAGCAGGAGACGCACAATGCGGCCCCGCGCTCCGACAACGGCCTCGAGTCGGAGTGCGAGATCGGGTCCGCGCACCTGGCGCGGCGAACGTGAGGGCGAATCAACAGTCTGGCCGACGGTCCTGATCTGACGCCAGACCAACCGCGCCCACGCCGACCATGGCCGCCAGCGGCGTACACCGCCGGCCGCTTTGAGACGTCTGGTGTCCCTCATGCCGGTGACCGTACGCATTTTCGAGGCTGTCAACCAAACGCCTCGGCGTGTCGCCGTCCGGTCCGTTCAGCGCCCCTCGACCGGCGAACGCATAGCCAGGTACCTGGTCACACCGCCGACGGTCGACCTCGTGGACCGCGAGACGGGAGCCGATGTGTCGGTACCGAAAAGAGTGCGACCCGTACTGGGCAATGGGCGTGCCGGTGTCTGTGCCCAGCGGCCCGTACGCGGTCGTCTGCCCCGTCGCGTCACGCATCGACGTGCCGGTGCGTTCCCGGCTCGCGCCCCTGCTCCTCGTTGTCTCCGGCGAGCGGGAGCGTGCCCGCGTGGCCGCCAGATGCGCACCGGGGCAGCGCATCGTCATCATCGCGGTATAAGCGCCGATCGTTCGGCGGTCGACGACAGCGCGGAGCTCCCTATGCCTGCCGCGTACACATACGTCGATCGCGTTACACCACTATCAGGGACGCCACTGACCAGGACGTGACCGGTATTCATCTTTCACTCCATCGAGTGATCACTATCTACCGCGAACCAGCAGAACGATCTCCAAGCGGACCCAACGTATGGATCAACCTAATGGGTCTGTAACCGCCCTCTCAGAGTCGGATAGTTCCAAGCCATGCGCCCGGGGGTTGCGGAGGCCAGCCATCGCCCCGACGAACAGGAACCGAAAGCCCTCGCGTTCGTCCTGTGCTTTGCGGCCGCCGTGTCGGGCGACGTCGATGATCGGGCTCTGGGGGTTGAAGGCGCGATGCATCAGTGGCACGCCGGTTTCGGTCAAGCCGGACTTCGTCTGGACCTCCAACTCCACAGCTTGGAAGGCTGCCAGTACAGCCTTGCTGTAGTGGCCGTCTGCGAACAACGCACCCGCCGCCCGCGACACAATGGGATGCACCCCGGCGATCTCTACCCGCCGGTCAGCCGCCGCGGGCCGAGTCGTAACCGGTTCGATTTCGACCGTCACGCGCTGGGCAGAAGCCGGTAGTCCGCGCTTGCTGTGGTAGGTAACCCGTGTCGCTCGGTACAGCTTGGCCTTCCCCGAGGGAAGGCGCTGCTCGATCAGATCTCTTCTCAAGGTCGGTATCGAGCGGAAACGTAGCCACCTTGGCCGACATCAGAGCGAAGGCATCGACACGCGTCTCACCATCCGAGGCGCGGCGGACGATGGTGACTTCTTCCATATGACGCCCGAATGGTCCGCTCAGCCGGGCGGCACGCATCTCCCCACCGGGGAACTCATCCCGCTCTCCTTGCCTCGTCGGGGCGGGCGATTCGACGTAGTACGAACCGCCGCGGCTCTCGCGGTGTCATGCAGGCGGGGCGGTCACCAGGAGCACGTCCTCCGGGCGCAGACCCGGCTGCGTGAGCACCTCAGGAGTGTTCCCTTCGCCGGTCAGGAACTCGCTCGCGGCCTGTCCCTGAGCGAGCGCCGAGGCAAGGGACTGGCCGCTCGCGATAGCGGCGTAGAACTTGATCGCGAACGCTTTCGCGGCGGCGTCGCTGATCTCATCGACCATCGCCACGACCACTGGCACGGCGTCCAGCAACGTTTCCGCGCCCTCATACGAGTCACATGCATTGAGCACCAGCAGCGTCGGCGGGTGATCCGTGCCCTTCAACAGCCGCCCCAACAGCACGAAGCCGACATCCACACCGTCAGGGTTGTCTGTGTCAGTGCCGTCGAAGAACAACCCTGCCGCAGAACCATGCCCCGAAAAGTGCATGACATGCGGCCGCTGGTCGTTGAGGGCGTTGAACAGGTCGTCGAACGTCGCCGCAGGCCAGTGGTCGATCGTCACCTGGTCCCGGTGGATGGCCCGCTTGACCGCTTCCCGAACCTCGCGCACCTCCCGGTCCACCCGCAGCCGATCCTCGCCATCGGGGCTCGCGGTGAGGTACGCGACGCGCAGCGGTTCCGCCTTCGGCTGCGCGGGCTCCGCAGACTGCGGGCGGGATGCCGCCGCCACCTGGCGAGCGTGCGCCAGTTCGGCACGCCGCCGACGCTGGTCGTCGCGGTCGCGCACCTTCGTCGCATTGGTCTCGGCCTGGGTGAGCGCCTTCGAGGTCGTCGCGATCTTCTTCGCCACGGCGGCCAACTTCTTGCCGTAGTCGGCAGCCGTGTCGTCGTGCTTCACGGCATCCTGCTCTGCCCGGTTGGCCTCCTTGATCAATCGCTGGATCGACGACGGGACTTTGGTCCGCTGCGCCTGGCCGGCCTTCGCGACAGCCTTCTCCCGGAGCTTGGCGGCGGCGGTGCGTTCCGCACCCTGCTTCTTCGACAGGTCCGCTTCTTCCTTCTTCAGCTTCGCCAGCTGATCCTTCAGGTAGTCAGGCGTCGGCACGCTATCCCCCTCGTCATGGTGATCCGATGTCCCTCCCACGGACAGATCATTGAAGCGCCCCCACAGACGAACACCCGTACGACACGCCGACACATGTGGGGCAAGAGTTCCACCTCACCCACAAGATCTTGTGGGTGAGGCACACTGAGTCGAGTCGGTTAGCGCGCGGCGCCGAGACAATGCCGGTTGGCCTGAGCGTGCCGCCGGTAGGGACGAACGCGCGTTCGACAGCATCGTGAACGGCAGGCCCAGGGGTACCAGCGAGTCGGCGACTTGGTCGCTCTTGACCGCCAGGCCCACATGGCGAGTGCGCGATTCTCGACGACCAGGTGCGGGTCGACGTCGATGCCACCTAGGAGCTGATGGAGCGCATGGCGGTGCTGCACGCGCTCACTGGCGCTGACGTGGTTTCGCCCACGGCGATCAGAGAGCGGAGCCGGGCCGCCGCGACGCCCTCACCGCGAGGGTTGGAATTTGAGTGGATAGGCGGAAGCCGACCGGCGCGGGCTGGGAATCCGGGCACGCCGGCTGAGTGCCGCGCGTCGCGGTGACCGATTGGTTGTGGTCAGACGTTGGGCCTCCGGCGACGGCGCTCCGACAAACTGTATGGCCAGACACCCTCGTGCGGCCCGCCGGCCGGGTGGGTGGTCGCTGTAGGGCATCCCGCCCGCCGTCGACCGGGGCAAGCCGAGCAAACCGGTCCAGGGACTGCAAGCCTGGGGTTGACACGCCGCCGGCCGAGCGGGTGGTTGCGGCCCCTGGACCGGCCCGCTCCACCGTGTGCGGGTCGACGGTGGGCGGGACGGCTGGGCAGTTTAGGTTCGATGCGTTCGATGGTTGTCATATTCGGCAGCGACAGCTTGTTCAGCCCTCACTACTCCACTCCTCGGCCGCTAGTGGAGCACCGTTGAGTTCGTCGCGGCGTGCCCGCCAGTCGGGCATGTGAAGGTCCATGAGCTTGATGAAGCGCTCGTTGTGGGTGCGCTCGACAAAGTGGGTCAGCTCATGAACCACGATGTACTCAAGGCAACGTGGGTTCTTTTTCGCCAGTTCGGGGTTAAGCCAGACGGTCCGTGACCCGGTCTGACAGGTGCCCCACTTTGTTTTCATGCGGTGCACAACAACCTTGGCGACTTCCTCGCCAACGATCGGTTGCCACCTGGCGAGTAGGGGCGGCACCGCAGCCTTGAGTTCCTTGCGGTACCAGTTGTCGAGGACTGCCCGGCGCTGCTCCTCGCTGTAGTCTCCTGGTGTGGTCAGCCACAGGGTCTTGCCGGCGACGCTGATCTTTGATCGTCCACGGCGCGATGAGTCGAGACGCAGACGCTCACCCCAGACGTAGTGGGTCTCACCCGAGACCATCTGGCGTTTGGTTTGGCGGTCGGCGGTTTGGAGCTGCTCACGTTGCTTCTTGATCCACGGCAGGCGCTGGACTATGGCCAGTCGGATCGTGTCCTCGTCGAGACGGTGTGGCGCAGCCACTCGCACTCGTCCGACGGGTGGATACACAGAGATATGCAGATTCTTGATGTCCTTATAGACGACGTCCACCCCTAGTCCGGCGACAGTGAGATAGGCGTTAGCGGTACTCATTCTGTGCCTTCACCAGTTCAAACAGTTCATCGAAGCGGTCGAAGCCATCCGGCAGCACCCGCCGTAGCTCGCGGGCCAGCGCCCGCTCCTTCATGCGATTGCCAACCCAGCCGTGCTCCTTCTGGTGCATCACGGTGTAGTCGACGACGACCGCGAGCTGAGGATCCGCGAAGCTGAAGTCCACCAAGGCCCGCTGAGCACCGTTCTTTACCCACTCTGGGTAGACGGTGTCGGACTCCTTCTTACCGACCTGGGCAGCCAGGGTCAGGAGTTGCTGCAGATAAGCCTTGTAGTCGACCGCCTCCTGGCGACGCTGTTCGATCAGGGCGTTGAGCAGCTCGGACATCTTGTCGTAGTAGCGCGGGTTCATAGCGTGCTCGTCCACGATGGTCTTGCGGACGTTGTTAACGATCGTCTCGGCCGCGGCCCGGGGGTCCTTGCGGATCTTCGGCGGCAAGCTGTCGAGAGCACCCTCGCCGCGCTCGACGATCAGCTGGACCAGACCCTTGTCGAGGGTCGCAACGGTCTCAGACGGATCGGCTTGGATGTAGGTGTCGAGCAGGGCACGCATGCCAGCCTCGAACTTCTTCATGTCGATGTTCTCGCCGGCACCGAGCTCAACCTCGTCGCGGACAGCCACGAAGTGAGCCACCTCGGCTTTGATACTTGCTGCTTCAGCCGCCGAGTAGCCGGCGGCGTCCATGTCGTTAGCCAGCGCCGTGTAAGCGCGGACGAGCCCGGACACAGCCTTGTACAGCTCGGCACGCTTGGCCTCATTGGCCTTGATCTGCCCGGCATCCCCAGGCGTCGAGGCGACAAAGTAATGCTGGTACTCCAGCGTTCCCTTGGGCGGCGCGACCGGCTCGACTAGGGCGCGGACCTTCTCTAGGGCTTCTTCGAGATCCTGGCGACCCTGCTCGACGCGGTCCTTCAGCAGACCTTCGACATCCTTCTCTTCATATCCATCCAGGGCGCCAGAGGTGTAGTCGGTGATGGCCGACTCGAGGGAGTTGAACAGGTCGCGGTAGTCGATGATGTAGCCGTAGGTCTTGTCGTCCCCGTCGAGACGGTTGACGCGGCAGATCGCCTGGAACAGGCCGTGATCGCGCATCTTCTTGTCGATATAGAGGTAGGTTGCGCTCGGCGCATCGAAGCCAGTCAGCAGCTTGTCGACGACGATGAGCAGGCGCATCTGGCCCGGCTCCTCGATGAAGCGGCGCTTAACCTCCTTCTCGAATTCCTCGATCCGGCCCACGGCCTCGTCGGCGGGCACTCCGAAGAAGTCGGCCAGCATCTGCCGGTAGATGTCGTACTGACGCAGCTTCTCCGTGGCACCCTCGCCCGAGTCCTCCTTGGCGATATCGCTCGGGTTCGGCACGTAGCTCGTGACGACGGCGACCTTGCCCTTGAAGCCGGCGTTGACGAACATCTCGTAGAACTTGCAGGCCTGATAGATGCTGTCACCCACGAGCATCGCGTTACCGCGGCCGCTCACCAACCGGGGCTCGGTCTCCATGTCCAGCAAGATGTCCTGAACGATCTGTTTGGCACGAGGCTCTGCAGACACGACCTTCTGCATCGTGCCCCACTTCTTCTTCAGCCGGGCCTTGCTCAGATCGGTGAGGCCCTTCGTCTTGGCCTCAAACCACTTGTCGACCTTCTGGGGGCCGGTCAGGTCCTGATCGATGTTGCGCGCCTCGTAGCGCAGGTCGAGCACGACTCCATCCGTCACAGCCTCGTCGAACTTATAAGTGTGGATAAATGAGCCGAAGGCCTCGATGCTGGTTGCCTTGTCGGCCTTGAGCAGGGGTGTACCGGTGAAGCCAATGAACATCGCGCCCGGCAGGAGCTCCTTCATGGCCTTATGCATCTTGCCCGACTGGGTGCGATGCGCCTCGTCGACGAAGATGAATAGGTTGCCCTTGGGGACGAAGCCAGCAGGGACACGTGAGCGCAGCTCAGCGATGAAATCCTCGCTGTCCTTGTCGACAGCCTTGTCGTCGTCGCTGCCACGAAACTTATGCACCAGCGAACAGATCAACCACGGGTCGTGCTTGTTGATCTGAGTGAGCAGGTCAGCACCCGAGGTGGTGCGGTAGATCTGCTCGTTGACGCCACCGAAAACCTTCTCGATCTGCTCGTCGAGTTCGGTGCGGTCGGTGATGATCAGCACCCGACTCTGCGGCTGGTGCTCGCGGATCCACTTGGCTAGCCAGACCATCGTCAGGCTCTTGCCCGAACCCTGGGTGTGCCAGATGATGCCGCCCTCGCGCTTGGCGATACGAGCCTGCGCGGCTTTCACACCGAAGAACTGGTTGTGTCGGGCCGCCTTCTTGATACCCCCGTCGAACACCATGAAGTCGTGGATTAGCTCGAGGAGGCGGTCCTTCGAGCACATGTGCAGGACAGCCCTGTCCAGCGGTTCGGCGACGTCGACGCTAATCTTGCTTTCCTCGGGCTCCTTCCACTCGAGCCAGTACTTCTCTGGTGTCTCGATCACGCCGTAACGCAGACCCTCGACGTCATTGCCTGCGAACACGAGCTGGACGGTCGAGAAAAACGGCCGGATAAAATGAGCACTCTGGTTGCCGATGTTTTGACGGATACCCTCGGTGACACTCACCTTCGAGCGCTTGAACTCGATGACGCCAAGCGCCAGACCGTTGACGTAGAGCACGACGTCAGGACGCTTGTTGTGCTCGCCGGGGATCGAGACTTCCTCGGCCACGACAAAGTGGTTTGCGTCGGGCTTGTTCCAGTCGATGAGCCATACGGTCTCGAACTGGTCGCCGACCCCACGCTTGACCTTCACGCCGTACCGAAGCAGGCCATAGACCTCGCGGTTGGCCTCATACAGCGTGCGAGCCCCACCGACCGCGGTAGCCTTGGCAACCTCGTTGATGGTCTTGCCGATGATCTCGTCGTCGTAGCCGCGAGCCAGCAGGTTGTCACGCAGGTAGGTGACCTCGATGTTCGCGTTGGGTCCACGGTCTTCCCAGTTGCCGGCGTACTCGTAGCCGAGGCGCTTTTGGAAGAACCTGACGACGCGGTTCTGCGTCTTGCGTTCCACTTGTCCGACCGGGCTCATGCCGATGCCTCCGCTGACGCGAGCCGAGTGCGACCCGTCAGGAGTTCCTGCATCATGCCTTGCTTGATGGCGCGGGTGGCTTCGAGGTGACGCTCGAGGGCTGCGATCTCGGCGTCCACATCGCCGAGCATAGAATCGATCGCGCTCTGTTTTTCGTCGGGAATGGACGGAATCGGCAGCGTCAAGAACTTGTCACGCGGAAGGTGAGCAATACTTGTCTGCGTCACATAGTCCGCAAACCCACCTGATGACGCACGAGCCTCTAGCAACGCTTTCAGTACTCGAGCGTTGTAGCCGTGCTTGGATCGCAATCGATGTATGGCCTTCTGATAATAGCACTCGATGTCGTAGTCCCAAATAGCAGCTCGGCCGACCTCGCCTCCTTCGCACACCAGCAAGTCCCCTCTGCGCAGGCGAAACCGCAGAATGTCCCCTTGACTCAGCGGGACGTGACCTGCGGCACCCAGGTCAATGTGTCCCCACTGGACCGCGCGATTGCCGATATACATCTTCGGGGTTCCAGCGTTCTTGGCCGCATCGAGCATCTTGCCAAGCTGAACGTCGAACTCAGCACCAACCGTTGTTTCCGGCCACGCCTCCGTGAGGATCTCCTGCATCATGCCCTGCTTGATCGCGCGCTTCTTGGCGATGACACTCTTGAGCACGTCTAGTTGACCATCGACGCTCTGCAAAGCTTCGGCAATCCGCCGCTGCTCACGGAGGCTCGGCAGAGCAATGCTGAGCGGATTGATGTGCTTGTTGTTGATCTGCGGGACAGACGTGACATCGGCAATGTCCCAGAGACCTCGGTACAGCAGCCAGTAATAGAGAAACTCGGGCTCAATCTCGTCGCCCGGTGTCAAGGCCATGACGTTCGTGTCCATGAAGCCCGGCTCACTCAACATTCGCACACGATTGAGGGCGATTGCACCACCTCGCTTCGCGATCAGAATGCTCCCCGCGGGAACCGATGGAAGGTCCATCGACAAATAGGGCGTCTCGCGGTAACTCAGGTACTTCGACGACTTGCCGAGCTGGTCAACCTTAAAGTACGGAAGACCCGTCTCTCGGAACCGAAAGGCAGAAGGGCTCTGCCCACTTGTCAGACGAACGAGGTCGCCTAGCTTGCGTTCAGGCCACGCCCCAGTCATCCCACGACCCCCATCGCAGCCAGATGCTCGGCCACCTTCGCGCTCAGCGCCTCGACCTCGGCATCGAGTTCACCCACGGTCTTCTCGTAGCGCTCACCCAGCACGTTCAGGCGATCTGTCAGCTTTTGGATCAGCACGGCCAACTCGGAGTTGACGCCGGCCAGCATGCGACCGCCCCACTTGCCATCGATGACGAGGCTCTGGATGTCCGCGGTGCTGAGCTTGGCATACTGCTTGAGCGTCACCTCATCCAGCTTGACCTGGGCTTCCTTGGCTTCCCTCTTCGCGATGGTCTCGGCGTCATATAGGGCGATGAGCTGGGTTAGCACCTTCACCTCGTCGCTCTTCGCGTCCTCGTATCGGGTGGCCTTGAGACGAGCAGAAGCCAGTGCCTTGCTGATCTTCTCGTCATCCATGGCATCGGCCAGCAGGCCTTCCTCGCCCGAGTTCTCTTCGACGAACTCCTCGACGGCCTGGGTGGCAGCCTCAGCCACGGCCGCAACGGCATCAAGCTCCGCCTGTTCCTTGGCGAAGTAGCGGTTGACGATCAAGGCGGGCGGGATCAGGTCCATCTTCCACTTGACGCCACCGCGGCCGGCGCCAACCACTAGGTCGGGCGTCTCGCTGAGCTTGCGCTCCTTGTTCTCTATTGTCTGACGCGGCCTGGCAGCACCGTCCCAGCCGTCACTCATGATCAGAGCGACGTCATCGTGCAGGACTTCGTTCCAGTAGGTCATCAGCTGCTCGTAGACGCCGTACTCGTCGATCAGCGGCCGTGAGCGGACGGCGTCGAGCAGGGTCTCGCCCAACTCGGCGATCAGTTCGTCTGGGCGGGTCGTGCTCGTGATCCCCTGGAGGATCGTCTTATGCGCATTCCACCAGTACTGGACGGCGCCGTTGCTGCTGGTAACGAGGGCTTCGTGCTCGGGCGAGCCGGTAATCGTGCCGTGGATCTCGCTCTTGTCCACCACCAGCTCGCTGCAGCCGCTACGGAGCGGCTTGAAGAGCGACGAGCGCAAGCTCGGGAAGGCTTCCCAGTATGGCTCGAGGGCATCGAGGTCACGGTCCGGGATGCCACCCTTCAGGTGGGCGTGCAGGTCTTGAATGTCCTCAGGCTCGGACGAATCGATGTGGCGCGGGATGTTGAGGTTGTAGTCGTTCTTGCTATCGGCGATCTCGCTGACCGGCACCATGCGCGAGTAGCGGGCAATCTCCTTCTGGTTCACGAAGGCGTCGATGATCTGGTGCATGTCGCGCGGGCGCAGACGGTTCTTGTTGCCGTCCTTGGTGAAACCCTTGCTCGCGTCGATCATGAAGATGCCAGTGCGTGCCTGGGCGTTCTCCTTGTCGAGCACGATGATGCAGGCCGGGATGCCGGTGCCGTAGAAGAGGTTCGCCGGCAGGCCGATGATCCCCTTGATATAGCCGCGCTTGATGAGTTCCTTGCGGATGGTCGCCTCGGCGTTGCCGCGGAAGAGCACACCGT
>Ga0307516_10009727_pt1 | contig 10667 bp, 12 predicted proteins | sample 19_EM_MG_FD_203310 | JGI IMG/M metagenome (GOLD analysis project Ga0307516, IMG submission 203310) | Populus trichocarpa ectomycorrhiza microbial communities from riparian zone in the Pacific Northwest, United States - 19_EM | ecosystem: Host-associated > Plants > Roots > Unclassified | place...
GCATTGAAGTCCTCTGTGATGGCTTCCACGATACTCCGTTTGTGGGACCTGCTGCGTATTCCCGCTCTGGACAATATATCTTCGACGGCGAGCTCGATGTGGCGAGGGGGCGTTGCTGTCACACGTGGTGGTTCTATATGAGCCGCCGACAAGTCTTTCCTAGACTTGTAGTCGCTGATAGGAGAGTGATGGGCGCGTTGGTATCCGCTAGGCCCTGCTTCCGTTGCATAGTACTCTTGCATTAATGCTTGAGGAACTTGTGGTTGAGGGGCATATACATTGGCCCCTCCTTGATATGAGGCATGTTGAAATACCTCGTGGTGCTGGGCCTTTGAGGAACCAGCACTTTTCATTATGGTGGGGCTTATAAAAGCCCCACGAGATGCGTTGTGTACCGCACGTCGTACGGCCTGTTCTGACACATTAGACATGCTTGCGAAGGTTGGAATCTTGCCAGCCTTCTTCAAACTTGACGGCAAGACGTGCACGGGCGCGCCAGGGCCTTGTGACGTGGCAGCTTCAACACATCATGCCAAAGCCGGTCTTGATAGGCTGGTAGAAGGAACTGATGTTCCTTCGCTGTAGGTTGAAGCAGCTCGCATGCTAGCTCCACCGTACATCGTTCTTGAGTGCTTGTTGATAAAACTTTTGAGTTTTTGTCAGGGCGCATTGTTACAGTGCGCTGGAGGTTTTTTCGAGAGCTGAATAGAATCAACGAAAAGTTTAAAAAATGTAACAGTTGTTACGAGCGCTAGACCTCACATCGCACCAGGTAAACTAGACTCATCTGTGATTCTAGTGTACTCGGTGCTGGGTGTAAGGTAAAGGCTAGGGATTACATAATATGATGGCTACTATAAATAGGGCGCATGCCCAATGCCTGTAACCCCGTTACAGCGACGTCTCGCAAGTTGTGCAGGGCGCTTGACGCCCTGCAGTTCCAGGTATCTGTCAAGGGCCATAAGGTCCTTGCAGTTCATCAATGGCTCCCAGGTGGTGTCGCCCAGACTCCTCCTGACCTCAAACTCCAGATCTCGACCATCCCAGCGATGGCCAAGGATTTCGTCAACGAACCATTCCTGGTCGTAGGGTTCGGGCTGAATTCAGTTGGGAAACAAGGCGTCATTGGATGCATTGTAGAGATGCAATAGTAAGATGTGGAACTTGGGATGGATGCGGCATTCTCGTAGGGCTGTCGGGAGTTCCAGCTCATATGTCGAGGTTTCTGGCCAGGCCTTCATGGCCTTCCATGGTCCTACAAATTTGGGACAGAGCTTTCTAGCTCTCCCCTTCAGCAGGTTGAGGTTCTTCATGGATAGGTACATGAGTGTACCTTCCACTATGTCCGGTTCGCTCTTTCTGCAAGCATTTGTACGGCTCGTTTGGAAGACACACGCCTCGATGATGGCATCGTGTGCATCAGCCAGGTTCTGCAGAGCGTCCTCTGTGAACGATCTGATACCCCTCAGTATGGCCTCATCTGAGTGGATCTCTTTCATCATGGAGGGCATGTACCCTCCATTCAACTCAAATGGTGCAAACTTTGTCGTTTCGGCGATGCTTGCATTGATCACAAACTCCGTCAGGTCGACGTGGTCCACCCAATCCTTCTAGTCATGTCGAATGACTGGCCGGAAGATCTGCCCAATATTTCTATTGGCATGTTCCGTCTGTCCGTCCGTTTGCAGATGGAACGAGGTTGACATAAGGAGCTTTGCTCCCAGTACGCGATGGAGTTCACGCCACCATTTCGATGTGAACTTGGTGTCACAATTGCTCACTATCGAATTTGGGAGGCTGTGCAACCACACAATCTCTCATTTGTAGATCCATGACAGCTGTACAGCTGTCATGGTTGTGTGCACTGGTATCGAGTGTATCATGATCATTCGGCATATTACTACCCATAGGTAGTTAAAGCCCTTGGCCTCAGAGAATGGGCCTATAAAGTCCATCCCGATTGAGTCCCAAGGCTTTGTTGGTATCACTCTGCTTCCATGTCGCATTGTTTCTTCTGTTCACAAAGGCGTGTACTATGCTGGCATTCATCTTCGTGCATGGTTCGAATCTCAATGACGCGATCCGTCATTTCTTTGAATCGTAAGGCAGGGAGATCTTCTCCAGCTGGATCTATACACGTGTCTGCTCATACATATGTACGTCTTGTATGGTGTCGCTCTCATAATACTGAGAGAGACAATCGGCAACTTTATTAAGTTCACCTTTAATATATGTTATGTCGAAGGTGAACTTCGACATGTAATCCATCCAACGTTGCTGTTGCACTGTCAGTCTAATTTGAGTCTTAAAAAACTCTAGAGCCTTGTGATCGGTGATGATACGGATGTCATATCCTATCAGTTTATCTTCCCATTTCATCAAGGCTTCCAGTATAGCCAATGTTTCAAGTTCATGTATGGTGTAGTTTTGCTGTGCCATTGTGAACTTCTTGGACATGAATCCAGCAAGGCAGCAATTTTGCCATGTCGGTCCTTGACTGTACATTGCGCCCATGCCCGATTTGGATGCGTCGCATATGAGCCATATGGGTTCTTTTGTGGATGGCTCTATCAGTTTAATAACCGGAGCCTTATCGCATATTTGCTTGATCATGTCAAAGCACACTTGATGAAGGGGGCGCCAATGGAATGGCGCTCCGTTTTGGGTCATGGCCAAGAGTGGACCAGTATATGCAGTGATATCAGGGAGGAAATTCCTGATATAGTTCACGAGTCCAGCGAATCGCTGGATATCATTATAATTTTGGGGAGTGCGCCACTCCCTGATTCAGGCTACCTTGTCAGTATCGACATGAATCCCTTCATTGTCGATTATATGACCAAGGCAGTCGACCTTGTCAGCGTACAGTTCGCACTTGGCCCATTTGAGAAAGAGCTGATGCTCCCCCAGTCTTTCAAACACGAGGCGAAGGTGCTCTTCGTGTTCTTCTATGGAGTTTGAGTAGACAAATATATCATCTAGATATATATGCATGCTGCGACCGATTGTGTCATGAAATATCGTGGTCATCAGCCTCTGGAACGTCGCAGGGATATTGTAGTCCCCTATCCACATTATGTGGCTCACGAATGTGCCAGTGATGGTCGCGAATGCATTCTTCTCCACGTCTTCGACATGTATGCGCACCTGCTTGTATGCATCCATCAGATTGATCTTCAAACAATATTTCGCTCAGGCTACATCCTCGCGGATGACTTCTTGGTCTGGTAAGGGCGTTACATCCTTCACCATATTGTTGTTCCATTGTCATGCATCGACAATGGTCCTCAGTTTCCCATCCTTCTTGGGAATACACAGCAGAGGTGTCGCTTGTTTGACTGAGCGGGGTTCCCACCATCCTGCATTCACATAATGGTTTATCTTTGCATAAAGTTCGTCATGCAGAGAATTGGGACAACATGGTGTAAAATACTTATGCTGCTTGTCGTTATCTACCAGGTGGATCTCATGGTTGACTTCTCTCCAAGAAGGGAGTTGATTATGAGTTTCATTGACCATGTCCGCGAATTCATTGTGCCATTGCTGGCAAAGACACGGGAAGTCTTCTTCCTTGCCCTTGCCTTTATGTCTTGGAGGTTGAGGAAGTCTTTCCTTGGCCTCATTCTGAGGAGCTGTTTTCAACAGCTTCTCAAACTTTGCCCACATTGCTCTAATGTGGTCCTCGCTTTCATCTCGTCCCAGCACCAATGATGCTGCGACAGAGATACGTGTCCGCTCCATCCATTCTGGTGACTGGTATAGGTGCTTAAAGCGCTGGGGTTTTGACACTTCTTCAGGATCTGCCATCCTGAAGACATTCTCAGCACGAGGTTGTCTCGCTAGTTTGTGTTCTCTTATGGAGGACACCATTTCGTTCCATTCTCATGGCATCCAAGGGTCATGGAACCATTTGAATGATTGTTGTGGGATAGGTCTATCCCATAACTCCTTGTTTATTGAAGATGTGGACAAGCCTTTTGTAGCTCGTCCTGATTTCATTTCATTAGGGAGTTCCTCCTTAATGTTCTGTGCAGGCGGTTTTGTATGTTCTGCACGCTTTTTCCATACTTTGGGTACAAGTGTGTCCACTTGCCCCCATTTGAGAGTACCTCTGTACTCTTCATTCGTCATAAGGAGCGCACCTGCTCCTTCCTCCAACATGCCACACCGGACTTGAGGTTCCTCATCTGGAACCTCCTCCACGCACGCAGCATACCACCTGCCATGGAGTCATTCCTGCTTCTTTTCGGTGGCGTGATACTGACAAACATGGTCATCAGTATCTGGAACCAGAACCTTTGTGGTGGGAATCAACTGATTCCCAATTCTGACTGTGTCATTTTCAAAGTTGAGAATGACTTTTCTGGAATGCATAAACGGTGTTCCAATGATCATGTCATAGCAATCAAAGTTCGCTACATCGACATATTCTCGTTGCGATGATCCATGCATCGCAACATCAACATATGCACCGAAGTTGACAGATGCATGACTACCTACAGTTCCCAACTGTAGGACATGAGGATTTTTGAGTGGAAAGATGGTGATCTTCCCCACATCAACGAAAGACAGTGTTATACCCGTCGTGGTACTCCCAGAGTCCCACAGAGTCCAAGCTTCCTGGCCTCCCACTTTTGTGAAAGTGGCCAGGCATTCCTTCACGTTAGGATGGAATATGGGGTGCGGACAACTTTCTTTGGAGACTGTCATGACAGCCCGTTCGCCTGAGTGGACTTTGTCCGCTGGTATTTCCGTCATCATGGCCAACACATCATCATCCATTGTTCACGAGTAGTAGTCATTGTCGTACACATCTACTTCGACCTCTTCAACATCACCACCTTGATACGATTCATACAAGTCGTATCCGTCTTCTTGATGGGATGGTGGATTGTCCTCACCACCTGCGACATCATTCAGGTCCTGATCACCCTCAGGAACCTCCGTACGGACCGCACGGACACGATCCCGACTTTGCTTGGGTCTTGGACAGTCCGCAGCAAAGTGACCCACTTTGCCGCAATTGAAGCAAGCGCCGGCTGCAGGTTGGGGAGGTTTGCGCCTGTCATCAGGTGCTCTTGGTGGATGTTGGGGTTTAGGACAATCATATGTGTGGAGTGCTTCACCACGCACTAATACAACTGCTACATGGCTAGGCGTGATTTTGCGCGATTCAGTAGAATCTAGTGTCGTACACTCTCTAATACTAAAACCCTTTGAAACCTTTTACTATAATTCGATGTGACCTAAGGACTATACAAGAGTCATGGAGGAGCCCCGATCTGACGACTATGCTAGTGAAGATGTGATGTGCAACATCAGATCCTGGATACAGAATGGTACCACTTGGGCTTGACTGTATACTTGATCTATTATACCCTACAATGCTCACGGAGTTAGGCAACACCAAGGGGACTTTAAACCTTTCTATTCAAACACTTTTATATTCTTTATTTCCTAATGTGCACTGCACGACTGTTTAAAAGACCATTGGCACGGTCTAGCGATCTTGAAACCTGACATCATGCCATCGAATGGCCCAAAGAACAGTTTAGCAATAGACCGGCTTACTGGCTAGGACACCGGAATCACGATCGGGCACAATACTCGAGACGGACTGCATCCAACCGATGCAATATGAAATGATCGGAAGGTAACCCAGAGTACTACTGGGTTACCACCTGTTCAGATTTGAAATACCTATGGAATATGCTAGACACCGGCATGAACATTTGTTGATAGTGTGTGCCAGGGTGGCAATGCGTAGGACATGTGAATGATGACCACGTGAAGCCGTAACTACATGCTAGAAACACATGTGGTACAGTGGTGCAGAACCCCAAAAGGATTCTTGACGAAACATAGACTTCTATTTTGAGTATTGGTACAATTAAAACTATTATCATTAGACCTTTCCATATTTTATTGAGATATGCACTCGCCCATGTATAAAAGGCTCGCTAGTTTGTAGGTTTTCAGCAGTACGGAATTGCCCCCAATTGACTAGTGTTGTGGTAAACACTGAGTGCGAAGTAAGGAGTTCTGAGACTCATTGGAATCAAGGATTGATTGCCAACTTGACTGGGTTACTGCCATTTGTGTTTTGAATTGAAGTCCGAGGGACTATTGGGATTGCCTTTGTCTGTTGTATCTTGTGGATTGTTTGCAGTCTAGCCATATCTTGAAACCAATATCACCGAACTTGTGACGATTCAATCATTGTGATTCTACCTGAACTTGTGATTCCCTGAGTATTTTGGAGAAGGAGACTTCTTAGACTCCGTCACCCCGAACCCGCCCACTGTTGGAGACAGGCTAGCCAATTGCTAGATTGTTTTGTGTTGGTTGTTGTGTGTGTTGGTGTGATTTGTCGCACTTGCGTGCTCTTCACCTACCCCGACCGTGCGTATCAGCGCTTTCTCAACAGTTGGTCGAGGAGCACGACGACGATTATTGTCATCGCGTCTTGGTTCTCTCAACCTGCTTTCAAATCGAGGACAACATGTATACATTGCCTTCTTTGGCTTGGTAGCCATGGTCGTACAGCACGGTGCTGCTCTCGGCGACAAGTAGGCAGCCATAGGCGTTCTCTTACAATAATGCGCCATGGTTTTCTTGGTGATCTTGATGGCCTTTGCACATGCAACAAGGTCATCAATAGTGTTGACTTCTGGCGACAAGCCGCAGTCAAATACTTTCTTCCGGATATCATCTGGGATACCATTCAGGAAATGCTCCATGATCTGGTAATCATCGGGGTAAATGACCATGTTTTGTGCATGGTCCATCAGGATATCATAATATCCTTGGATGCCAGTTGCGGAATTATACAAGGCACTAAGGAATTCCTTACATGCATCTTGCATGGTCAACGATTGTACAAACTGATCATACAGTCCCATAATGACCTCTTCAAAGATCCAGCGTAAATGTGCATGATGCACATTTACGACATGGCGGTGATACCACTTGCGTGCTTCACCATCCAAGAATTCGAGAGTGCTCAACACTTTCTCTTTATCACGGTCTTCACCACCGTACATCATGACCTCAAACAAGATGACAAGGTCGGTCAGCCATTTCTCCAAGTCACCGAACTTGGAGGATCCTTTGTATTTGCCAATGGATGAATGCTCTGCCCAGCGAAGTTTTGTTCCTTCAGGAATACTCAGACGTACTGAAACATGCTCTCGTATTAACTGGAGGAAATGTTTATGCATATGGTTATGGTGGTGTTCCACCACTTCCATAACGCCAGGAGTATTGTACCACGGATGTACGGCCGCTGGTACTGAGTATCCTCGATGGTGATTGCGATCAGGACATCTGTCCTGGTCATTACTTCAGCGAGAGTGGTGTGAATTATCATCACTACTATTTCCGCCATTTCCTCCATCATCTGGATATCCCGTTGGACCTCCGCCAAAGCAGGCTGGTCCCTTTCCACTGCCACTTTGACAGCTACAATTTCTGTCATTTTGTTTTGGGTTATGGGGAGGTGGATCACCTCTCCACAGCTTAGACTCAGATGGTTCATCTGATTCATCATCGCCATCATCTCCTGGGTTATCAGGAGCTGCAGTTGATTTGAGGGACCACTGATACAGTCATTTTATTTCATCAAGTACCTTGCCATCAGCACTGAAGGCAATCCCTTGGTCTGCATACCAAGATCCACCCTTCTTGGATAGGCCATCGTTGCGTAGTTGTTGGTAGACAATTCTGCCCTCCAACTTTTCGGCCATGGGGATTCTTTTCAGTTTCTTCTTTGGCAAGAGAACGAGGAGCTCCTTCTCTGGTTCCGACGGCATGTTTACTTCAGGCAGAGCGACCTGCTCCGTCCTTTGCTCAGAACATTCTTCTGCCTGTCCAAAAAAGGCAGGAGCTGGGGATCCTTGGTACCGGCCAGCCGCTGCTCATACATCTGGGTCGTTTCTCCAGTTTGTCTTGGAGCAGCGAGCCCAGTGATTGCGCCAGCAATATTCAGATCTTCCATTATTGTTGGAAGTCCTGGAAGTTGTCTAACTTCTGGTGGAACTACAATGTTGATGCTCAACGTCGACATTCCTCGAGAATGGTCTTCCCTGATATGGGAATTAGCAAGATGCACATCCTGCATGTGAGTTATAATGCCAATGCCAATTGTCGCTGGCATTACCGCGTCCTCTTTGGACATTCTATGGGAAGAGTCTCTGTGAGGCGATTTTGGTGGGAGGGTCGGCGGGGATGTTCCCTGCGACCCTGGTTGCACACTCATCAGTAACGTGAGGGCACCCATGAAGTGGTCTTCAAACCCTTCATCTTCCTCATCTGGTTCACAAGGTCCCATCACCCTCATTGATGCTATGACTTCCTCGTGAGCCTGCAAATAGATTCTTTGTTGAGCACGAGGACTCTTTATGCCATGATCCTCGCATACTCGACTTGCTCTTCCATGAAGCTTCTGCTTCGCAGTAAGGAGGATGACACTGTCGTCATTCCCAGACTCAGATGAGGGTTCTTGCGACCCTCGTTTATATTTTCCTTTGTCCTGAGCCAGGAGGAGAGACCGTTCCACAGTCTCTTCCTCTTTCAGTGAGGTACTATCCTCAGCCTGGTTCATAGTCCTTCTAAAGGACCTTAGAGCTGGTGATGAACTCTTCACCGAGTCTGTTGCCATATCTCTATGCTTAGTTCTCGAGGTACCTCTATGTGACACCTGTGTTTCTGAATTTTCCGAGTTGTTTCCACCACGACTCAGGAACAGCTTCTTCCTCGACCTGCCACTGCTCAACAGCACAGTTTCGTCAACATTCATCACCTTCATCAACATTCATCGCCTTCGCCAACATTCGTCGCCTTTGCCATCTCATCTCAAAGTGACATGAGCCACGGCAATGTTGCGGCTCGTGGAGCCTTCTTTAATTGAGAGAGGGGATGATTGGTGTCCTGTCTCCATGTCTGGGGTGAGGTCTTGGCCTCACTCCTTGTTGCTTCGCAGAGCATCTGGAGCAACATGTGTCATTGGGTTGGCGAAAACTGGGGTAACTGATGGGGGTGAGTATGGTGATGCGAAGCCACCTGGCACTCAGTGCGCGGGTGTCTGATAACCTGGAGACGTATTCTCTGGTCCCGTTTTAGTTGTGGATTGTCTTGATGACATTCCAAAAGGTTCCGTGTTGTCGTGGACCTAGGCATCGGAAGCAGTTTTTGATGTTTGGAAAGTTTTGATGTCAAAAATAGCACAATGCTTCCGAGATACTCGAAAGCTCAAAAAAGTGTAACGTGGCATTACGATAGAGTCTAGTTAAGAACTCACTTCACACAACAGAGCTTGAACGAAGTATATTCTGTGGCACTGTGTGTTATAGCAAGGGAAAAAAGAACTACTCGAATGATTAAGTAAGAGTCTGTTTAAAAGCATCGAGTCACATGATGTATATATATATAGCGTCCGTAACAGCGACCCACCTTATCCAAAAGGGAGGAGGATGAGTTATGCGCCACTGGCAAATGCTTCCATTATAAGGAAAGCGGCCACTTGGCACGCAACTGCTCTACTGCCAACCATGCTAAGTCCTCATCTGAGAAACCCCCCGGGCTTGGTGCTTACAGCATTTGTCTTGGTGCTGCCAAGATTGAGCGTCTGTATGAATCAACCCTCACCGACACCATGAAAGGGGTGAGGATCAATATGATCAGCTTTGACATGACAGATGATAGTGTCAACTCACCTAATAACTTTGAGGTGTCAGATTCCAAGAGCATGCCAAGCCTACAGGCCAATTCCAATAGTAGTGAGAGCGATGTTGAGAACGTCGTCTCTGATTACAGCGATGATTCTGATCTAGAAGAGTATGAGACTGCCAGTGAGTTTTCTGAGCCAGACCCATTGCCAGATCCAGAAATGGACTTACCTACTCTTATGTCCATCACCAAGGACCATCCTCTCATTCACCTCACTCCGCCAATGGACTTTGAGGAATATGATGGGCATATTTCACACCCAGAAGTTCGTGCAGCAAACCTGAACCATGAATATATTCGGGATGGTGAATTTGAGGAACTTGGGTATGCACCTGCATGTAAGCTTGAGGATCTTCTCGAGCTGTGCCAGCTATATCCAGGAGATCCAGCGAATGTCCTGCAATTTAAAGGGAGACGTTTCGTCTGCTTCCATTTCACTGAAGATGAAATTGTCACGTATGATCAGATCTTCTTGACTGACGCCGTTCTCACCATGTCAATGGCAAGCCAGCGGGGCTTTGAGCCTGAAAGGTGGTATAGTCAGATTTGGTGCCAAGAGACAGGTACTATACACCCACCGGATGACAGGTATGGTGTCTCTATTTCAGTTGACGATTGGGCCTGGAACGCTGAGCGAACCCTCGAGTTCGGTGCCCCATACCCTGGGGACACTGGCACCCACTTCAGATCAGGCTGTTTCTTTGTAAAACCAGTGGGTGATACTGGGGACATATACAAAATCAAGGACACCCACCTTGGTTTCAAGATTACCATTCCCACTGCATACCTGCACAATGAAAGGTTTAATATAGTTAATGTTATGGAACAGCCTCTTGTCTCTTATCTTATCTTATCAACCATGCCTCTCCTATCTTATCAAATGAACTATCCAACACTTCAGTTTGGATGTTATGGAACAGCTCTTTATTTAATCTTTTACA
>Ga0307516_10009728_pt1 | contig 10666 bp, 17 predicted proteins | sample 19_EM_MG_FD_203310 | JGI IMG/M metagenome (GOLD analysis project Ga0307516, IMG submission 203310) | Populus trichocarpa ectomycorrhiza microbial communities from riparian zone in the Pacific Northwest, United States - 19_EM | ecosystem: Host-associated > Plants > Roots > Unclassified | place...
AGAAGACTACTAGTGAATATCATGTGATCGTGGGTGTGAGAACCCATCAGGTGATCCGTTCCCTCAAACTCCTCATTTTCCTTATCTCACAACTAATCCTTATCTTATCAGGTATTCGTGCGCGACAACGGTTCCCAGGAAACCGCAGGTACCCCAGGCTGCTTTGCACTAGGACACACACCATTGTGGGCGCTTGCTAGGTACGTGTCCGCCCTTCAGAAAATTCTGGTTCCACCTGATTTGACGAGGCTTTGAAAGCTTTGTCCCGGTGCGGGTTCCAGAAAATCATCGATATCCTGATCAATTTAACCCAGGACGCATATCCTTGCGGCCTGTCAGGTACGCATTTCCCTCCCAAATACCACCAGTTTCTTCTGATTTGATGAGGTCCGAAAGGTGTTCGCCCGAAGCTTGGGTTTGAGGGAACCATCCGCCGACCGAGATCCCCTTCTGGGGATTCATTGGTTATACGACTTTTCCCCTCGAGGTCCACAGGTGCTGCTCAATCTCCAGCGTCCTGGAGGTGTTTGCCCCAAGCACCGGCCACGGAAAAGCGTCAACAGTCAGGCCGCATTGCACCAGGAGACGCACCTTCTCGATCCCGATGACGTGCGCATTCTTCGTTCATTCTGCGCTGAACGCGTTCAATTTGACGTGGTTTTGTCGGCCCTCGTCTGGCCTAGACTTCAGAGATCTGTAAACAGCTTGCGATGCCCCACGCCTGAACGGTTGTTGAGCTGGGGGGCGAGTAGCACAGGAGCGGTATAAGTTAGTACTTGGGGACCTAGGTGTGATATGTTATGAGAGAACAGTGAGCGCACAGTACCGTAGGCTCTTGGCGCGGGTCTCATAACGTTTGTCGCAGGGGACCGAAGGCATGGTGGGCGGAAAAGAGATGATTTGACAGAAAATTTCCCAATTTATAACGCGTTGAGCTCTAAGTTCGACCACACCCCTCATCTAGAACGCGCCTAGATGCCCTACGAGAGCTGGGCCACCGCCCTCTGCCACACCTCGTTGGTTGACATCTTCGGTTGAGCAACCACAAAACCATTGAAAGGCTCCTCCATGTTCACATCCATCCTCGAGTCCTCACCCTCCCGCGCATCCTTCTCCTTCTCCTTCTCGAGCTCGAGCTTCCGTTTCTTCGCCAGATGGTGGAGATACGCGAAACTATGTCTCGGATTTTTAACAGGCGGGGCAACGTCAACAGGGGGACTCGCGAATCACATAACCTCGTTTGTTTGTGGACCTCTGTCAAGTGTTTTGCTACCCCGATATTTTAGCACTGTTCATCATTCACGTACCAGACAATACGATGCTCACCTGTCTCTGGGGGCAGTTTCTCCAAAATAATGTTCTGTGACCCGATGGCGTTCAGCCCGCCAACCGCGCTCAATGTAGACCGTCCGTTGCAATTGCGCCGTGAGGGGGGGCCGATACTAATAAACTGGCGTTGACCCGGTCGCCATGCTCGTCGTTGCAGTCAACGGGATGTTAAGCAACGACATCGCTGTGGCTGGAGTCGGAGGTCCGACATAGGCACCCCTACTCGGACCAGCATAGTCCGTTAGTTGGCTGACGGTGGTGGTGCCAGCCGCTGCTTTCCTCAGCCGCTTCCTCCCAATCCCACCATCTTCGTGTTTATCGCCCTAAGCTTTCTCCACGCTCTCGCCTAACCCACCCGTACTACGTCCGCCAGTCAGGAATGGACTCGGGTACCTCCTGGGAAACACAGGCGCCTCGAAGGGATAAATCGGCATGGAATCTGCACCCTTCCGAACTTCCTCTGGTACGCATAATTCTAGTTTTTGATCTTGGCGAAGATACGTCCGCGGTCGTTGTACCGTGAGTCGCATACGTAGGGAGGGAACCTAGGATAAGTACCAGACAGGTGGGCGTGATCTGCCACGGATGTGACGAGCGGTAAGTTGGCAAGCGACCATTTCGATGATATCGTCTAGAGGGTGGTCGGCGAAATGGCCTATAAGCTGTCTCAGTATGAATTGGCTAGCAAGACACGCGAAATAGCTACTTGTCTTGAAAACTTCTCCTTCCAAGAATTGGCGGTGGGGAGGATGTATGGTTTGCTCGGGAAGATAATACAAGCACACGGTCACCCCGAATTGCCCCATCCGGGCACTACACATGAGTCCTTGGTGACGTTCGAGGGGTTCACGAGGAGCGGCGCGACATTTTGAGCGGAGAACGGCCGTGCAGAGACGGGGACGTTCAGGAATGACCGGGGAGCGAATCGACAGCGATTTGGGAGGAGAACCCTGATCATGGCTTTTGGCGGTCCGTTGCTGACAGGCGACGAGCTATATACACGATTTCCCCAGGACCCCATGATTGGCACGTGAATCACATTACATTTCTTTGCTTATCCGTTTCTGAGGATACCGGCTCACCCTTCAGGATAAACCAAGCGTATGCTTCCGCTGCGGGTGAGGCGCTGGGCCAGATCTTCCCGCATCCTCCCGCACCGGCACGTGCTGTCGGCTCGCCTCTCGATGGATAACATCCGTCCAGGCGATGGACTGACCGTCAGACAACTATTACGCGCACTGGGGGAGCAAATTACATCCATCCAGTTCGTCGCCTTTTGACTGTACACCAACTACGTCGACTGACACCGTGGCCAGCAAGCACGGGTCTCCTGATCTGACTCTCGAGGAGGTAGGCAGTCGATTGATCCCCTAATTCAAAACTTGAATCTTTTCCAGGCCCAAGAATATGAGCAAGGCATCAAATATGTACTCGCAAATGCGAGATACCTTATAAATTCGTTCCACGCCACCGTCCGGTTACCACCAGAAATCCTCGATATGACCTGCTCCCATCTCACCACAGGGGAAGACGTGTTTTCGGCATCCCAGGTTTGCCGCCACTGGCGCGGGGTCCTCACATCATCCCCGCCTCTTTGGACCCGATTTCCTTGCCATCGCGTCTCCCGAACGATCACCGGTCTCGACCGGTGCAAATCCATGCCAATCCAATTGGCGTTTGACCCAGGATCGCTACCGGTGGCACTGGAGAAGGTCCTACTCAGCGGGAACAAGATCACTTCTTTGACGTTACACCGCAACCTCGACAGAATCCCATCGTTACACCGATTATTCGCGTTTTCCAGACCATTCGTGGAGCAGCTACACATCCGTTGTCACGAGTACAGTGGATGGAGACCTGGCGAGCAAACAGCGCATGAAATTTGGCGAGACCTGCCGTATCTTCACCAATTATTCGTTTCCCAGTATTCCACCCCCATCGGTCAGCTGGCTGCCCCGAACCTCGTACACCTGGTTCTGGAAGCATACGGACATCGCCGGAGTGTTACAATCCAATCCATTTTGGACGCGCTCCGCGGCAGCCCCCGGTTGGAAACCCTGTTCATCAGCGACTCTGTTGTTCCCCGAAACCTGACCAGCGACCGCTCCCCAGTTTCCCTTCCACACATCCGTAGTATCGAGTTGGGCGAATGCGAAGTCCGTGCTGGACTGATAACCCATTTTCTGCTTCCCATAAATTTTGCAGTGGGCTTCCGACGGTTGTTCGTGACCGACGTATGCAACGGCACCCCATTCTCCGTTATGGCGACAATGCAACACGTACTGGGAAGGATTGACATCCACCGCATCACGCTGGCGGTTCCTCCGTGCCGTCAGGGGGATTTCGAACTCCTCATTCGTTTTGAGGGACCGGGAGCCTCCCTCGAAATAACTACCCATCCAACAACCCATGAAAGTATCCAATCAGCCCTTTTTGGTCCAAGAGGGATACTATTCTCCCAGTCACCCCAGATCGAGAACGCGAGGGAGCTACACATCGTAGGCTATCCTCTGGTCGACCGTGGGGGGTTACATCACATCAACACTGCCATGCCTGGCATCGTTTCTATCTCCTTCTTTCATTGCGTAGGACGTGATGTGTTCAAATCACTTGCCCCAACCAACTCTTCGTCGCCTCCATTCTCGCGCCTCGAACGTGTCATGGTTCTCGGGCCGGAATCAGGGTTGGGGGCGATGGCAAAGGCAAGGAGGGACTGCGGCGTACCGCTCAAAACTCTCGTAATTGGACGGGGGTCCGGAGAGTTCGAGTACCATCGTGCGTGGGACTACACCGCGCTAGAAGAGTTGGTGGACGAACTTCGCACTGGGTGTCCAACCGAGATCACGGAGTGGGGGAGCGAGAACGAGATTCTGAATATTTGGTCCACAATCGAGATTCCTTGTCCAGTGAGTCCAAAGAGGAAGTCGACTGTTACAGGCTAACTCCATTTCGCAGAGCGCCCTCAATACCCTAAAGGGGCTCTTCAAATTTTGTCGATTCGACGTTTCTGGGTGAGGTGAGGGGATGTAAGATCTTTGCGCATACACGACACGCCGAAGCTTGTAATTCTACTGCTCGTTTTCGAAGAACCACATACAGAGTACTTTTTGTATGCGAAGCCGGAATCTCTGTGAATGGAAATAAAATGAGCTGTCAGTGAGAGGGTAGGATGGATGGAAGCCAGATGGTTATCGAATCAGTATGGGGGGGACATCGGAAACAAAAGCTGCGGAACCCGCGGACGGGGGGTCTCGTCGACGAGGCCGACACCCAACCGGGGCTCATCAACATCCTCAAACTCTCCGTTTCGTCAACTGGGCCGTTATGGTGGGCGAGACAACGATCCGGTGGAACATCATTGCACATCCGATCCTATCCTCCACACGGTTCTTCGTAACGGATTTTTGGCCGGAGAACGACTGCGCGGAGACGGGGACACTCAGAAATGACCGGACAGCAGGCCGAGGACGCCGGCGATTTGGGAGGAGAACCTTGGTCGTGGCTTTGGTGGTCTATCGTTGACGCGGGGCCCACGCAGCTCCCACTGCCTGTTTCCTCCATCTCATTTATGAGCACGCGGATGACTTTACGCCTCTTCGCCTATGTATATATTTCTGAGGCAGGTTCATGCTTCAGGATAAACCACGCGCACATTTCCGCGGCACAAGATGGCAGGCGCTGAGACCGGGCGTCGAATATTCGGTCCTCCAACTTCGCGACGCAAATCCGTGTTGTATACCATTACAAATACACCCCATACCCCCGCTTCATTCACGAACGTCGAACCGACAAAATTTGAAGCGCTTTGCCTCATCAAGCTCGTACTACAAAATGGATTTAGCCCAGTACTAGTACTAGCTTCCTGTAGAATGGACTTACGAGACAAGTTTCATGCGTCGCGGACCAGATGTTTAGAACCTCGTTCTCGCTTCCCCACTCCACGATCTCGGTGGGACATCCAACACGAAGGTCGTCCACGAACTCTTCTAGTGCGGCGTAGTCCTCCAGGTCATTGTATTTGAACCCTCCTGAACCTCGCCCGACCACGAGAGCCTTGAGTGGCACGCCGCACTCCCTTCTCCCCTTGACCAACCCCCCCAACCCTGATACCGGTCCGAGAACCATGATGCGTTCGAGGTGCGTAAATGGAGGGGACGAAGGATTGGATTGGGGGGGCAGCACGAATACGCGTGGTTCCTCGCAATGGAAGAAGGAGATTGAAACGATGTTTGGCATAGCCACATTGATGTGTTCCAGTGTCTGACCATTGACAAAGGAACAGCCAACGATGTGCAGCTCCCTCACGTTGTCGATTCGGGGCGAATGGGAAGATAGAACTCCTCTTGGACCAAAGAGAATATCCCGGAGTTCTTCATATGTTTCTGCTTGGGCGGTTATCTCGAGAGAACCCTGTAATCCCTCAAACCGAACGAAGAGGTCGGGAGCCTCCTGGAGATATGGGGGGACTGCAAGTGTGATGCAGCGGATGTCGATTCTTCCCAACACGTGCTGCATCGTGGCTGCAACTGCGAGTAGGATATCGTCGCAGATTTCGGTCACGGCAACATCCGGAAGCCCACTGCGACGTTGGGGGGGAACTGAAGGTGTGCCACCAGGTCAGATTCGACCCCAAACATGGTCAACTCAATGCTACGGAGGTGTGAGAGGGAAACAAGGGAGTGGTCGCTGATCGGGTTCTTGTAATCGCTGCAGGATTCACTGATGAAGAGGGTTTCCAATCGGGGGCAGCCGCGGAGCATATTCAAAATTGATTGTAGTGCGACACTCTGGCGACGTCCTGTTTCGTCAAGAGCGAGGTGTACGAGATTTTGGGCGTTAAGCTGGTCGAGGGGGATGGGGTATTCTGAAACGAATAGTTGGCGAAGAGACGGCAGGTTTTGCCACAATTCATGTGCTGTTTGTTCCCCGGGGCTTGGCATGCTCAGGACCTCGGAAACTACGTGTAACTCCCCCACGGATGGTCCAGAAGGCGCGAGTAGTTGGAGTAATCGTGAGATTCGGTCGAGGGGAAGGTGGATGGTCAACGAGGTGATTTTGGCCACGCGAAGTAGAATGGTCTCCATTGCCACACTTGACGATAGTCTGGAAGCCTCTATCCGGATCGGAATGGATTTGCAGCGTTCGAGATTGACGATTGTCCAAGAAAGGTGGCGGCAGAGGAATTGAGTCCGCAGAGATGGGGGATGAGGTCAGGACCCCGCGCCAGTGGTGGCAAACCTGAGACGCTGAAAACACGTCTTCCTCTGTGGTGAGATGGGAGCAGATCATGTTGAGGATTTCTGGGGGTACCGGATGGTGGCATTGAACGAATTCGCGAGGTATCGCGCACTGATAAGCACATCGTTGACTTCTTCCACCTATTCTTGAGCCTTGAGGTAAGCGAGTTATGAGAAGCGGGGGGATTAACTACCCATGCACCTCCTCGAAGGTCAGATCAGGAGGTTTGTGCAACCTAGTGTGCATTAGTCGGAGCGATCAACATAGTGAAGGAGTGCCAACGAACGGGGTCGATGCGATTTGCTCCTGCAGTGCCCGCAAGAGTTGCTTGATGCTCAATCCACCACCCGGACAAATGTCACCCATCGAAGTTGTTGAAGGGAGTTGACGACACGCCATGGTTGTGGGAGTAGAGTAGGTGACTGGCTCGAATAAAGTGAAGCCGTGCACGGCCCACGGTGGACGCCAAACTGAGGTGGGGTGATTGCGAAAATTTGATCTTCGAATTTTGAGGAAAGCTCAATGTTAGGCAAAAGTACAGGCCAGTACGATTGCAGCGCCGTTGAAACCGAGGGTTTCCGTTGAGTCCTCGATGTGGGGAAGCCCGTGCAAGTTGAGCGCGGTGATCAAAAAAAATTGATGCTGTTCCTCCGGTCTTTTGATTGCACGGACGGCTCTTCATCTAGTTCCTCCCACTGCCTCAACACATCCTGTTCCCTAATCATCTGGGATCTACTTCTCATTATCCTTGTCACTGGGGACCTGGTCTTGATTACCCTTATCACTTGAGATCCAGACCTTGGTGCTCTTATCTCTTGGGATCCGGTCATGGCTAAGAAAAGGACACGATCTGAATCTACCTCCCACAATGTTCCAGTATCAAAAAAGAAGAAGGTAATCTTGCTTGATTTCATCCCAGGGGACATTCCAGCGGCTAAAGAAAAGAGCAGGGAACATTGCATCAAGATGTGACCCCAGAAGAACCAATTTCCAAGGGCACCCCCACTGCTGCAAAAGAAGGCAAAAAGGAGTTGCCTCCAGTCCCAATGCCCAGACGGGTCCAAGAGTTGTTGGCCCTTAAACCCAAATCTCCCCGTGAGGTGTGTATTTCCTCAAGGCACAGCCCCTGTGTTTCACCTCCTCCCACAAAGATTAAAAAGGATGTTAAAAACCACCACAAACGGGCAGTTGGCATCATGGAATCCATACCAGTATTCCAAGCCAACGTCACTCTAGAAGAGTTAGCTGCACGTGCCAGGCCTATCCCTTCAGAGATCTCAAAAAAGGTGACAGAGATGAGAGACTGGGATCCTCAGGTTCTCAGTGGTTGCTGGGTGGATAAAAACAGCAAACTTCTGGCTGTCTACTTTAGCAGGGGAGACCACCCTAAGCATGGGCAGAAGGCTACTCCAGGGAAACACCCCAGAGGTGAAGAGGACACTGAGGTAGGAAGTACACTCCAGATTTCATACACACTCAAGCTGATATACCAGAACAGGGCCCCCCTCACAAGAACACCATCCCCATGAAGAAAAGGAAGGAAGGGATGGATGAGGAAGGTGACTTGGATTATGAAGGAGAGGCAATGGTGAGCATTATGTTGCTCATCAGACTCACTCTTACACAGAAGCTCCTCAGGTCACATCTCCTGGAAAAAACAAGACACATGCTGATCAGAGAAAGCCTAGCATGGGTGAAAAAAATGACCCAGAGGCAATGGTGAGCTATTTGTTGCTCATCAGACTTATCCTTACCCAAAAACTCATCAGGTCACATCTCCTGGCAAAAACAAGACACACACTCATCAGAGAAAGCCTAGTGTGGGTCATGAAAATGACCACATTTATGAAAAAGTGGCAATGGTAAGGGATATGTGCACTATCAGACTTGTGTTTACAAGGAGGATCCCCAGTTTACCTCACCTCGAAAAAATCGCACACGTGCTCAACAAAGAAAGAGCAGGATAGATGAGGAAGATGACTGGGAATATGGAGGAGGGGCAATGGTGAGAGGTAAACCACAATCCAGACTAGTACTTACAATAATTGTCTGCAGGTGACATCTCCTCACAAAAACCACATGCATGTCCAGCAGAAAGTGAATAGTATGGATAAGAAAAATGGTGGGAAGTATGGAGTGGAGCCAATTGTAAGATATCCCACACATTAGATTCAACCCTAACATAATTGTTTGGCAGGTCATGCCTCCTCATAGGGATAGGGGCCAGATTCAGCTACAAAAGAAGAAAGATGATGAGAAAAACATCCAGGACCATAGGACAATGGTAAGAATGAACTACATCATTCAACAAATTTAAATTTACATTGGTGTTATATAGGAGAAATCCCCTAAGAAACACAGCACCCAGACTCAGAGGAGGGAAGGAGAGGTTAAGGGCAATCATGAGGACACTCAGACAAAAGCCAAGGTGAGATGCACATAAAATGTGTTGAGCCAAAACCAACTAATGTGTCTGCAGAAAAAATCTGGTAATGGTGGCACAACTAGGACATCCATTCCAACCCTGATGTCTCCAAAACCACTCACTCAACAATATGATGGTCGAACTCTGAAAACCATAAAGGGTGAACTGAAGTCTAAAATTATTCATGGGATTACAGTTAGTGAGCCCTTCCTTTCCCTTGAGTAATCTTACTAAATACACTCTAGGAAAAACAATTAAGGGATGTGGAGACTGCTACCCAATACTTGAATTCCCAAGTTCCCCCCAAATATCACCCCAATGTCAGACATCCCAACAATGCTCCCACTATGTCTTATGAGGCAGGGAAGGGTCAAAAATACCCTCCAGCTGGTGATATTGATGGTTGGAAGAATATTGAAAAGGATGAAGATGCACTACAGGACCTAGAGCAGGATTCCCTCAAGGAGAGGGGTGATATTTGTGGAACTGTTGGGGGAGAAAATGACTACCCAGAACCAGAGTCCAACAGTTCCCACCCAACATCCACAAAAGAACGAACAGGAGTATCCCACCTTGTCCACTCCTGGTATCCACAGGGCCACAATGTGAGTCAACTTGACATATACTCATTAACTCACTAACTATCCTCCAGACCAGGATGGTCCCCTCTTCTGATATGGTCAGATCTGGCCAGGGTGTCTTTGCTGTATCCACCTACTATATAGGTACTCAAGCAGCATCTACCAGATTGGCTGGATATTTTCAAGCTGCCTTTCCGTTATACTACAAGAAGTACAAGCAAGCATTTTCAGCAGGAGTTTGGGTAAAAGAAGATACTGGCCCCTGGATTGGGAGAGCAATTGTGTGGAAACTACAAGTGGGTACTCACAGAGATAGGTTAGATGAAGGCCCTGCAGCCTGTTTTCCCTGTGGGTATTATTCAGGCGGGGAGATGTGCCTCCCTGATCTTGATGCTAAGCTCAAGTAAGTCCAATTACCTTTTACATAGAGCAGGGTGTTAAACTGTATCAGATACAGCCCTGGAGATATCATCATCTTCATGTCTGGTGCCCTCTTCCATGCATTGACTCCATGGGTACCTACCCCTGCAAATGTGGATGATGATTGTACTCCTGGTCGGGTTGGACATGTATTTTTTTTCCCAGAAAGGTCCTACAATGCCCTCCATGACAAGAAGAATGGATGGTCAAAACAAACAAATGGTGGATTGGTAACAGTTTCTGAGTAGACACAATGAGCAACCCTATGTACCATTACAACTGATTTTTGTACCAATGTGGCTGTACATTTTTTAAACTAACCAACTGCCTTGTAGAGAATGTAACCAAGAACTCAGCATAGTGGGGACCAGACATTGTGGTACACTTGTGGAAATAGTAACTCAGGGATGAACAATATGGATCTTGCTGAAACTGAAACAGCCTTGAGACAAACAACTGAATCCTAGAATTGGCAGAACAGAAGATAACCCCCAAATTTGGGATATCATTTACAATAATGGCAGACACTGACAGTGATGGGGTCATTGTCAGGGCCACTCTGCGCCCTGAGCCTCCTAGACGTCTCAACTAATATCCGAAGATAAAAGGATGGCCTAACTTAAGGCTCGCTGACCTCGTCAGCAATCACCCCGTACTAACCACGTTAGACGGG
>Ga0307516_10009729_pt1 | contig 10666 bp, 7 predicted proteins | sample 19_EM_MG_FD_203310 | JGI IMG/M metagenome (GOLD analysis project Ga0307516, IMG submission 203310) | Populus trichocarpa ectomycorrhiza microbial communities from riparian zone in the Pacific Northwest, United States - 19_EM | ecosystem: Host-associated > Plants > Roots > Unclassified | place...
ACATCTTCTTTCTTTCTGGTATAGTAGTGAGATCTGGTATGACACTAATTGACTTTTCCTTATTTTATTTCTTTTCCTTCTTTTTCTTTTTCGGATTACATGTTGGTCATGCAAAAAATTATATTAGCCCTTCAATTTCTTTTTTCTTTTGATTCAGTCCCTCTTATCTTAATTGCAATTGTTTTATTTACATTGATTATTTCTAATCAAATTTTATTTTTTATTTTGTTCCTGATTGTTTGATTTTGTTAGTTTTTTTATTAGATTTGATTCTTATTTTTTTAATTGCTATATTTTTTGTTTTCAATCATTTTCTTGATTTTTTTTTTCAACTCCATCATTGAACATTTCTTTTCATTGAATTTTTATGTCAAGTTTGATTTATTTGTTTGATTTATACTTTTTTTAGAAAAAAATATTATTTTTTTTATTCTTTACACCTGGCCTATTTATACCATTTTTTTAATTATTTTTTTATTCTTTTTTAATTTTTTTTTAATGTTTTTTTTCAATACACCTTTTGTTTTTGGAAATTTATTATACACAAACTAAGAAAATTATGTTTCACTATAAAAATTATAACATTATTTTATTTTCGACTACGTTAAAAATCAGCTTGAGATCTTACATATTTTTATTAATATATATGATAAAAATCAGCTCGCATATGTTTTATTATATATAAGTGTTGATTTTTTAATTTATGGTTATATTTTTTACTTAATTAAAATAAACATTAATTCTTGTGTTGAAAAAAACTTATTCGACCTGCAGCTAGACGAATTAATATTTTGTTTTTTGTATTTATTGACATAAATAGTTTTCATAGATTTTTTTAATTTATAATTAAATTTTTTTAAAAAATTAAAAAACTTGTATATTTATTTTTTGTTTTTTATCAAATAAAATTTATCTGATCCGTGACGAATCACTTTTAGTCTAAAACTCGTGCCATAGACTTTTCCATAGCTTGCCACTTTTGACCACATGAGCGCAGACCACCTTTGCAAATCTGTTGGAAACAATTGAAGTGAAGGATTTGAATCGTTCTTTTATTATTCTCTGTTTTCTTTGTATTCTATCCTCTCAATCATCAAAACAAGTTCTTGATTAATTAGTATGATTCGACTTTGCACTGAGCATTTCCCTAGTATGAGAGGACATTTGATTCCCAAGTTCGGTAAATCTGGACGCTACAGCTCAACCGTGATCGACTGATCAGTCAGGAGGCAAAAATCATTTTCAAGTTCAAGATTAGTAGGGCTATTGATATTGGAGATAGTTAATAAAGAATAATTAAAGAAAACAAACTTATAATAAGATTTTAATAGTTTAAATATCATCACATATTAAATGATGCAACGTGAAAGCTATATATCAACTAGAGATTCTAAATCTAACTTTAGTTCATTGAACATCATATATCTAATATTAGATCGATCCTGGCTCAAGTTTAATAGTCTAGATTCCTTTGAGGGCAACATGCAAGATCTCTATTCCGTAGTTTTTAGACTCGGCCAGGTGGCCAGCTCGATTTAAGGTTCGGATTTCAGGTTTTGACAAAGTCAGTTTTTTTTTTTAAATCAAAACAACATCGTTTTAGTAAAAACAAAAAAATCAACAAGTTGCAACCAAGTTTTTGACCGGGTTTTGCCGGGTCAACCGGATCACACCGGTTTTTTTTTCCTCTATTTTTTTTAACTCGACCCGGTTCCAGCCCCGGATCGACGTGCTGGGCCGGGTTTTAAAAGTATGCTATGTTCTGTTTCAAATTTTACAACAAGAACTGCAACTTTTGCCTATGAGGTATTTATTGTCCACATAAATTATAATCTCAAATTTGAAATTAAAGAAGATTGCGATAGAGAGATTTCAAATTTGATTAAAAACGAATTTAATCTCAATAGATAGAAACTGATAACTTGTTTAAAAATTAATATAAAATCATTTTAGAAATTACACCTAATAACTTAAATTATAAAATTAAAACATTTACCAATATAATATCAAAGTCTCTTTAATCAAATCAAAGGGAGTTTCGATTCCAAATAATTTCATCATTTTCAACATTCACAACTTCATTTCATGCTTCTCTGAAAATTAAGTGTTTGGGAAAAATTATTTGAATGTATTTTTAAATAAAAAAATACTCTTAAAAAGTAATCTACGCTGCAGTAACAATCACATAGATAGGTATAGAGGTAAAATTGTTTCATTTCTTGGAATTCATGTGCCTCTGGAAGACTGGAACTTACAGAATTGCTCTCTTGCTTTATTATTTCAAGTTGGGTACAATAATGGGCGTTCTCTCCATGTGCCTCGTTGTGGGGCTTGGAAAGGGACGTCCCGGTAGAAAGCTTGCCTTTTCCACCATCAAGGGGTGGTCAGTTTTACCAGATAGAGATAGAATAGGCCGCCTAAGTCTCTGTCTTTTCATAGACTACAAGAATTTTATTTCCCTAGAAATGAATTACAAAATCCCACAACCTCACAAAGCTCCACCACCCCTTTCCTTTTGCAACGTGATACTGATCTCTCGCCTGCTAAAGTCCATCGCCGTTGTCTTTTCTATTCAGCTACCACTCCCAGTTTTTATTTCCCATGTTGGTTAGAAACTGAACTTGGACTCTCCTTAGAGGGCACCGGAAATCAACAGAAGATACTTGTGATTTTGTAGAATTTGACTTCAAACTTCAAAGTGCTTAGGAGAGACTGCTTGCCCTAATTTCTTTCACAAAATCTTAAGGTGATAGAATCTCCAAAAGCGAAAGCTCATTAGGTGGAAAATGACGCCGGTTTCATGGAAAGAACGGGTACGACAATCTTGTGGTTTTCATCAACCTTATCACCTCATAAAACCAAACTCATACCACCCATTTTTTTCTCCCATCAACTTGGTATGTTTTTATGCTTTTTACTAAAAAATTAAGCTATTTTCACACCAATTTTTGTCTACTGATATGATATTTATATTTAGATTGATATGTTTATATGCAGAAGGCTCCATTCTCCTCGTTTTCTTTTGAGTTCAAACACAGCATACTAATTTAATTAAACTTATTTGTCATCTAAACTAAGGCTGAAGGAATCCTTGAATGCGTATAATTAAGAATTTTTTTTTAATTCTATATTTACTCGTTGAAGTCCGAACCCCCTCTGTTTCCTCAGCTCGCATCTCTAAAAGTTGGTCAACGAACGATTGGTTGGGGAGTTGAATCTGTAGACATTAGACAATATATAAGTAAGCAAACCCTTACGGCTATAGAATAATAATATACTCATATCGAATTTAATATTTTGCGGATAAATGGAAACCTATAAAACAATTCATTCATCTGTGGACTTAGGGTTCTCATAATGGTTTTACTTTTAGGTTTTCTTGCTGCTGAAGATTAGATAATCCAGTCAGTAAGAATCTCTACTAATTATTTTCTCCTTGGCCAAGTTGAATTGATCAAACATAAACAGTACAAGCCACCATAGAGATCTCTGTCAATTCCTTTGTTTCTAAGTTTAAGTAAAAAAAAAAAAAAAAACTCTAAAGCGTATAACTCAATTGATCAGGCCTTGTGTTTACTCCTTAGAAATTATTAGTTCGAGTACCACAAATCTCAGAGCCACTGAAGATTTACATGGTCGTTAACTTTAGGGCCTCGAAAAATTAGTTGAGGTGCGTGTAAGCTGACCCAAATACCCACGGTTAAAAAAAAAAGTTAAAATCAAAATACATTATAATTATACTATGAGGAATAAAATTATGTGCACATGGATAACCAGTTTTCAAAGAGATGGAAAAATGAACTAGAAAAGAAAATCCCAATTATTACATATATAATTGAAAAACACAGTCCGACATGACAAATTAATTTGATAATTCGTTAACTCCAAATCATTTTAATAAAAGAACTGAGTTGATTCATCAACTTATGAATTGATCTGGCAACTTATAATCTAGGATTAAAACCCCAAATCTTATACACATGATTTTATACCAACAAGCACTTGAATGGTTATGGATTTTGGATTACTTTCAATCCCTTCACGTCTTCTTGAATTGGTTCATCTATAAGTAGAGATTACTTTGATCAATAATAATCTGACAAGTATTGCACAAGCATATTCCAGTAACCTCTTGCCTTGTATGAACGCTACATGTGGTTTAAAGTAGCTTGAAACAAACGACCGTGCAAGCCTAATTTTGCAAAAAAATCACTGCCGGAAGTGCTTCTTGATATATACCAATATGAACCAGTCACACTTTCCGACGTCAAATTTTAGTGCTAGTCATTATCGTCATATGACTTTCTCATCATAATCATTGTTCCACAATATCATTTTATGATCACACATTCTCCTCCACATCATCCCCACATAAAGGAAATGGCTACTGAATTACAACGAAAGTGCCAACACGAGACGAATAGATCACAAGAAGATTTGTTTGTCAAGAAGTAGCAAAGGTTGAAGAAAGTGTTGAAGGCGGCTCATTGGATAGGTGTTGAGCACCTTTTCGCTCTCAATTTAAAGTTTATTATTCTCCAAATTAGCAGCAGATTAACGTGCATCTTGAATATATGCTTAAGTGATAAGTGCTAATGATTTACTTAAGCCAATGGGGGTCGTGTAAGAAATTCGTTGTGCATATCCTTAAAGAAGCTGAGATGGTTTTTGACTTCTGAACATTTTCATTGCCGGCTCTACCACTAACGTAAAGGCCATCGTTGCTTTGTTGATTGCCGGAATTGTGATACTAATATGGGCAAAACCTATATTCTTAAAGGTCCACTAGGAATAAGACGAGGCTTGTTGACCCACTTGTAACTAAATGCCATGATATAATGGCTTCAAAATTTACAAATTACTTATGGCTTACTTTTATTTGTTTATTTATTTATTTAGCTTTTTTTTTTTAGGCTTATACATTTAATTGGCTATCGTCGAGAGTTGTTGGGCTTTTTGTGCCACCTTCAAGGGGAGTGGACTTTTCCCAGAAACAAAAAATCGACTCCAACCTCCAAGGAAAGTCTGAACTCTCGGCCTGCTATTTAAAGCAACAAATACCAACTGGACTGGAGCTGGGGTGAGCTGCGTCAATAGGCTGAGCCCAATCGGATTCTGCCTGTCAATTTTTTTCTCGCTCTATATATATATATATATATGAATAGAATAAAAGATTAATGAATGAAGAGTGTATACGTAAAAAAGGGAATAAAATACAACTTTTAGGTGGGTTGTTCATGTGAGATTATTATGCCATAAATAATGTTAATTGTATCTCATTTTTCTTTTTTGAAAGATCTCCTATATTAAATAAGTGAATTAATGTATCTCATTGATTTAACGATTGAAATTCTTCGAGAATTGATTTCATGAAGAATTTCGGGATAAAAAGCTAAGGAATGCCATGGCGATTGCTTTGATCCAACAATTTTTTATTTGAAATAATTTTTAACAACGCCATGGCGAATGCTTTGTCTTCTGAAAATATTTTTCATCCTATTTAAAGGGATACAAGTGTCCAGTCGAGTCTTTGTTCCAATTGTTGAAACCAGCAATCTTGGTTTTGCTGGAGAAGATGGGAGTTTTCTTAAGCTCCAGAGGACCAAACTTGTTGAGATTTAATTTGGGTAGAACCAAGAAATAAGGATTCAGTGGACAATTATATGATAATGTGACATATGGCTGTCCTTCAAGTAGATTTTCTGGTGCTATGCAGATCAAGAGAAGCTCTCATCTTTTTGCTGTACATTTTCCTGCATCAGTTGTGAGCCTTACAGGGGCTGGTGACTGCCTGGTTGGTGGGACACTTGCTTCTATCTGTTCAGGTTTAGATGTTATGGTTTTACAAATAATCACCGGATCATATCATATCATCTCATTAAGGCCGTAACTAGTGATTTTTCTGATTTTTGTTTGGTGCAGACGATGCAAGGTCCATATATTCGGCTGCCAAAGTTTTGTTTCATGAATCAATGCTTCAGCCCATGAGTATTGTTGTATGTTGAAAAATACGAAAATACAAAGTTGAAGTGGCGAACCACTCGCATAGTTGTGGATCAAACTGGGACTGAAGTTCCAGCGTGCCCAACTAAGTGCAAGGCATCTTTTTCTGAGAAGCATGTCGATCTCTCTTCTGCCAATGGTATCCATGTTTTAAGTTGTTCATCTGGTAGTAACAGCTAATTAACTAAATGGCTCGAGTGTGTGTTCTTGTTTGATTTGTATGAAGGAACCGTGTTTGATTTCTATAAATTTAATTAATATATTAAAATAATATTTTTTTTATTTTTTAGAACTTTTTTTAATATAATACAATATATATATATATATATATATAAAAACACGACAATGTTTCCAAACGCTTCCTGAATGTTTCTCAAACCATCACGTAAACCATGCAGCGCACCCTGCCCAAACCCAATGAATCAAGTATAAAATAAATAACACGTAGGTATTTGATTCATTCATCGTTTTGTTCTTCACTTGGAGCAAATCTTAAACCTCACTGTTCAACATCCCTCCTGCAATTCAATTCATTCATCGTTTTGTTCCATGTAATCATGGTAAATGAGGTCCTTAAGAGTTGGACTAATACACCATGTCCGATCCATAAAGTCCGGTTTTACATTACCAATATTAACCTCTAATCAACTCATTCACTTATACTCCAAACACTGCCTGATAAATGAAGCCCAGAAACTGTTCGATGAAATGCCTCGTAGAAATATTTACTCTTGGAACACAATAATATCTGCCCACGTAAAATCCCAAAACTTAGCACAAGCAAAATCCATTTTTGATTCCGCTTCTGTTAGGGATTTGGTCACTTATAATTCTATGTTATCTGGTTATGCTGACGTGGATGGATATGAAAGAAATGCCCTTGAATTGTTTGTTGAAATGCACAGCAAGAGTAATGATATTGGTGTTGATGATTTTACTGTTACGAGTATGGTCAAACTGTTTGCTAAGTTATCTAATTTGTGTTATGGGATGCAATTGCATTCATATATGGTGAAAACTGGTAACGATAGAAGCGGGTTTGTTGTGAGTTCTTTGATTGACATGTATTCGAAATGTGGGTGTTATAAAGAGGCCTGCGGTATCTTTAGAGGGAGTGAAAAAGAAGGGGGTATTGATTTGGTTTCAAAGAATGCGATGGTGGCAGCATGTTGTAGAGAAGGGGAAATGGAGATGGCTTTGGGGTTGTTTTGGAGGGAAAATGAGTTGAACGATTCGGTTTCGTGGAATACATTGATTTCTGGTTATGTTCAAAATGGTTATCCACTGGAGGCATTGAAGTTGTTTGTTTGTATGGGGGAGAATGGTGTTAAATGGAATGAGCATACTTTTGGTAGTGTTTTGAGTGCTTGTGCTGATTTAAGGAACTTGAAGATTGGTAAGGAAATGCATGCTTGGATTTTGAAGAATGGATTGAGTTCGAGTGCTTTTGTAGAAAGTGGCATTGTTGATGTTTATTGCAAGGGTGGGAATATGAAGTATGCAGAGTCATTCCATTTGACAAGCGGGACTGGAAGTTCCTTCTCCATCACTTCAATGATTGTGGGGTATTCTTCACAAGGAAACATGGTGGAAGCTTGTAGGCTTTTTGATTCGTTGGAAGAGAAGAATTCTATCGTTTGGGCTGCATTATTTGGTGGTTATGTCAAATTGAATCAATGTGAAGCTATTTTTGAACTTCTATGCTTGTATATAGCCAAGGAAGCTGCAATTCCTGATGCTTTGATCCTTGTCAGTGCACTTAGTGTGTGTGCATTCCAAGCTGCGCTTGGTCCTGGGAAGCAAATTCATGGTTATGTATACAGAATGGGGATTGAAATGGACATCAAGATGACTACTGCTATGATTGATATGTACTCAAAATGTGGAAGTATACCATATGCAGAAAAAATGTTCCTGAAAGTTATTGAAAGAGATTTAGTCCTTTACAATGTAATGGTAGCCGGTTATGCTCATCATGGGTATGAGATTAAAGCTATAAATCTGTTTCAGGAAATGTTGGAGAGAGGAGTTGGACCAGATGCTATTACCTTTGTTGCCCTCCTGTCAGCTTGCCGTCACCGTGGGTTGGTAGATTTGGGTGAAAGAACTTTTTATTCCATGACAGAAGATTATCTCATACTGCCTGAAACTGATCACTATGCATGCATGATTGATCTTTATGGAAGGGCTAGCCAGCTAGAAAAGATGGTCCTATTCATGCAAAGAATCCCTATAGAATATCAAGATGCTGCTGTCGCTGGGGCATTTTTTAATGCATGTAGGCTAAATAAGAACACAGAATTAGCAAGAGAGGCAGAGGAGAAACTGTTAAAGATTGAAGGTGATAGTGGAGCTCGCTATGTGCAGTTGGCTAATGCTTATGCAGCGGAAGGGAACTGGGCTGAGATGGGTAGGATTAGGAAGGAGATGAGAGGAAAGGAGGCCAAGAAGTTTGCTGGTTGTAGTTGGGTATACTTGGATAATGGAGTCCATACATTTATATCCGGTGACAGAACTCATTCAAAAGCAGTGTGTATCTATTCAATGTTGGACTTCTTGACATCAGAACTTTATGAAATCGCTGGAGTATTCTGTTAGATAATGTTTGAGTGTTGGCATGACAACATGGTTGAAAAGCCTGCATTTAGGATGGAGAGTTGGAAACTTGGAGTGGTCGCTGATGTTTAGCGGTTACATTGAAATATTCAAAAGCTAGTCTATCGTGAGAGAACTTAATGTCCACTACCATGAGTTCTCACCTTTTCTCATGGTTATTATTCTTGTTTCTACAAAAATCTGTTTTCTGTGCATTTATTTGTTCTCTTCTTCATCTATCAGAAAGTTTGCAAGTTAACGAGAGGATCTTTGTAGAGAAGGAGCTCGATGATGCAAGGAACTTCTACAGCACTATAGCATTAAAAAAAAATTGACTCTCTATTGGGAAAGATGAGAAGATCATGTTCTGAATTCCAATGTCCCTTTCTGGTATGTGCATAGAGTCAGATTTCTTATGTGATGCTTTGTCCCTGCATGCTGGGAAAGGAACTCCATATTGTATTGGTCAATGAAGTCTTACCATCGGGTTCATATCAATTTTTATAGTCATGTATGGTTATTTTGTACTTCAAATGACCTTTTTTCCGGATACGATAACATGTAGGAGTTTTTTTGGTCATTCTGAAACAGGATAATAGAGTAGAGCTATGAGGAGAACTATTACTGAAGCCAAAGTGAACATCCAGATGGAGAAGCTACAAAGCAAAATGTTCGGTGTGGTAGCAACCATCACAACTGTTTTGTTACTAGGACTGGAAGTTCTTCCAAGCCAAGGGTCAAGTCTCCTAAGGTTTTGAACAGTACATTTGGCTATCCTTGTGTGCATTTTGTAAACTGAAAATGTGGTCACATGCATCTTCAAGGAGCCATGCTGCAGTTCTACCATGATTTCCTAATGCTCCAGCAACACAACCTTGTTTTATGAGATTTTTTTAGATAAATCCTTTGATTGGCCCCAAAATTCTTTCGTTGGCTGAAGTGGATGCACCTCCAGAGGATCTCGTCTTCCACAAATTTTATGTGAATAAAATGAAAACCTTTCAGAGCCAAATAAGGCAGCTGAAGAATTGTTTTGATGTGGATGATGACGATGAAGTTGTTGGTGATGATGAGAGCGATAATGAAGAGATTGATAATATGCTAGACCCTGCCGATCTGTCTCTTGTAGCAGAAAATGAATAGGACTCATGATTTGAACCAAGCTATGAATGAAGATGACGAAGACTTGCTTCGCAATGTTGACATTGCAGAGGTGGATGCCCCCTCAGATACTGCGGAAGGGGAAGATTTTGGCACCATTAATGACTGAGAGATGATGACATTGCGGATGCGGCTTATGGTTTCGGTAAGCGAAAAAAGAAAACGGAAGTCTAAGGGGAAGTTAGGCGCATCCCCGTTTGCAAGTCTTGAGGATTACGAGCATTTATTAGAGCCTGAAAGGACTCCTTAACAATGGTGGTTTATGTGTACTGTTTAGAGCCTTCAAATTCAAATATTCAAAAATAAAAAATATTAGAGAGTAGAATTTGCTGTATATTAGTGATTTTTCTCACCCGCTTGGAAACTGATGCTAAGTTACAAGCAAGGTCATGCTTTTGGTCAGTAAAGCAGCATATGACCGATTTGGTCGCAATGGATCATTGAGAATGCAGATGCATAATAACCTCTCTTTTTTTTTTAATTGAATAATTTTCTTCAAAGTTTGCCCATCAATTGCCTGGTAGTGAAATGGTTTGCTCTTCCGGCTGCTACAAACGCTCTCTCCCTTATATAGCCTGGAAACTTTAAGCCTCTTGTTAACTTGTATCAATATAAACAAAAGTGGTAGCTATGTTAAAAATGTCAAAATAACAAAAAAAAAAAAATTATAGCAAAAATGGCGTCGCCCGGGTTCGAACCGGAGACCTTCAGTGTGTTAGACTGACGTGATAACCAACTACACCACGACACCCCTTTTGGCTGGCTATCTCAATATCATTAATTTATAAGATTTTTATTTCTCGTTTTTATTATTCCCTCCTCACCATGGAATTCCAGTAACATTATAATTAAGGCATCAGACTGGATTGTGTACATTGTAATCCACACAGTAAAATAAGTAATGTTT
>Ga0307516_10009730_pt1 | contig 10666 bp, 13 predicted proteins | sample 19_EM_MG_FD_203310 | JGI IMG/M metagenome (GOLD analysis project Ga0307516, IMG submission 203310) | Populus trichocarpa ectomycorrhiza microbial communities from riparian zone in the Pacific Northwest, United States - 19_EM | ecosystem: Host-associated > Plants > Roots > Unclassified | place...
TTTGGAATCCATCGTCAGGTTCGGCGGCGCTCGCGCCGTCCTCCAGATGCAGGTCTATCTTCGCAGCCACGGATTTCCGGACGTGAAGCTGGACGGCGTACGGTCCGATCAGCTCGATGATGCGCTTCAGGCCTGCTTCATCAACGATGCCTGTGGACGCGGCATCAGTATTCCGGGATAGCAACGAGTAGGGCGGAAGTAGAAGGCGTATGGCGCGGACGGCCTACACCGGCAATGTCCGTTTCTGGTGCGCCCGGCCCTTGATCGCGGCGGGCTCGCTATGGCCTGCGATCACGCGCACGCCCTCGTCGATCCGTTGCGTGATGTTGTCCGGCGTGCAGCCTTGCAGGAAGGCGACGCCGTTGTTGCGGCAGGCCGCCAGGATACGGTCGCGCGCCGCCTGCATTTCCGGCGGGAAGGGCTCGCGCGGAATCGTGGCGTAGCCGAGCGACAGGCTTAAATCCCCCGGGCCGATCTCGGCAAACCCGAGCCCCGGCACGCTGAGAATCTCCTCGCAATTGGCGACGCCTTCGGGGCTTTCGAGCTTCACGCCGAGCAGCAGTTCACCCCTGGGGTTGAGCGGCCAGGGATCGCAGCGCGCCATATATTCCTCGGTCGACAGGCCCCAGACCGGTGCTGCCGTGGTTTCCGATCCACGCCCGCGCGTGCCGACGCCGAGCAGTTTGCGCCGGCAGTCCCGTGCCCCTGTCGCGCCGCCCATCCGGGCCATCGGCGAGGGGATTTCGGGATCGACGCCGATCGTGTTGTGCGGATAGCGGCAGGATTCGACGAAGGCCCGCACCGCGTCGGCGGTTTCCGCCTGGCACAGAAGGATGCCATGCGCGCCGCGGCCGAGGATCTGGCGGAACTGCCAGGCGTTGTAACGCACATGATCGGCGTCGATGCCATTGACCGGCGCCTCGATGATGACCGCCGGGGTGCGGTGTCCGGACCGCGTCGGCCCGCCATCGACCATGCCGTGCATGTATTCGGCGAGGCCAGCCATGTCGAACGCGCCGTGCTCCATCCCGACATTCATGTAGTCGGCCCAGGTGGCGGCATCGATGTAGCCTTGCCCATGCGTCAGCAGATGGCCACTGTGAGCGCCGTCATAGTAGATCGCCTGATCCTGCTCCAGGAGCTCGACGCAGCGATTGATCCGCTTGCCCATCAGGAGTTCCTCCGGCCGTTTCTTGTCGATGTTGGCGCGAGGTTAGCACGCTGTCGTGGCATCGTGCGATAGGCGGCATCGGATGGTGGACAGAAGCGGCTTTTTCCGATTGAAATGCAATGAAATGACACGTCGCGGCAAATAGTGAACAACGGCCGCTGCGCACACGCTTGGAGGAAACCCAATGACCCCGTTTCATACGCGCCTTATCGGCGCGGTCGTCGCGCTGACGCTCGCAGTCGGCGCTCCGGCCTTCGCGCAGCAGCTCGAACTCAAGCTGATGGCGCCGGCGGCCCCCGGTGGCGGATGGGATCAGACCGCGCGCTCGATGCAACAAGCCCTGGTCGCCTGCGGTGTCGCGCGCAGCGTCCAGGTCACGAACGTCGCAGGCGCCGGTGGCAGTGTGGGCATCGCGCAGTTCGTCAACGGCGCCAAGGGCGACGGCAATCAGCTGATGGTGAACGGCTTCGTCATGGTCGGGGCGCTGGCGATGAACAAATCGCCGGTGACGCTCGATCAGGTGACGCCGATTGCGCGCCTCACCGAAGAGATCCAGGTGATCGTCGTGCCGGCGAATTCACCGATCAAGACGGCGCAGGATCTTGCCGCCGCGGTCAAGGCCGACATCGCCAAGGTCACCTTTGCCGGCGGCTCGGCCGGCGGCGTCGACCATGTGATGGCGGCGTTGTTCGCAGGCACGATCGGCGCTGACGCCAAGAAGATAAACTACATTCCGTTTTCCGGAGGTGGCGAGTCCCTGGCGGCCATTCTTGGTGCGAAAGTTACCGCGGGCATTTCGGGATTGAGCGAATATGATGGTCAGATCAAGTCCGGCAAACTGCGCGCACTCGGCGTGACGTCGGAAAAACGGATTGCCGGCGTCGAGATTCCGACCTTCAGGGAACAAGGCATCGATCTCGTGCTGACCAACTGGCGCTCGGTGGTCGCAGCGCCGGGCATCACCGCCGAACAGAAGAAGACGCTCAGCGATGCGGTCGAGAAGATGGTCAAGTCCGACGCCTGGAAGGACATCCTCAAGCAGAAGGGCTGGGATGATGCCTATCTTGCCGGCGACGCGTTCGCGGACTTCCTCAAGAAGGAAGCCGTCCGCGTCACCGACGTCCTGAAGTCGGTCGGCCTCGTCAAATCATGACGCCGGATAGCGCGTCCAGCGAGCGTCCGGATGCTCCGGCGTCGCGTGGCGTCGATCGCGCGGGTGTCGTTATTGCCGCAGCACTCGCCGCGCTTGCCGGGGTGCTGGTGTGGGATTCAAGGCAACTGCAAGCCACCACGATGTATGGCATGGGCCCGGAGGTGATGCCGGTCGTCATCGCGATCGGGCTCGGCATTCTTGCGATCGGCAATCTGATCGACGCGTTGCGTGGTAACCTGCCGCCGCGCGAGAGTGCCGATCCGAGGGCGGTCTGGCTTATTCTCGCAGGGCTTGCGCTGCTGATCGCCATCATCGGCTTTGGCGGTGGCTTTATCCTGGCGACGTCGGCACTGTTCGTCACGACGTCGGCTGCGTTTGGACGTCGCGCCATTCTCGTCGATCTCGGCATTGCGCTTGTCATGAGCACGCTGATTTATCTTGCTTTCGATCGGCTGCTGACATTGAGCCTTCCCGCCGGCCCCCTGGAAAGGCTGCTGTAATGGACACATTCGCAGCCCTCGCGCATGGCATGGCCGTCGCCGTCCAGCCCATGAACCTGCTCTATGCGCTGATCGGCGTGTTCCTCGGCACCGCGGTGGGCGTGCTGCCCGGCATCGGGCCTGCGCTCACCGTGGCGTTGCTGTTACCGGTGACCTACAAGCTCGATCCCGGCGGCTCGCTGATCATGTTCGCCGGAATCTATTATGGCGGCATGTATGGCGGATCGACCACCGCCATCCTCATCAACACGCCCGGCGAGAGCGCATCGATGGCGACCGCGCTCGAGGGCAACAAGATGGCCAAGGCCGGCCGTGGCGGTCCCGCACTTGCGACCGCCGCGATCGGCTCGTTTGTCGCTGGCACGATCGCCACCATTGGCCTGGCGTTTCTGGCGCCCTGGCTGGTCGATTTCGCGGTGCGCTTCGGGCCTGAAGATTATTTCGCCTTGATGTGCGTGGCGTTTGTCACGGTGTCGGCAACCTTCGGAGATTCGCCGATCCGCGGACTGACCAGCCTGTTCATCGGGCTGACGCTCGGGCTTGTCGGCATCGACAAGCTCACCGGTCAGGCCCGGCTCGCTTTCGGCATCCCCGAACTGCTCGACGGCGTCGAAGTGACGACGCTTGCGGTCGGCCTGTTCGCCCTCGGCGAAGCGCTCTACGTCGCATCGCGCCGTCATCACACCGAGGAGAAGCTCGAGCCGATACGCGGCTCGCTGTGGATGACGAAGGAGGACTGGAAGCGGTCATGGAAACCGTGGCTGCGCGGGACCATGTTCGGTTTTCCGATCGGCGCACTTCCGGCCGGCGGTGCCGAGATTCCGACGTTTCTGTCCTACTCTACCGAGAAGCGGCTGACGAAACATCCGGAGGAATTCGGCAAGGGCGCGATCGAAGGCGTCGCGGGGCCGGAAGCCGCCAACAACGCTTCCGCCGCCGGCACCCTCGTGCCTCTGCTGACGCTAGGGCTTCCGACCTCGGCAACCGCTGCGATGATGCTGGCGGGCTTTCAGCAATACGGCCTCAACCCGGGACCGCTGCTGTTCGCGGAGCGGCCCGATCTGGTGTGGGGCCTGATCGCAAGTCTGTTCATCGCCAACGTCATGCTGCTGGTTCTCAACCTGCCGCTGGTCGGTCTGTGGGTGAAGCTGCTCGCGATCCCGCAGCCGTGGCTTTACGCCGGGATTCTCGTGTTCGCGACCATGGGCACCATCGCGGCGAAGCCGTCGGTGGTCGAGCTGTCGATGCTGGCAGGTTTTGGCGTGATGGGTTTCCTGATGCGCAGGTTCGATTTTCCGATCGCGCCTGTTGTCATCGGCCTCATCCTCGGACCCATCGCCGAAAGCCAGTTGCGCCGCGCGCTGGCGATCAGCCTCGGCGATCCCATGACGCTGCTGCAAAGTCCGATGTCGGCGACGCTGCTCGGCATCGCGCTGATCGCGCTGCTGGCGCCGTTCGTGATGAAGGGATTGGGACGGTTCAAGGCGAACGAAGACTAGCCCTTGCGCGGACCTGTCGGGCCGACCCGGGCAATGCAGGAAGCCGAACATGCTGACACCTGACATGAAGCGGATCATCGAGGAGCAATTGCTCGGATTTGTTGCTACGTCCGCACCCGACGGCACGCCCAATGTGTCGCCGAAGGCCACGTTCTTCGTGGTGGACGACCAGACGATCGCGTTCGGCGAAATCCGCTCGCCCGGAACGATTCGGAACCTGCGAACCAACCCGCGCATCGAGATCAACTTCGTCGACCCCTTCGTGCGCAAGGGTTTCGGTTCGCCGGCACGGCTGACGTGGTCGAGCGTGGGACTGCCGCTTTCGAAACGCTGCTTGGCCACTACCGCGGCACGCTCGCACCGCGACTGCGCGCCATCGTGGCGATCACGGTAACCAGGGCGCTTCCGCTTGTCTCGCCGGTCTATGACGATGGAGTCGAGGAGGCCGATGTCAGACGCGGGTGGACAACCCGGTTCCGCAAGCTTCAGCCGAACCAGCGATTTGTGGAATGATGTTTTGATGCCCGCCAAGGGCCGCAGGGCGGATGATTGCCTTCAGCTCCAATCCACCCTGCAAGCTGTCGTCATTACAACTTGCCAAGAATCCACTTGATCAGCTCATCCACCGGCGAAGGCTTCGGATGCGACATCGAGCCGTTGCCCGTGTTCGCGGTGCCGCCAACCACGGCGGACAGCTCGTCGATGTTCAACTCACGATCGTCGTGCATTGTTGATCTCCTCTCAACCGATGGATGCCTGACCCACCGTGCCCGGGAGCGTAGAACCGGCGTCTTCCGGGGCCGTGATCCACGTCACTAAGGTCTCCCACGACCTGGTGACGGTGCATTCACCCTCAGTGCCGAATTGATCTATCGCAATGCCGGGTTGGCGATTGCAGGCACGGTGCGCAGGCCTGCCAGAAGGCGGCCGTGCGCCGGGATCGATGGCGAACGCACAAGAGCAATCAATGGAGGAATGCATGACGGTTCACGAGCAGGCTTATCTATTGACGGCTGAATTATTCGTGCTCTCGTTCGCAGCCATTTTCGCATTCTGGTTTGCTGAAAAGTTGCGACGTAACTTCTTCGGCAAACTCTAGAGCCTTTCCGGTCCGATTGAATCGCGAAAGCTTGAATCGAACGTGGTTTGATATCAGCGGGAACCGGAACGGAACAACCCGTAAGGGAACAGTAGTGTTACGGCAGATGGAACCGGAACATCCGCCGCCTCCGATGGTTGAGACCCATCATCAATTCACTGGAGGAACACGATGAACAAACGTCTTGCCGTTTCGCTGATTGCCGCCTCGCTGCTGACATCGGGCGCGGCCTTTGCCCAATCCACCACCGTTCAGGGTGCACATGACGGCGCCCGAGCGGGTGGCGCAGTCGCAGGTCCGGTCGGCGAGGCCGTTGGCGGCACCGTGGGTGCGGCCGTTGGCTTGGGATTGGAAATTCCGAATGCCGTGATCACGTCGATCCAGGCCGATCGCGCGCCGTCAGTCACGGTCCGTGAGCGCGTCGTCGTCGGCGAGCCGCTGCCGCCCACCGTCGAGTTGCGCACCGTGCCGAGCCACACCGAATATCGCTACGCGGTCGTCAATGATCGCCGCGTGATCGTGGAGCCGCGCACGCGCAAGGTGATCAGGATTATCGACTAGCGATCGGGATCATCGACCAAGAGACGGCGCTTTGAAAAATCATTCTCGCGGGGGATTCTCCCGCGAGGATTTCAATGTCAGGAAGCACTCGCGTTCGATCGCTGCGTTAGCTTGATGGTCCAGTCGTAGACAGCCGCGGCCGCAAGACCAATGCAGGCGGCAAGCGCGTCGACGAGGAAATCCTCGAGGCGGGCGTGCCGTCCCGGCGCCCAGAATTGCAGGATCTCGATCAGGCCGGTCAGTCCGACGGCAATCGTCGCGGTCAGCAGTCGGTTTCGCGTGTAGGCCAGGCCGAAGGCCAAGCCCAGCAGCACGAAGGCAAGCGCATGCTCGCCGTCCTGTCCAAGGGGGCTCGCATGCGGGCGAAAATCCGGTGGTCCCAGAGTGGCGAAAGCGACAGCCGCGGCGAGGCACCAGGCAAAGAATTTGAGGAAGATCGTCATGGCTACGGCATAGCACAATAAAAGGGGCGGAATTCCGCTCACGCCGATTTGCGATGTCGTGTGGTTAATCTGCAAATCCGTATGTTTATGCCCAAATTTAGAGCGGTTCCCGCACGCCAAGCCCATGCATGAAGCGCTCCCTGATCTGTACGGGATCACGGCGGGTGGTCCCGACGCCCGGTTTGTCGTCGATACGCACGCCGATCAGGCTAGGCACCGAAGCCAACATCGATTGATCGATCAAACGCTCGAAATCCGCCTCGTCCGCCGCCCAAGCGCTGTTGCCAAGTCCGCTGGCGACCGCAATCGCGACGATGTCGGCGACGGTGGCGCCAGGAGTCGGTTGCGCGCCGGTGATCTGGTAGACGCCGTTGTCCATCACCACCATGGTGAGATTCTTCGGAGCCAGCGTCGCAATCGTCGTCAGCGATCCCAGCTGCATCAACAGCGAGCCGTCGCCCTCGAGTGCGAAGATGTGCCGTTGCGGTTGCGCCAACGCCACGCCGAGCGCGATCGGGAAGGCGAGGCCCATGCTGCCGAGCATGTAGAAATTCTGCGGACGGTGCCCGGCGGCCCACAGGTCGAAATTGGTGTTGCCGATGCCGCCGACCACGGCCTCTTCGTGCTTCAGCTTGGCGATCAGCCGCGAGGTGAGGTCGAACCGGTTCATGACCTTGGTGTTGCGGGCAGGGGTGCTGCTGTTCATCGGATCGCTCACTTGTCGAACACTTTGCCGCCGGTCAACAGCGGGGAGAGGATCAGTGCCACCGGCGCCTGCGTGGTCAGCGCCTGCTTGATCGAGCGGTCGCAGATGAATTCGAACTCGTCGAGCCTCGTTACGGTGTGATGCTCCATCGCCAGCGAATCCAGCACCGGGCGCATGGTGCGGCAGACCAGCGACTGGCCGTAATTGAATTCGCCGAGCGTGCCGCGTTCGGACACGAACATGATCAGCGGGATCTGGTAGGGCACCGCCAGCGACGCCAGCACGTTGGCCAGCGTCGCAAAGCCCGAGGTTTGCATCAGCACGGCGCCGCGCCGGCCGCCCATCCAGGCGCCGGAAACGATGCCGACGGCCTCCTCCTCACGGGCGGTCGGAAACGTCGTAAAAAACGGATCGGCGTGCAGATTCTTGATCAGCGTCGTCAAGACGCGATCGGGGACATAGGGCACCAGGCTGATGTCGTTGCGCTTGAGCGCTTCCAGCACGATGCCGTGCCAGGTCTGCTCTTGAGGAGCTTGGGGCGAGGTTTGGGCCTCAGCGACCGCCATTTTTGTTCTCCCGAATATCGCGACCTCAACCGCGATCGTCTTATTGTGGCGCCGAACTTGACGCCACCGGCGAGATTGTCAACATGCCCCGGGGGGGCCGCCATGCGCGCGCCGCGCATTCCGCATGCCATCATGTGAGATAACGAGAACATCGGAAGAAAAATGACCGTCAACAATAAGCGCGTGTTCTACGTAAAATACCTCGCCCATGAGATCTATACCGAGATCCTGAAAGCCCGGGCCGACGTGCGGCTCGACCGGTTGGAGAACGAAAGCCCCGATGCCGTCGCGGCGCCGATCCTGTCGGCGGCGCATGCCTATCAGATCGGGGCGGCGCGCGACGAACTGACGAAGCATTTCCATGTCGACCATGACCTGTTGCGGCGGGCGCCGAACCTGCTGATCGTCTCCAGCAACGGCGCCGGCTTCGACCCCGTCGATGTCGATGCTTGCACCGCGGCGGGCGTGCTGGTGGTCAATCAATCCGGCGGCAACGCCAATTCCGTGGCCGAGCACGCGCTCGGCATGTTGCTGACGCTGTCAAAGCGCATCCTCGAAGCCGACCGCGCGCTGCGGCGCGAGGCCAATGTCAACCGCAACGCGCTGATCGGCAACGAGGCGCAGGGCAAGACCATCGGTATCGTCGGGATCGGCAATGTCGGCCGCCGCATCGCCGAGCTCTGCAAGGGCCTCCTGCACATGAAGGTGATCGCCTACGACCCCTATCTCACCGCAGAGGAAATCACCGCACGAGGCGGGGATAAGGTCGAACTCGACGAGTTGATGCGTCGCTCGGACTTCGTGTCGATCTCCTGCCCACTGAACAAGGACAATCGTGGCATGATCGGCGCGCGCCAGTTCGCGCTGATGCAGCCGCATGCTTTCTTCATCACCACCGCGCGCGGCTTCATTCACGACGAGGCTGCCTTGTTCGACGTGCTGCGCGACAAGCGCATTGCGGGTGCCGGCCTCGACGTCTGGGACAAGGAACCGCCGCCGCCGGAGCATCCGCTGTTGCAGTTCGACAACGTGCTGGCGAGCCCGCACACCGCAGGCGTCACCAAGGAAGCGCGGGTCAACATGGGCAAGATCGCGGCCGAGCAAATCCTCGATGCGCTCGACGGCAAGCGCCCGCCGCGCATCGTCAATCCCGAAGTATGGCCGGCTTACGCCAAACGGTTCGAGAAGACATTCGGATTTGCGCCGAAATGAGCGGGCGCCAAAGCCCGGGCAAGTCAACGCGCAGACGCTCGCAGTCGACAGCGGCATTACGGGTTTATGAGCCCAAATCCGCGGAGAAAGTTTACCCCGCCGATCGGTCGATCCCGGTAATAAATCCACTGCCGAATGCCGTCCGGACGACGCGTACATTGCTATTTTCGCTGACATCTCGACTAGTTAGCCGGGAGCGACCACTTTCCATGTGTGCCCCGCTGGTGGAACGACCGTTCCGCCGGGGCCGATGGAAAATTGAGAGATGCAACAGGTCCGCACATTCTTGCGTGGCGCGCCGTCCCGGATCGGACGTCGCCTGGCCCAGATCGTTGCGATCGCCGCCGCCAGCCTCCCGGCTGCCGGGGCGTAGCCGCTTCCCTCCACCGAAAACTGGATCTCGGTCGTCGCGCGAACCCATGGCTCGCCGGTACGTGCGGTTTTGACGCCAAACAGACGGACGAATAGCCCCGCCGGCGACCTTGGCGCGCTATTAATCGTAATGTATGACTAAAGCAGGGGCCGCCCCAGCCTGGTGACTGACTTTGGTCGCCTTGATCTGTGCTTTCGATGGCCCAAAGGCTCCTCGATGTATCGAACTTCCGATGCGCTTATCCGCAACGTGCATAGCCAGGTCGCCGACCGGGTCGGGATCAGCATTGTGCGGGGCGACGTCGGCGCCGGCGAGACGTTGCCGTCCGAAATGCAGATCTGCGAAATGATGGATGTCAGCCGCACCGTGGTGCGCGAGGCGATCCGCACCTTGACCGGCAAGGGTCTGGTCGAATCCCGCCCCAAGAGCGGAACGCGCGTTCGTCCGCCCGAGCAATGGAACCAGCTCGATCCCGATGTGCTGCGCTGGCGGCTCGAAACCTCCGACATGGACTCGTATCTGACCAAGCTGTTCCAGTTACGCAGTGCGGTCGAGCCGGCGGCAGCGGCGCTCGCGGCGACCTTCGCGGAGGCAGAAGATATAGCGCGCATCCGCGCCGGCTACGAAGGCATGGCGGCCGCGAAGGTCAACGAGCAATTCGTCGTCGCTGATATCGCCTTTCACCAGGCGATCTATTTTGCGACGCGCAACGAATTTTTCTGGCCGATCGCACAGATGTTCGACATCACGCTGCGCCAGAGCTTTACCATTGCTGCGACGGGTTCACACCGGGCCCGGGCGCTGGTCGAACACCACGCCGTGCTGGATGCGATTGCCACTCGTAACCCCGAGGCCGCCCACGCAGCGACCAACGTCCTCTTGAGGAATTCTGCCGACGATCTGGTGCGGATTCGCGGCCGAGAGTTCGCCGCGCGTTCGAAAACGCCGGGGACGTCCACAAAGTCAGCCAGCGACCCCGGCTAACTAAGCCAACTTCCTTCGGATTTTTGCTCGCCAGTGACGCCTGGCCGGGGCCTATTGTGTCCTCCAATCTAGTATGACATTATTACTAAAATGATCCCCCGCGCCGCGTGCTGGATGGCACCTGAAAAGTCGGGCGGGGAAAGAAATGAAATGGGGGAGGATCAATTGCCGATCAGAAGGACCATCGCAGCGCTTGGCGTCGTTGCCGTAGCGCTCGGCATCGCAGCACCGGCATTCGGCCAGCAGTTCAGCCTTCGAGCGGCGCATTATTTCAAGGAAGATCATCCCTGGAATAAGGGACTGACGTTCTTTGCCAAGCGCGTCGACGAGGAAAGCAAGGGCCGGGTCAAGATCGATATCTTCAACGGCGGCATTCTCGGCAGCGAGGCGCAGACGCTC
>Ga0307516_10009731_pt1 | contig 10665 bp, 9 predicted proteins | sample 19_EM_MG_FD_203310 | JGI IMG/M metagenome (GOLD analysis project Ga0307516, IMG submission 203310) | Populus trichocarpa ectomycorrhiza microbial communities from riparian zone in the Pacific Northwest, United States - 19_EM | ecosystem: Host-associated > Plants > Roots > Unclassified | place...
CTTTTCCACAACAAACGCCAACATCAAAGTAATTTTTATTTATTTTTTGATATGTGTGGCTGTGGCTGGAGTGGTTGCCGAATAGGGTAGAAATTGGCATCCCTGCATGCACGCAGCAACCGATCCCACCTTGGGATGCTGACGGGGCGGCGGCGAGGGTATTGCTGAGAATATTGCAGTAAACTGTATTGTTGGCGCTGTTGTGCAGGAGTCGGCGCTGCTGCCAGGGTGCAAAGGCGCCGCGTAAATTATTGTGTTGCTGCTGCTCGGCGTGCCCGCTCGACGCCGTGCCTGCTATGGTGCACTCCAGATCAGGTTTGTATTAATTTCCCTCGTCGACGTCTTACACGGCGGGCCGCTCGCGGCGCCGCGGATGCCCCTTGCCCGCCACACTGCCGCTTTTTTTTTTGTTTAATCATACTCGCATACAGCCCGTCTAGACTATGGCGGCGTACATTTTGTCCGTATTTCCCGTCTGCTGTCCGCTCAGTGGCGCTCGTTGCAAGCTCCCCTATTGCCCTCCGCCCAGGCTTGTCCCAGGAGAAAACAAAAGAAGATTGGTGACAAAGGGGATGACAAAGGAAAACATGGCCCATCCCCTACTCCTCGTCCGCCGCCAGTGCCATGAAGGAGGGTGTAGGTAGGAACAGTGGCGGCTCCTCCCCGGCCCCTCCCTCGGCACCCAGAACCTCCACCTCCACGTCCCTTTCCTCTTCCCGCTCCCGGCGTTCCCGAAGCTCCCACTCTAACACCTTGCTCCGAGTGTCGCCCTCTTTTTCCAAAGGTGGCACCAGCCTTCCCACATCCGTGGAGGAGAGGAAGTCCAGCACTGCCTGCCCATATCTCCCATCAGCCAGCAGCTCCCGGGCCGTCCAAAAGCTCTTCCACCTTCCGGTTTCCTTCTACACCTCCGCCCACAGAATCTTCTGTTGCATCTTCCATTCCGGGCCCACCTTGAAGAGGTGGTCTCTCGTTTGCGAGGGGCACTGGGCGGTGGGGCGCCAGTGCAGGTACTGTCCGGTGCGGGTGTGCCCTGTCTTCAGCTGGTAGTACCTTGAGACGAGCCTGTTGGTACTCTCAGCGACCGTGCCATCCGGCTTGTGGCTTGTGGGCGGAGGTGTAAAAGAAGACTGGAAGGTGGAAGAGCCGGTGGAAGAGCCGGGATCTACTTTCCGATGGGAGATGTGGGCAGGCGGTGCTGGACCTCCTCTCTGCAATGGATGTGGGAAGGCTGGTGCCGCCTCTGAAAGAGGGTGACGCTGGGAGCCAGGCGTCAGAGTAGAAGCTCCGGGAGCGCCGGGAGTGGGAAGAGGAACGGGAAGCCGAGGCGGAGGAGCTGGGTGCTGCGGGGGAACTGGATACCGGGGAAGAACTGCCACTGTTCCTGCCCAGGCCCCCCTTCATGGCATCGGCGGACGAGGAGTAGGGGATGGCCGCGTTTCCTTTGTTACTTTCCTTTGTGATTTCCTTGGTGCACACCTTATCTTCTTGGGACAGGCCTGGGCGGAGGGTGAAGGGGCTTGCAACGTGCCGCCACCGCGCGGACTGCGGACAGGAAACCGGGTAAAATGTACGCCGCCATGATCTATATAGGTCGAATGCGAGTACGAATAAACAAAAAAAAATCCTGCTTGTGGCTTTCCGGCATTTTGTATTTCTTCTTGGAGGTCCGGCCTCCAGCCCGTCGCTGCGCTTCCACCCACTTTTCCTCCAAAATCTCCCGCTTGAGGTTTGTGATGGATCGCGGGAGTGGCATGGGGCGTGCCTCCGTCTGGTCCAAGTAGTTCCGCCATTCCACCCATTGGGTGTCTGGCTCTTCCGCCGCAACCTTCGCCCACTCGTCTGCTTTCTCATTCCCCTCCAAACCTTTGTGCACCGGGCACCATCTGAACTCTATGATGATGTCAGTCCGAGTTCTCCGTAGCGCTGCGATATGCTTCATCGCCTGGCACGTAGCTTTGGTCAGGGCCGGGCTCGTCCGAAGCCATCCGTTTGATGGCCGCCTGTGCGTCGGTGAAGATCGTGACTCGTTCCGGAGTTATGTTTCTTCTCGAAACGGATTCCAGTTCCCTTGCGAGAGCAGCGCACTTTGCATCGTAGGTCTCTTGGTTGTGACCCATGTGAGTCTTGGTACCCACCCAGGTCCGGCCCCTCTTCCACGCCACCGAGTACCCCGCCGCCTCACTGTCGAGCCGTGACCCATCGGTGAACATGGTCAGTCCTGGTCTCTCCTTCTCTGCCTCAGCCCCGGCTCCCCCACTCTGCCTGAGTATCCAAGTGCGTACTCCAGCTGTTTGCCGATGTCTGATGTAGCGACTACGACTTCCTTGGCCTGGTTGCCCTGCAGTAAGCTAGTACCGTATACAGCCCGAACCGCCACTGCCTGTTCTCCAGCTGGGCTGCCGGGTTCGATATCGGGTAGGGGGAATACGAAATTTTAAAGATCCGTACTCACTGAAGCTCGTGTGATCATCTGGGCGGAGCAGCATTGCGAGACCTTTACAAACACCACAGAAAGATCAAGTCAACAGGAACCACAGAGGCAATAATGGAGAACGATGGAAACAATTTCATTATGCGAACCACACCTGGCACCGTCGCATTGCAATTCGCAGCCCTCGTTCTTATTGCTACGGTTCAAGAACCGAGTGGCAAAGCCTTTGAGGAAAATGGTGATAATAGCATCAAGCCAGCCATCCGTCCACGTCTATCACTGAAATCGGGGTCTGGCCGAAAAAGACTGGCGAAGGCAGACCTCTCACACAAGTTTCCTTCTTCGGCTACACGCCTTACCCGGGAGAAACAAGCGTTTACGACTGCATTCAAAATGGGGGTTCTGTTACATGCGACCTAGGGCAGCATACCCACTGTCAGGGGAGGAAGCCAAGAGCCGAAGGGCTTGGCGACTTGGCGGCTTGGCTTTGGATTGTGTTCGCGGCCAAAGTGCAGCCGCTCTCTCGCTCGCTCTCTCTCTCTCTTCACTAGACATCGATACATACTTTTCCCACTCGCTGCAGACGGTCCGTCCGTATCTCCTTTCCGTGATCCTTTCTCGTGATCCACCTTCTCAGCCCTCTCCGGCCGTAAACCTTGAGCCTCTCCGCCGTAACGGTCCGTTCGGCCTTCTCACCACGTCACAAGTGGCGTCAACGGACGGTTCGTCCTTGTCACCCCCAAAGGCATCTCGCCCGACCTCCCAAAAGACAGCAACCATTCCACCTCCACCCATTCCCCCACCAAACGCAGCCACCTATTGGCAGCGGCCCAGCAAGCGTCCAGCCCTGGGACGTCGGTCTCACGACACTTCATCAGCAAGAAAGAAGAAAGAAAAACAAGCCTCAGCTGAGACTTCAGCCGAAAATTCCCTCCCACCCGCACCCGCCCCCATTACAAAGACCTCCACCGCCTTAGTCTTAGCAAGGACTCCACGAAGAGGAGCAGAAGAAGCTGAAGAAAGGGGTCACCAGGAACCTGACGAGGCTCTTCTCATCGAATTCAACCGAGCCTCACCTCCGTCACCTACGGGATCTCACGAAGACCTACTGAGCATACACGCCCCCAGACCGCCAGACTTCGCCATATCCAGGAGCATAGTACACCGATCAAGGAGACGAGCAACCGCCTCCCTTCCCTCTCGCAGTCTCATCTACCCACGAAACCCCTTCCAGTTCACGAGGTACCGGAGCCAAGAAAGGAGCCCCTCGAGCTCCCCATCCGGAATGCCGTCAAAAGAACCAGCGTGGCCAAACCCGTTTGCTAGAACTGAGAAACCAGAGGGACAGCCAGACCCGGAAGCACTCCAAAACCTCACCATCTCCTCACCCCACCCCACCCCATGGAAAGACTCAAGGCCGTCTAGAGCACTCGCCTTGTCCTTACTACACCGCCACGGACCGGAAACCACAGAGCAGCAGGCTTAACCACCGGCAGCATCGCCTCTGCCACCCACACCGACTCCACCACCTCTACCGCCCCGGACCGAACTCCCACCTCCAACACCTACACCACCACCAATACCTCGACGGATTAACCTTCCACCCCTATGAAGACCACCCCGTGTAACTAAGCACCGAATCAACCTACCGAGACCGGAAACCCCCTCACGCATCGGCTTCCACCCCAGTGACAGACCCGCATTCGACGCGTTACGATTCCTCAGCAGGATGAACCGTGAGGAACTACAACAGTATATCACTGACGCTGTTACGGCGTCAGTGGCCGCCGTGCTGGCCGCTCAGCTGGAGCCCCTCCGTGACCAGGTAGCAGCCCTACGTGACACGACACCGAACGTCTCCACACGTACAAGGGACGCCGAACTCCAGGCAGCCAGGCAACAGCATGAGGACCGCCTTCAGAGGATAGATGCGGAGAGGGAGAAGATTCGAAATGCCACTTGGACACGTCCGGAAGTGGAGCTGTCTGGACCAGACATTATTGTCAACCTGCCGGCCAACATGATAACGTCCGACACGAACTCCGGACGAGGGTTCGATGCCAAAAAGCTTCCCAGGTATGCCTTTGGCAAAAACCTGGCGGAATGGATCAAGCTCATGGACATTATCGTCATGACCTATGGAGAAGAAAAGGTATGCCCCTCAGTACTGATGCATTGTCTAGCAGAAGGAGATGTCGTCCGAGACTGGTTCGTCTCACTCGGGAACACTGACATCGAGTTCATGACAACTCATCCCGGTTGTTGGGCTTTTATGAAATCGAAGTTTACAGAGAAGTGGCGAGCCTCGGCCGGACAGCTGCAGCTTGCATGTGACAAGAGGAAGAAGGAATACGGTGAGTCGTACACACAGTACGCCCTCCGGAAGTTGAACATGGTCGAAGATGCCTACCCGCAGGCGAACGACGAAAACAAAATCCTGCAGGTCCGGCTCGGGCTGGACCCACCTGCTGCCCGCTACTGCAAGGAGTTCCGGAACCTACAGGCGTTTATCGAGGAAATCGGACATTACGACGAACAGCTGAACCTGGAAAAAATGTACAATGGCCAGACCAACCAAGGACAGCCTCGAGGATACAATGACCGGGGACAGCCTCGAGGATACAACAGGCCATATAACAACACATGTCAAGTAACTGGGAATGCCCGTCAGTACAACAACCGCCAAACGACGGACTCCTACAGACCTGCCTACAATGCCTCCGCCCAACCCGGACCTTCCAACGCTGACAAAGGTAAGGGAACTGATACCAGTCGCGACCGGTATCGCACCAATGACCGAAATAACCCCCAGCCCACGAGGGAAACACGCGGTGCGGAGCTGCGTGCGACCCTGAGGCACCGAATGAATCCGGCCACAGGTAAGATGGAGATGTCGTACACGAGGCGTAACGGCACACCTGTGTTCATGATGCGGCCATGCAACAAGTGCCTACGACAACGAGGACAGGACAACCAGTGGCACTTCGACTTTGACTGCCGTGAGGACCCAGTGATGAAGGCCTTCGTCATCAACTACGCCAATGATATTTTGGGAGACAATGTCTATGACATTGACAACTACCACGAAATCGATCATAGACTACGGACAGAGGCAGAGAACGTTTACGATTCGGATGATGATTCGGGAAACGACCAGGGGTTCGGGGACCTGTAGAGAAACCCGCACCCCGAGAGAAACCTCTACCACACCACAGATCTCCCGACCAACACAACAATGACACTCTTCTTTGTGCTACCGCAAGACTTATTCACACGCGCGACGACAATCAACTCGACACCCGTACTCACATCCCCATTCACAAACCCACTCATACTCACACGCACGACAATACCCAAAACCCCACTCATAATCACATGCCCGACAATACCCTTATTCACAGCCCCCGCCCTAATCACATGCCGACTCATACTCACATCCCCATTCATAAACATACTCATATTCACACGCCCGACAATACCCGAAACCCCACTCATAATCACATGCCCGATAACACCCTTATTCACAGCCCCCGCCCTAATCACATGCCAACTCGTACTCAAATCCCCATTCACAAACCTACTCATACTCGCACGCCTGACAATACCCAGAACTCTACTCATAATCACACACCCGATAACACCCTTATTCACAGCCCCCGCCCTAATCACATACCAACCCATACTCAAATCCCCATTCATAAACCTACTCATATTCACACGCCCGACAATACCCAAAACCCTACTCATACTCACACCCCCGATGACACCTATAAAGGTCCGCCTAGACTGGACAACACCACGAATAATACCAACACCGAACACCGACAACGAAAAACGAAAATAATGGAAATACCGGGAAAAGAGGAGGAAAAAGAAGAAACAGGAAAAATGGAAGAAACGGACGAAAAGAAAGAAGAATTGACGAGTGGAGGAATCGGGAATGAAGAGAAGAAAGAGGAAAAAGAAAAGGAGCCAAATAGAGAAAAAATGGAAGGAAGGAAGGCAACGGACAATTTCCTGCCCGTGGGCGGCATTTTACGAGGTAACCCCTTTAGCTGTCTGCCCCCGGGCTTTGGCATTGGATGTTCCCCACTCCCGGAAACATCACAGAATGCTAATATGTCAATGGAGATACCAACGATAATTCTGGAACGGTCCTCTCAGCTACGCGGAGATGGCAGAAGCTTTCTACGATCGACACCACTCCACTGCTATGTGAGAGCCGGACAGCTTGGTCCCATGAAAGCACTGACGGATCCGTGCTCCAACGTCAGCCTCATGGATCTCGCGCTATTTCGGCGAGGATACCCGGAAATTGGAATACAGCAAAACACGGCATCGGTATCAGGAGTCGGCACGAATAAGACCTCCGGATACGCCATCGTCCCGATCCAATTCGATTGTGTGAGAAACGGCGACACACGTGAGAAACTACAGGCCGACATAGAAGTACATCTGATAGAAGACTTCCCACCCGGACTTGTAATAGGACTGGACTTCCTATGCGACTACGGAATGGAGCTCAATATTGCCAAAAAGATCGCAAGCTTTCCAACCAGCCACACCACCAGATTGGCTTCACCGCCAAACAAGAAGTTTCGCAATGTCAAGGTTCTGTGCCATAAGAGGACAACGGTACCACCCCGAACGATCAAGAAAATAGAGATCAAGGCATCCATCACCCCCAGGATGGACTACACGTTCAGCCCCTTCACAGTGGTGAAAAAAGGAATGCCGCCGAGCCCCCAGATGATGCACACCATCATTGACAGTGGCACCAAATCAATGATGTTCTCAAATTGGAGCGAACACCCAGTTGTTATTGAAGAAGATCAGCAACTGGGCACAGCGCAACCTGTCCTGTTCGGATGTTGGTTCCACCCGACGGGAAGCTACATAAACTGGGACGACTTGAGCACGCCAGGAGCACCTGCATGTGGCAGTGAAGGATTGGCAGCGATCCCAGACGAACAGGAATGCTACCATGTCGAGCTGAGGGAGTCTCAGCCGACGTCCGACTCTACCAGGCCACCTCGGTCGATAGCCGATGATGAGGCAGCTTTGATATCCACCATGGCGCAGCCTAGGAGGAAAGGTGAGCTGTTCCCGGCCGAGGACGATGGCGAAATCTTGCCGGAAACCAGCCCTTTCACCAAAGGAAAACCTATGGTTTCACCACACCTGTCGGAATCCCAGCGAATCGAGATTGGCTTGGTTCTCGAGGAATTTTTGGACTGTTTCAGTGACGGGAAATCAATCGGACATGTACGTGGCTACTCAGTTCCGATCAACACTGGCAACAACCCCCTTCCTCCACCACAGGCACCAAGGCCCACTGGACCTGCCAAGCGGGATGCGATCGACACGGCAATCGAGGAACTGCTGAATTGGAATGTCATTGAGCCGTCGACAAGCCCAACAGCAAGCCCAGTCCTGCTAGTCTGGCAGAACAACAAATGGAGGTTCTGCGTTGACTACCGCCCAGTAAATGCGGTCACCATCCCTGACGCATACCCGCTACTACGACCGGACTACGTTTTCTCAGCAATGGCCAACAAGCAATACTTCTCCGTATTCGACACCGTCAAGGGTTATCACCAGGTGGACATCGATGAGGAAGATCGACACAAAACTGCATTCATATGCCATCGCGGTTTGTTCCAGTATAAGCGACTACCATTTGGTCTGAAGAATGCCTCAGGCCAATACCAACGGCTGATGGACCGGGTCCTGGGATCGCTACGATGGACAGCCACATTATGCTACATCGACGACGCAATTGTGTTCTCGAACAGCTGGACAGAACACGTCGATCACGTCCGCCGATTCCTGACAGCAATTCGGGCATCCGGATTGCAGCTCAGTGCCACAAAGTGCAAGATCACATACCCTGACGTCACAATGCTGAGCATGCAGATTTTACGATACGGACTTGCCACGACCAAGGATAAAGTCGCTGCTGTTACAGACCTGCCGGCACCAAAGACCATGGCAGTACTGCACAGGGTTGTTGGCATATTTGGATACTATCGGAACTTCATCAAAAATTTCTCGCGCATTGCAAGGCCTCTGAATGATCTAAAGAAAGCAAGTGGGAAGTACGCCCCGGGAGCCAGAATCGTCTGGACAGATGAATGTGAAACCGCTTTCAAGGAATTGAAATCAAGGCTGTCATCAACCCCAATACTGGCACATCCGAAATATGACCGGCCTTTTATCCTACATACCAATGCAAGCAAGGACAGTTTCGGAGCAGTTCTATCACAGATCTGGATGGCGGACGACTATCAAGTCGACAGGATGAGGACGCTGGACACCGGTTTGGACAATGCGCCGGGCATCGCTTTTGACAGGACGAGGACGCTGGACACCAGTTTGGACAACACACTGGGCGTCGCTCTCGACAAGACGAGGAAGCCGGACACTGGCCAGGATATGACTAGTTTCACCACAGTGGTGGAAAACTCGGACCAGTGGATGCACACGTACCAGTGTGACCCTGCATTTAGCTCAATCTACCTATCACTCAAGGCCGGCACCTCAAAGGACATCGGGTTCAGCCTCAACACGGATGGTTTGCTACTCTTCTGGACGACCCAAGGAGACCGGATCTGCCTCCCAGCAAACAAGCTACGGGAAACCTTGCATACGGCACACGCTGTACTGGGTCACTTTGGGCGAGCCAAGACCCACGCAAGAGTAATGGACACCTTCTACAGGCCAGGACTGGCAACTGCAGTAGCAGAATATGTCAGGCATTGTCCCGAGTGCTCTGTCAACAAGCTCCACAATAATAGGATGGTAGGAGAGCTCGGACGCATCGACGCCGAAAGGGTTCCGGAGGCGTACGAGGCAGTCAACATCGATTTCATTGTCAACTTGCCAAAGAGCGGGCCGTATGATGCGATCATGGTAGTTGTTGATAGGTTCACGAAGGTAGGAACCTTCATTCCATGCACTTCGAATTTCACCGCTGAAAACGCCGCTTCGATGTTCTTTGATAGAATCGTCTCCATGGGCTTCCTACCGACAAAATTCATCACGGACAGGGACCCTCGCTTGGTGCGTACCTTCTGGGAACACCTGTACAAGAGACTGGGAATCGACCACCGGAAGACGACGGCCTTCCATGCACAGGCGGACGGTGCCGTCAAACGACTGTACAGGATGCTGGAGGTGGCCTTACGCTCATACGTGGACGACAGACAACAATGGCACCACTACTTATACCTGGTACAGCTGGCCTATAACACGGCCAAAAGCGCAACAACCGGATTCTCACCATACGAGCTTCTGTATGCACAGCCGCAGAACATTATCGAGCGCATACTCAGACCACAGACACCACCTACACATGAAAACCCGGCAGCGTCAGAATGGCTGGAAGACGTAACGATGCGCCTCACAGACGCGAAGAAGGCCATAGCCAGATCGTTCACCACGTACAAAGCATACTACGACCAGACCCACAAAGCTCTTCCGAAATACAAGCCTGGCGACTTCGTATCGATCCGGTTGGACAGGTATCCAGTCTCGATCATAAAACGGAACAAGCTCAGCGCCCAGAAATTGCCCCCCTACGAGATTCTGGAAGTGCTCGCTGGAGGAAGAGCACTGCACCTGAAACTACCGGAAAACCTTGGGATACACGATGTAATCTCGGTACAAAATGTCGACAAAGCAGCTGATCCCAAAGACGACATATTTGGGCGCCACCCCGAGGGAACGACCCAACGAATCATCGTCCACAGAGACACAGCGAAGCATGGCAGAAGATACCGAGTATGACTAAAGAGCCGCTACGCAGATGAGGACAAATGGATATATCCCGGAAAATTTTTCGAAAACTTGCCACGCTCATTATGCGAAGAATACGACACGTCGGTCCTGCAGGCAGAAACGATGGCTGCATCGCTTATGCCGGACCAACCAATTGGAGTCAGTGGATCGGAAAATTCCTCCTACCGGGCAAAACCTCCAAACCCAGGACAAGGACTGGAGAGGCCCATTCTATACATCTCGCGAGCGACCTTGCCGTACGAGAGTCGGTACGAGGCTTCAGAGTTAGAGGTGGCCTGCCTGGCCTGGGCAGTGGGGCGTCTATGCCAGTATCTGGAAGGCTCACCCTTTAAGGTGTTCACGGACCACTCAGCAATACCCGGCATACTTCGGTCATCGGCAAACACCTCATACTCCCTACGTCTCGACAAATTTCGTATGCAGCTGATGCC
>Ga0307516_10009732_pt1 | contig 10665 bp, 8 predicted proteins | sample 19_EM_MG_FD_203310 | JGI IMG/M metagenome (GOLD analysis project Ga0307516, IMG submission 203310) | Populus trichocarpa ectomycorrhiza microbial communities from riparian zone in the Pacific Northwest, United States - 19_EM | ecosystem: Host-associated > Plants > Roots > Unclassified | place...
AGCGTCCGGTGACCTTGCCGTTCTTGCGGTCGAACTCGCGACGAAACTCACTGATGTCGAAGCGCCCGGCAAGCCTTCGGCTCACCGTCTGATCGATTCCCGTCAGCGACGCCACCTTGTCGGCGAGCCGGTTGGTGGCCTCGGGATCGGCCACGCCCTTGATCAGATCAAGCAGGAAATCGCCACGCGCATAAAGCTCGACATCGGCAAGATCGGGGCGGGTGACCGATCCCGTCACGGGAGCCTTGGCCTGGCGCGCAACCGCGGCATAGCTCGGCAGGCTCGCGACATATTGCAGAATGCTGGTGTCTGAACGTTCGCGAAAATCTAGCACCGGCGAGATCAGGATCAGCCCCCTCACCCCGACGCCCTGCTCGGTCTGCAGATTGCGCACGATCTTCGGGCCGCGGATGCCACCATAGCTCTCGCCGACAAGAAATTTCGGCGACAGCAGGCGATCGTGCTTTTCCAGCCAGCGCCGGATGACCAACGCAATCGAGCTGACGTCACCCTCGACCGAAAAGAACTTCTTGTGCACGTCGCCGCTGGTCGCAACGAAACGGCTATAACCGGTGCCGACCGGATCGATGTAGACGAGGTCGGTGAAGTCGAGCCAGGTCTCGGCGTTGGGCTGAACGTCGGGCGCTGCCGACGGCGTCACCGCATCCGCGTTGATGGCAAGGCGCCAGGGCCCGTTATTGCCGAATTGCAGCCAGGCGGACGCCGAGCCCGGTCCGCCATTGAAGACGAAAGTGACGGGGCGCGTCGTTCGATCCGTCCCGTCCAGCTGGTAGGAGGTGTAGGCGATGTCGGCCTGCGGCTCCCCCTTGTCGTCGAACAGGCGGATCGAGCCGGCCGTTGCGGTAAAGGCGAGCGACCGACCGGGCAGATCGAGGGTCTGTTTGGTCGTCGCGTCGGGCGGCAGACGGTGCTGATCGGCGCTCGACGCCGGCGCGGGCGGAGTGGTGCTGCGGTTTCCTGTGGGTGCGGCTTTCTGGTCCGCGGGCGTCGTCACCGACTGCGGCTGTTGCGCGGGCGGCGCATCCTCAGCGCGGACACTGGCTGACGCAAAGGCTGCCACTACGACAAACATAATGAGTGGGATGCGTCTCTGCCGTACCGACCGGGGACCAGCTGTCATCGCCATCACTCCTCCACTCCTGGCTTGCCTGCCATGGGCTACCACAAAAATGCGCAAGCGATATACTCACAATGAGCAGCCTCAGTTGATCGCCGCGGTCCGGGAAACCTTGGTCGACGCGGGCAATCAGGGTTAACCTCGCCAATTCAGTGAACAGCATCACACGAAGGCGGGCGCGAAGTTCGCCAAAGGGGTTGTCGCGAGGCGTCGCGCAGTTCGGATTCGGGACGCCAGTTATGGTATTCAGTCGACCGCAAGTCATCGTTTAAGGATTTGGTGAGCCCGATGGACAATTTCAGACATCCGTCACGTTCCGATGCGACCGCCTTGAAGGTCGCAGCGATTGCTTTCGCCGTACTGGTCGGGTCGGGCGTGGGAGCCAAGGCCGAACCGCCGGCCGCGCTGGTGGAAGACATTCAGGGCAAAGTGACCGGCGCCGAGTTCATGGACTACGTCGTGCCCGGCCAGATCATCAAGATCGGGACCACCGGCTCGGTCGTGCTCAGCTATCTGAAATCCTGCCGTCGCGAGACGATCAGCGGGATCGGCACCGTCATCGTCGGTGCAGACGAAAGCAAGGTTCATCTGTCCGCGGTCAAAGATGAGAAGGTCGAATGCGATGCCAGTCACGCGCATGCGACGACAAAGGAAACCAGCGAGGTCGCCGCGACCGTGGTCCGCGGCATCACGCCTGACGCTTCGGCAACAGCGCAGATGACGCTCTACGGCGCGTCACCGATCTTCGAGCTGAAGAGCCGTGGCGCACTGATCGTCGAGCGGCTCGACAAGGCGGGCGAGCGCCAGCAGATCGAGATCGGAAATAACCGGATCAGGGGCAAATTCTTCGATTTTGCCAGGGTCAATCGCGCGCTGGTGCCAGGCGGGACCTATGCGGCGACCTTTGGCGCCTCGAAGATCGTCTTCCGTATCGACCCGCAGGCAAAATCAGGTGCGGCCCCGGTGCTGGGCCGGCTGCTTCAGATGGATTAGCCCATTGCAAGGCGACCGGCCGTGACGATCGGGCGCACGACACGCGACATCATCGCGATCCCGACCATCGCACTGGTCTGTGTGGCGCTGCTCGCCTCGCCGCTGTTCGACAAGGGCCGCGGATTGTCGATCGACATCCTGACGCTGCTGCGCTGGGAGATGTTCGGCCAGCGCCGCGATCCGGCCACGAGCCCCACCGTGGTCATTGCGATCGACGAGGAGACTTACGAAACACCGCCGCTCAAGACCTCGCCGAAGATCATCTGGACCGGAGAGATTGCGAACGTCCTTGCCGCGGTGCTTGACGGCGGCGCCAAGGTCGTCGGCTTCGACATGGTGTTTCCCGATTCGATCGAGCAATCGGATATTCCATTCGGCGATGGCACGTTTGGGGACAAGGTTCGCGGCTTCGATCGCGACTTTCTCCGTGCGCTGGCAAGAGGCTCCTCCGCCGGCAAGGTGGTGCTCGGCGAGGTTCTTCGCGGCGATCAGCCGATCCGTCCCTCGGACGGGCAGCGCATCGCCGTCCGCCAGCAGCAGAATATCCGCCCTCTGAATGTCTATACCGATAGCGACGACATCGTTCGGCGCGTGCCGCTTACTTTTCTTGTCGACGGCAAGACCGTGCCGGGCATGGCGCTCGAACTGGCGTCGCGTGCGGTCGCTGCGCAACCCGACATTGGCGCAAATGGCTCGGTCACGCTCGCAGGGTACCGGATTCCGGACGACGTACCGAACACGACGACGCTCAATTTCGACGGCATCGATGACATTCCGACCTATTCCTTCGCCGACCTGCGTCTCTGCACCAGCAAGGGCGAGAAGGACTATTTCCGGCGCGAATTTGCCGGCAAGGTCGTCATCATCGGAACGGTCCTGGATCAGGAAGATCGCCTCCTGACATCGAAGCGCTTCACAGCGGGCACAGAAGGTTCGCGACGGCAGCGCTGCGCGCTCGCCGAGCGGCCGGTTGCCGGCCGCTTCGAACGCAGTTCGATTGCCGGTGTCTATGTCCATGCCACCGCGGTCAACAACCTGATTGGCCGCGACGCGGCTGTCGAAGTCGGCCGATTGCCGGTTCTTGCAATCGCCGCCCTGATGGCCATGCTGGCCGCCTTGCTGGCGCGGCTATTGAGACCGATAGGCGCAACAGTGGCATTCGTGGGGACGGCGGTTGTTTATGCCATAGCCGCGACGATCGCCTTCAACCATACTTTGGTCCTGCCGCTCGTCGAGCCCGTCGGAGCCGGCATCGCGGCGCTGGCGGCTATGGTCAGCTATCGCTTGATCTCCTCCGACAAGGAACGGCGGCTGCTGCAGAAAAGCTTTGCCTATTATCTCGCCCCAGACGTCATCGAGAAAATGCTGGCATCGAACAAACTGCCTCAACTCGGCGGTGAAACGCGCGAGGTCACCGTCCTGTTCTCCGACATCGAGGGATTTTCACAGATTGCGGAGCGGCTGTCCCCGGACGCTCTGATGGCGCTGACCAACACCTATCTGTCGGCGATGACCGACGTCATCGGAAGCTGCGGCGGCTATGTCGACAAATATATCGGCGATTCCGTGGTCGCGGTTTTCGGCGCGCCGATCGACGACGATCGCCATGCCGCGAGCGCCGCACGCGCCGCGCTTGGTTGCAGCCGGCGCCTGGCGGAATTGAACCGCGACTCGTCTGTCTTCCGGGGCTACCAGGTGTCGCAGCGCATCGGCATCAACAGCGGCTCGGCGCTGGTCGGCAATTTCGGGTCGCAGCGGCGTTTCAATTATTCCGTCATGAGCGACGCGGTGAACGTGGCCTCGCGTCTTGAAGGCGCAAACAAGTTCTATGGTACGATCATCATCGCATCCGACACCACGGTGGCGCTTGCGGGCGAGGCGTTCGCCTGGCGCGAACTGGACACGATCCGGGTCAAGGGACGGACGCAATCGCTCAGGATCCATGAACTGATGGCGGCCTCGGCATCGGAGCTGACGGGATCGCAAAGGGCCGCGTTGGCGGATTACGCGGCGGGGCTTTCGCATTGGCGCGCCCGCGAATTCGATCTGGCCGCCGGTTGCTTTGAACGTTCGGCCGCGCAGGACCGGCCAAGCGCGCTGTTTCGCGAGCGCGCCAGGCAAGCGGCGGACAATGCGCCGGATCCCGACTGGGAGCCGGTGCGAAGCCTGCTGGAGAAATAGCCGCGTTTTGAATCTTGCGGGACGGCGCTGGATGCAAGTGCTTCCGGAACTTGGAAGAAATTCCTCGCGGGCGGCCTGACGGGCCGCCAGTTTGCCTTTGCAAGCTGAAAATCCACGCCGGACGCCTCGACAAGGGTGGGCAAGGTCCTATAGACGACCTCGGCGCGTCGCCGTCCGGTTTCCAACGAGCCAAATGTTTTCATGGTCAGTGCAGATGATTTGTCCGAGGATGTCGCGATGAGCGAGGAACCTCCGCAACGGGCCGCGGGCCCCCGGCGCTACGAAAAGATCGCCTTCGTCGCCAAAGAGGGCGCCGAGGCGCAGGCGGCCTTTGCCAAGCTCAGCGAGCTCTACGGCAATTGCGAGGCCGCGGATGCCGATGTCGTCGTGGCGCTCGGCGGCGACGGGCTGATGCTGCACACCCTGCACCAGAATATGCGGACCGGCACGCCGATCTACGGCATGCATCGTGGTACCGTCGGCTTCCTGATGAACGAGTTCAACGTGCATGATCTGCACGGCCGGTTGGCGGCCGCGCAGGAATCGATGATTCACCCGCTGCTGATGCGTGCCACCGACATCCACGGCGTGGTCCACGTCTATCACGCCATCAACGAGGTCGCGCTGTTTCGCCAGACCAATCAGGTGGCGCGCCTGCGCATCCTGATCGACGAACGGGAACGCATGCCGGAACTGATGGCCGATGGCGTGCTGATATCCACGCCCGCCGGCTCGACCGCCTATAATCTGTCGGCGCAGGGCCCGATCCTGCCCATCAACGCCGCGCTTCTGGCGCTGACGCCGATTTGCGCATTTCGGCCGCGCCGCTGGCGCGGCGCCCTGCTCCCGAACACCGCCTATGTCGTCTTCGAGATTCTCGAAGCCGACAAGCGCCCGGTGGCGGCGGTTGCCGATCACGACGAGGCGCGCGACGTCGTTCGCGTCGAGGTGCTGTCCGACAAGACGATTTCCATGCGGATGCTGTTCGATCCCGGGCACAGTCTCGAAGAGCGCATCCTGAGCGAGCAATTCGGCTATTGAACCGCGGCTTGGCCGCCGTGGCCTGAGCGCTCCCCGCGCGTCCAACGCAACGCTTCGTTAACCAGGGCCGCGATATGGTTAACGCCGGTATACCGTTGTCACCGGTAGCCCCAAGGCCGGGCCATGTTCCGCATCGACTTCAACAAGCTGCGCTTCCTCGTCTGCGACGACAATCCGCACATGCGTCGCATCCTGCGCACGCTGCTGCATTCGTTCGGTGCGCGCGAAGTCTATGAAGCGGAGGACGGTGCGACTGCGCTCGAAATGTACACGCATTACGTTCCCGACATTGTCATCACCGACTGGGCGATGCCGATTTTCGACGGCCTCGAGCTGGCGCAGATGATCCGTCAGCCGGAATCCAAGGGCAATCCCTTCGCGCCCATCATCATGCTGACGGGTCATTCCGAGAAGCGCCGGGTCACGGTGGCGCGCGACGCCGGCGTCACCGAGTTCCTTGCCAAGCCGATTTCAGCCAAGGGCCTCTATCAGCGCATCCTCAACGTCGTCGCCAATCCACGTCCCTTCATCAAGACCAAGACCTATTTCGGTCCGGACCGCCGTCGCAACACCAACGTCGCCTATATCGGACCAGAACGCCGTGTCGGCGGCGACGCCGAGATTCTCCAGCAGCCGTCGCTGCTCGACAAGGCCAGATCCGCGATCTAGAGCGCGAGCAGGAAGTTCCCATGGCGAAAGAAAAACCTCCGGCGCTCGACGTCAAGACATACGCCAGCCACCACGTCATCACCCAGCCCAATCCGCTGCGTAAGGTGTTGCGGCAGGTTCGCGGTCAGGATCTCGACGACCCGATCGCGCGCGCGGAAAAGGCGCTTGCGGACCTGTCCGGCGAATTCAAGACCTGGATGCTGGTCGAGGCCGACCGGCTTTCGGCGGCCCACGCCCGCGTCCTCAAGGATGGATTCACCGATGCCAATAGCGAGGAGCTTTTCCGCGCCGCTCATGACATCAAGGGCGATGCCGCGACGTTCGGATATCCTTCCGCCGCGGCGGTCGCCGAAAGCCTGTGCAGGGTCATCGAACACGCGCCTGATCTCGACAACGTGCCGTCCGAACTGATCCTGCATCACATCAATGCCGTTCAGGCAATCGTGCGCGATCATACCAAGCTGGACAGCACCAAGGTGGCGGGCGAGTTGAGCCGGCGCCTGCGCAAAGTGGCGGACGATTATCTGATGCAGGTCAATCGCAACCGTCCCGAGCACCTCGAAGCGATCATGGCGCCCAGCATCGTACCGGGAGATTGAGGCTCCTGCGTCGCCGGCGAAGAATTCCCTGTGACGGCTACATGCTCGGTCCCGTCAACGCCGGTCTCGAGATCGCTCACGGGTGCCGCAGTGCGCCGCAAGCTATCGACGGATTCCGGCTTCGCGCTTTCGGCGTGAATTGACGCACGACGCGTCAATCTCATCGCGGCGCACGCTGCAACGACGTCCTGGAAGCCATTTTCTCAAGCCGCGATCAGGTCGTGCCGTGTCGTTGTAACGACGTCGTCCGTCAACAATTCTTCGCAGAAGGTCCGCGCCTCGTCGCGCGCCGACTCGGTCGCAAAACGACGCAGCAGTATCAGGAGCGGCTCGGCGGCTTCACGATCGGTCTCGCAATGGGTCAGGACGCGCTCCACCATCCGACGGCGCAGCCTTGCCGCGCCACCGACCGTGTCGACAAATCCGTTCTCGTGACAGACCTCGAGCGCGATGCGGAAAGCGGCGAACGTCGATTCCGGCAGGCCCGCGCGCCGCAGCAGCGCGTTCAGGCTGGCCGCACCGCGCTCATGCAAGAGCGCCGAGACGCGCGCCTGCGGCAGGTCCGACAGTTCCGCAAGCGCTGCATTGAACAGTTCGAGATTTCCCGACAACAAGGCGCGCAGGATCAATCCGGCCGTGAGCTGACTGGTCACGCGCAGATGCCGCACCAGGCTGCACATTTCCTCGCCACGCGACCGTGCGGCGATGTTGATAGCCGAGCGTTCGCAAGCATCGGCGGTGATCCGCCGGGCCCGATCGGCGCTCAGCCAGTTCCTGGCGACGACGAACTGCGCCAGCGTCTCGGAGAGCTTGGCGACCAGCGCGGCGCGTGTCGCGGCCGGCAGGTCTTCGAGGACCAGCATGGATTCCCTGATCGCGGCAAGATGGCCGTGACGTTCTACGATCCGATCCCACGAGAATGGGGCGAGTTCGGCATAGGCGTTTTCGATCAGTTCGAGTGCCGCGGCGGCGCTGCCGACCTCGGCGATCGCGGCGCAGACGGAGGCCGGCACCACCATGCGGCGCGCGATCGCACACTGCATGTCGCCATTGCCCGTCGCCACGATGTCGACGAGATCGGCATCAATCAGGAGCGGCGAGTGTTCGAGGATCGGAAGCGCGACCGAGGGCTGGTCCAGCGACAGCGCCTGCACGATCGCGGCCGGTGCCTCGGTGCTGCGCGCAAAGACGTCCGCCATTGCCTGTCGCACCAGGGGACTGGGATCATCGAGAAGCATCAGCAGCGCGCCTTCGGCGGCGGCTCGGTCTTCCGCGGTGAGATCCGAAATCAGCCAGGCCCGCGCCAGAGATCGCGTCGCCTCCGCCCGTTCGCCCGCCGGTGCGGTCCTGATCCAACTGATGAACTGCCGAACGATCATTGCCACTCCGGCCTACGCAAAAAACCTTGAGCATGATGTGTCGGAAAGACCGGTCCCCGGTCTTTCCAGATCACGCTCTCACCCCACTGGAACCAAAAATAAACCACGACGCTTAACAAAGCGTTCAGCATAAATGGCTGGTTTTATTGACGTTTTGTTAAATATACAGCAACTGTTAGTTGTTGCTTCAGGTCTTGCACGTCTGATTGCGCCCGATTGCCGCGCAGATCAGCAGATCATCAACAACTTGACCTGAGAGAACATAGACGAACTCATCCTCGGCCTCGTGCCAATGTCGAAGCGCCGATATCGAGCCAGGTTCGAGCGTCACGTAGTTGACCCCGAATTGCTTGACGTCGACGGCTTTCGCCAATCGCGCCTCATGCTTCCCTGCGAACAATTCAGGCCTGACTGGATTAGTCCATGCAGCCGGAAGCCCTGTCGTGACGGGCACGTCCGAGAGATTTCCTGTTCGGGATCGCGTCGCCACGCCGTCGCCGCTTCTGCCATTCGAGGGTACATTATGATCGACCGCCGATGGGGAACGCGCAAGAGCGCATCCTCAGCACTCAGCCGCTAAAGGTGCCGTTGGGATCGCTGAAGAGATCGAGCCCGTGTGCCACGCCATTCGTCGGCGCGGCCGACGTGGTGCCCGCCGCCGACGTCAGCGACGACGAATTGCCCCATAAGTCGCGGACCGTTGGCGAGACCGTCGGCGTACGATCGTCGACCTGAAACAGCGAGCGAAAGATCGGATCCGAGGACGACGTGCTTTTGCCCGTGCTTGACGCCACCGTGACCGGCGTGGCGGCGCGCGCATCGGGGAAGCTCGACAGATAGGCGGCGTTGTCGATGGCCGGTGTCGGCCTGGCGCTTGCCACGGCGCCGTTGGCGGGCGTGTCGCCATAGAGCGCGAGCGCACCGCGGGTGGTGGCCGAGCCGGCTGCGCCCGCATAGCGCGCGCTCAGCACCGAATAGACTTCGGAGACGCTGCGGGCACTGCCACTGCGATCGTAAAAGATCGAGTGGTTGGCAGCGGCAGCGTTGGGGAACATTCGCGCGGCCGAAGCCTGCGGATTGTCCTCCGCATTCGAGATCAGCTTGGCGGCGGCGCCGACCCCCATGAAATGCGCCATGTAAAGTTCGCCGTCGGTCGGCCGGCGCCCGATCTTGCCGGTGAGCTTGAAGCTGTTGGACTGGGTCAGGACGGCCGCCATGGCGGACGCGGCGGTGGGATCATCGCGCAGCTTGAGGATCGCCCGCCGCGCGCTGGGGTCGCTCACCGAATAGTTGCCCGAGGACGATTTGGTGATCGCGTCGGCGTATTGGCCATAGCCGAGTTGGCTGCCTGCTTCCTTGACGGTGCCGAGCCAGGTCTGGTCGATGAACTGATAGAGCCCGTGCGCGGACGAAGTCGAGGCTCCGGCGCTCGGGTTGAAGTCCGACTCCATCTTGGCGGTGGCGAGCAGATATTCGAAACTGGTGCCGGTGGTGTTGGCGGCCTGCTTGATTGACCCCGCGACGCGTAGGCGCGCGGGATCGAGTCCCGCCGTGGCCGTCACATTTGATGGGTCAACCGACATGGCTTTATGCCCGGCTCCTCGCGAAACGACCGCGCGGCTCGGCAGACGCCAGTCATCGGCGTCTCTCATCGGCTCACACTGCGGTGATTATGGTTAATGGGAAGTTAAAGGGGGCCGGCCGGTCGGCGTCACTTGCGATAGACTGCGGCCGGGTCGAACAGCCGGTCGGCATCGACAAATGCAAGCGTGGCGACGCCATCGCTTGTCGTCACGGCCCGATAGAAGCAGGAGCGTCGCCCGGTGTGACAGGCCGCGCCCTGCTGCTCGACACGGATCCAGACCGCGTCCTGGTCGCAATCCATGCGCATCTCGACCACACGCTGGGTCTGGCCGGAGCTCTCGCCCTTGCGCCACAGCGCGTTGCGGGAGCGGCTGAAGTACCAGGCCTCGCCGCTCGCGATCGTCTTGCGCAGCGCCTCTTCGTTCATATGCGCGACCATCAGGACGCAGCCGGTCGCGGCATCGGTGGCCACGCAGGTGACGAGCCCCGAGGCGTCGAATTTCGGGTTGAACGCCAGCCCCTCCTCGCGCTCCTGGATGTCTGCGGAACTGGACAAGGCGAGTCTACCGCTGTGGGGCGCGCACCATCGACATGAACCGGGCCTGCTCCGCCGGATTGTCGCGGAACATGCCGGTAAAGCGGCTGGTGAAGGTCGTTGCGCCGTGCTTGGCGACACCACGCACCGACATGCAGGTATGCTCCGCCTCAATCATCACGGCGACGCCGCGCGGCTTGAGGACTTCGTCGATCGCGGCCGCGATCTGCGCGGTGAGATGTTCCTGGGTCTGCAGCCGTCGCGCGAAAATGTCGGTGAGCCGCGCCAGCTTCGACAACCCCACCACCCGCTCGACCGGCGTGTAGGCGATATGCGCCCGGCCGTAGAACGGCATCATGTGATGCTCGCATTGCGAGGTGAACTCGATGTCCCTGACCAGCACGAAATCGTCGTAGCCGGCGGTCTCGCCGAAGGTCCGGTCCAGGACCTCCGCCGGGCACAGATGATAACCTTGGTAGAGTTCGTCGAAGGCCTCGACGACGCGGCGCGGGGTGTCGAGAAGGCCCTCGCGCCCCGCATCCTCGC
>Ga0307516_10009737_pt1 | contig 10662 bp, 7 predicted proteins | sample 19_EM_MG_FD_203310 | JGI IMG/M metagenome (GOLD analysis project Ga0307516, IMG submission 203310) | Populus trichocarpa ectomycorrhiza microbial communities from riparian zone in the Pacific Northwest, United States - 19_EM | ecosystem: Host-associated > Plants > Roots > Unclassified | place...
GCACAGGCACCGGCCAGCTGCTCGAGACGACGGGCGGCGCGCTGACCGATCGCGCGCCAGAAAACACGCCGCTCTTGCAAGGCGTGAGCGTGCAGCCGAACGGCTACGTGTGGGCGGTCGGCGCAGGCGGCAGCATTTACCGCGGCAAAGACGGCCACTACCAGGCCGTGGACCCGGGCCTTGCGTTCGGCGCCGGCGAGTCATTGCACGCAGTTTGGGTGGATCCGAAGGGCGGCGTGTGGGCCGCCGGCGGCGACGTGCTCACGCCCGCCCTCGACCAAGGCTTGGCACTGCACAGCGCGGCAGACGTGCCAGAGCTGGTGGTCGATCCCCCGCCCATGCCCAGCGCGACTTGCCCGGACAACGCCGTCGATCCGGCGCCCGACGGCTCGATCGCTCGGCGCTGGAACGAGCAGCTCTTGAACGCGATTCGGCGCGACACGCCGCGGCCTGGCGTGCACGCGCGCAATCTGTTCCACACCTCGGTCGCAATGTGGGACGCTTGGGCGGCTTACGACGACGTCGCGGACGGCTACGTCGATGCCGAAAAGCAAAAGGCCAAAGACGTCGACGCCGCGCGCAGCGAGGCCATTTCGTACGCTGCGTACCGGGTGCTCAGCCATCGCTACGCCACGGCAGTGGGCGGCCCGATCTCGCTGGCTTGCTTCGACGCGTTCATGACGAAGCTCGGCTACGATCCGGCCGACGCCGTTGCGACCGGCAAGACGCCGCGTGCGCTCGGCAATCGCGTGGGCCAAGCCGTCGTCGATGCGTACGCGGACGACGGCGCCAACGAGGCCAACAACTACGCCGATCCAGACAATTTCGTGATCGAGACGAAGAACCTGGTCGTCGACAAGCCTGGCACCGAAACCACCGATCCGACGCGCTGGCAGCGCCTGGTGCTAGCCAAGGCCGAGACTCAAAACGGCATTCCCGGAGACGCCGGCGCGCAGGTGTACATCGGCGCGCAGTGGGGCAAGGTCACGCCGTTCTCGCTGGTGCGCCCCAAGAAGGGCGCGCCCTACCTCGACATCGGCACGCCGCCCACGGCGCTCGACGACGAGCTCGTCACAGAAAGCGTGGACTTGATTCGGCGCTCAGCCGAGCTCGACGTAGAAGACGACACGCTGATCGACATCTCGCCGGCCTCGCTCGGCAACAATCCGCTCGGCACGAATGATGGTCAGGGCTACGCCAAGAACCCGATCACGAACGAGGCGTACGCACCCCAAATGGTGAAGCGCAGCGACTTCGGGCGCGTGCTAGCCGAGTTCTGGGCCGATGGGCCCACCTCCGAGACCCCACCTGGTCACTGGAACACCATCGCCAATCACGTCGCCGACGATCCGACGCTGGTGCGCAAGCTGTTCGGCCAAGGCGCCGCGGTCGACGCGTTGTCGTGGGATGTGCACGTCTACCTGGCGCTCAACGCCGCCGTGCACGACGCCGCCATTGCGGCCTGGGAGCTGAAGCGCAAGTACCTGACGGGTCGGCCGATCACGCTCATTCGTTACATGGGCGAAAAGGGCCAGCGCAGCGATCCCGGCGGCCCGGCCTACGATCCGGAGGGGCTGCCGCTCGTCGACGGCCTGATCGAGGTCATCACCGACGACAGCTCTGCGCCCGGCGAGCGCCACGAAGCTTTGCGGCGCTACATCGGCGAAATCGCGGTGCGCTCCTGGCGTGGCGAGCCCGGCGACCGCAAGAACGACGTCGGCGGTTGCGGTTGGATCCGTGCTCAAGAATGGCTGCCGTACCAGCGCCGCACCTTCGTGACGCCGGCGTTTCCGGGCTACATCTCCGGTCACAGCACCTTCAGTCGCGCAGCCGCCACCGTGCTTGCCGAAATCACGGGCTCCCCCAACTTTCCGGGCGGGCTCGGTCAATTCCACTTCGACCCCGGGTACCTCGTCTTCGAGCAGGGGCCGTCGGCCCCCATCACGCTGCAGTGGAGCACCTATTTCGACGCGGCTGATCAGGCCGGTCAATCGCGGCTGTGGGGCGGCATTCACGTGCAGCTCGACGACTTCGACGGCAGGCGCGTCGGCTCTGCGGTGGGCGGCTCCGTGCTCACCCTCGCGCAAAGCTACTTCGATGGTACGGCGCTGCCGTAACGTTCACCGGTTTGCTGACACATACGTCATCGCCACGTACATCACGACGCTCGAGCCCGTCGACAGCGACGTCATTCCGCTGTGCGTCGCGCCGGGCGCCCCGCCTGCGGGTGGCGCAGGCGGAGCAGGCGGCATGAGCGGCGCCGGCGCCGGCGGCGCGCCCTAAACTCGCGAAACGACGTGGCTCCGGCGAAAAGCCGGAGCCCGCCGTCTTTTCGGTCACAGACTTGGGAGCCGATGGCTCTAACTCGCATGACCGAGGCCGCCCAAAACGACGCGAAGCTGAGAGCCTTCGCGGCCGCCGCCGCGGGCGGTGACCGAGCAGCCGCGCAGGAACTCCTCGAAAACCTTCAGGATCCTGTCTATCGACTCGCGCTGCGCATGCTGGGGCACCCGGCGGACGCAGAGGACGCCACCCAGGAAATTTTGGTGGTGGTGCTCACTCATTTGGCGGCGTTTCGCGGGGAATCGGCGCTTTTCACCTGGGTGTTCCGGATTGCGGCCAGCTACTTGATGAAGGCGAAGCGCGGCCGTCGCGAGCTGCTCGACTTCGACACGCTCGCTGGACGGCTCGACGCCGGCATGCGGAGCGAAGTGCATTCCGGCGCGCTACCCGATCCCGAAGAGGAGCTATTGGCGCTCGAGATACGCCTGCGCTGCACGGAGGGCATGCTGCTGAGTCTCGATCGCGAATCGCGCCTGGCCTTCGTGCTGGGCGAGATCTTCGAGCTCTCTGGCGACGATGCGGCCCAGGTGCTCGAGCTCGAGCCGGCCGCGTATCGCAAGCGACTGTCACGCGCGCGACAATCGCTGCTCGGTTTCATGCGCCAGCGTTGCGGCGTGTACGACGAGCAAAATGCCTGTCGTTGCAAGAGGCAAGTGGCTCCCGCGCTTGCCGCGGGTCGACTCGAGCGCGCTGATTTGCCGCTGGCGCGACACCCGCTGCGGGCGGACGCGACGCGGCAGCTGCCGATCAGCGTCGACGCCGAGCGCGTGCAGCGCGGCGCGCGCGAGGTTTCGGAGCTGATGCGGGTCGCCGACGTGATGCGCGGCCACCCAGACTACGCCACGCCGGAGCGCGTGCTGGAGCAGTTGCGCGATCTGCTAGCCGCAGGTCGCTTCGAGCTGCTCCGCGACTGACTCGCGTTGCCGTGCCCGGCGGCGGGCGCGCCAACGCCGCGAAAGCCAACTCGGCTGCGGCCGAGATCTATCAAAAGGAAAGGCAAAGCCATGACGAACATGATGAACGCAATGCTGATCACCCAGTACGGCGGGCCCGAAGTGCTGAAGGCGCGCCAAGTGCCGCGACCGTCGGCCGAGCCCGGCACGGTAGTCGTGCGCGTGCGTGCGTTTGGCCTCAACCACGCCGAGGTCTACTTTCGCCGCGGCGCGTGGGGCGAGGTGGCGAAGATCTCTGGCATCGAATGCGTGGGAGAGGTGCACGACCGCGGCACGAGCGCGCTCGAGCCCGGGCAGCGCGTGCTCGCGCTGATGGGCGGCATGGGGCGCAGCATTGACGGAAGTTATGCCGAGTACGTGCGCGTTCCGAGCGCGCACGTGATTCCGATTCGCAGCTCCCTCGATTGGACGGAGCTGGCGGCGCTGCCCGAATCCTACGCTACGGCGTGGGTGCTCTTGCACCACAATTTGAAGCTGGCTGCGGGGCAAACGCTGCTCGTGCGTGGCGGCACCTCGGCGCTGGGACAAGCGGCGATCAACTGGGCTCGCCAACAGGGCGCCAAGGTCTGGGCAACGACGCGTTCGCGCGAGCGCTTTCCAATCCTGACCGCGCTCGGTGCTGAACCGCTGCTCGACGTGCCGGCGCTCAGTGAGCAAAGCGAGAGCTTGGCGCCGCAGAGCGTGGACGCCGTGCTCGAGCTCGTCGGCAACCGCACGCTGCTCGATTCGCTCAAGCTCGTTCGCTACGGCGGTCACGTGGCCATGGCCGGCTTCTTGGGCGGTCCCGAGCCAATCGCCGGTTTCGACCCGCTTTTTCACCTGCCGAGCGGGGTCGCGCTGAGCTTCTTTGCCAGCGCCTTCTTGTTCGGCACGCCGGCCGTGCCGATGAGCTCGATCCCGTTTCAAAGCTTCGTCGACGCGGTACAAGCCGGCCGCTTCCAGGCGTCACCCGCCCACGTGTTCTCGCTCGACGAGCTGGTCAAGGCGCACGAGCTGATGGAGTCCGGCAAAGCGCGCGGAAAAATCGTGATCAGGCTTTGAGCATTCGTCACATTCCCCCACAATCCGCAATGAGGCGTGCAGCCCCGCGAACCTCACCCTCGCGGACCTCCCGTCCTCGTTTCTGCGATTTTAGGTGCGGCTTGGCAGCCCAAGCGGAGAGGTCAGGAGTCGTTAGAGGTGTACGTCAAAAAAAAGCAGCCGACGCGTGGGCGCCGGCTGCTCGGTGTCGTTGCGGGGCTGGTTACTTTGCGGGGATGGCTTCGCCCGCTGCTAACTTGGCGCCGACCTCGTCGACTGCGCCGCGGGGCGCGGGCAGGCCCGGGTTGACGTAGTACTCGGGGTACGCCGTGTTGCCGTGCTGGCTCACGTCCAAGCCTTCGATTTCCTCTTCTTTGGTGATGCGCAGAATGCCGATGGCGTTCAGGCCCTTGAACATGGCCATCGCGGCCGCGAAGGTGGCCGCGCACACCACCAAGCTGCCGATGCACTGCGCCTTCAGCACTGCCGTGCCTCCGCCGTAGAACAGGCCCGTGAGCGCTTCTGCGGTGTGAGGATGAACGACGGGGATGCCCGTCGGGCTCGAACCGGCAGCCGAGTACTGGCCGCTCGCGAACAGGCCGAGTGACAGCGTGCCCCAGATGCCGCACAAGCCGTGAACCGGCCAGGCGCCGACTGGATCGTCGATGCGGTAGTGCTCGAGCAGCTCGGCGCCGCCGATCACCAGTACGCCCGCGACACCGCCCAAGATGCACGAGCCGACGTCGCTCACCCAATAACAGGGGCAAGTGATGGCGACCAAGCCGGCGAGGAAGCCGTTGATCATGGCTGCCGTGTCCCACTTGCGAATCATATAGTAGGCGAGAAACTCGGCGGTGATGCCGCCGCAGCAGGCAGCGAGCGTGGTGTTCATCGCGACGCGGCCCGCGCCGGCGTTGTCCATGATCGACAGCGTCGAGCAGGGATTGAAGCCGTACCAGCCGAACCACAAGATGAGTCCGCCGATCACCGCGATCGTGAGATCGTGCGGCAGCATGGGGCCGCCGCCGTCGCGCTTGAACTTACGACCTAGGCGCGGTCCGAGCACGATGGCGCCCGCGATCGCGACCCAGCCGCCGATCGAGTGCACCACGGTCGAGCCGGCAAAGTCGTGAAAGTTCATGCCCAGGCTCTCGAAGAAGCCGCCGGCCGTGCCCATCGTGGCCAAGAAGCCGTCCGGACCCCAGCACCAGTGGCCGAAGATCGGGTAGATCAGGCCGGAGACGCCGATCGAGTAGACGACGTCGCCGATGAAGCGCGTGCGGCCGACCATGGCGCCCGAGCAGATCGTCGAAGCGCAGTCCGCGAACGCGAACTGGAACACGTAGTGCGCCACGATCGGGATACCGGTCGCTCCGTAAACGGAGAAGACGTCGATGTCCTTCATGAAGATCATGCTCTTGGTCGGATCGCCCGGCAGGTGCCAGCCGATGAAGGCGTTGCCGCCGCCGAACATGAACGCGAAGCCGAACGCCCAGTGCAAGAGGCCGCAGACGCAGGTGTCGAATACGCACTCGACCAGCACGTTCACCGTCTCACGGCTGCGGCAAAAGCCGGCCTCGAGCATGGTGAAGCCTGCCTGCATGCCGAACACCAGGAACGCGCCCATCAGCACCCAGGCGGTGTTGATCGGGTTGATTACCGGGTTTTTCGCCATGTCGGACAGATCGGCCGCGGTCAGCGGCGGCAGCACCGGCGTGTCGGCCGCGTGGGCTACGCCGATCGAGAACAGCCCAATGAGCTGATAGGCCGCGAGGATCACCACGGGCAGCGCCAGCAAGCCCAAGAGTTTGCCGAGCAGCAGATTCCTGCCAAATCGACGCCATTCGGGATCTTGGAAGCGATCCTTCAGACGTGAGAATTTCTGCGCCAGCGATAGCTTCGCTGGCTCCGGGTACAGAGCACTCATCATATTTCCTTTCGCGTAGCTCAGCGCCGTTGGCTGGAGACAATCCATTCAACGAAGTGCGTGACTCGCGATTGGTGTACATGCTCGTGCTTGTCCAACATGTTTCGGCGCTGCTTCGAGATGCAAAAACACCGACAAAATCACCAAATGGATATAAGGATTTCTTTGTGCGATTGCAGTGGCGCTTCGCGCCAAGTGCGCACATCCTGAAGAAGTGATGAGTCTTAGTGGTCTCGGATCATCCGCGGAGACGGGTCAGAGACTGAAGCCTTATCTGCTGGCGTTGGCGTGTGTCGTCTCGAGCAGCCTGGTCGCGCTGCTGATTGCGCCGTTCTCGTCGCTCGAAGACGAAGTCATGGTCTACCTGCTGGGCGACGTGCTCGCTGCGCTGCGCTTCGACACCAAGACGTCGGTGCTCACTGCCGCCGGCGGCATTCTGGCTTGCGACTTTCTGTTCATTCCGCCGCGCATGGCCTTCGCCTGGACCGACGCGCGCAAGATGCTTTCGCTCTTGGCCATGCTGGTGGTGGCGGTCGTCGTCAGCGGGCTCAGTCAACGCCTGCGTCACCAAGAAAAGGTGGCCAGGCGCTCCGCCTCGGCCACCAAGGCCCTGTACGAGCTCAATGTCGAGCTGTCCGGCGGCGGCGACGTTCGGCAGCTGGCGGCGGTGACTCGGCGCAGGCTAGAGCGGCTATTCGGCGGACAAGTGCTGGTTTTGCTCGGAACGCCGGAAGGAACGCTGCAAGGCGTGCCCGCCGAGCTGAGTCAGGCGGAGCTTGGCCTGGCCGAAGAAGCTTGGGGCACCGGCTTCGGCGCGCAGGCCGAGCTAGCCGGCTACGCCATGTGGTGCCCCGTGCTCGGCATCAGCCAGCCACTGGCGGTGATCGGTCTCAAGCTCGAGACGCGCTTCGCGCAGAAATCCGCGCAAGGTCTGCTGCTCTCGGCGTGCGCGCGCGAGCTCGGCACGGCTATCGAGCGCATGCGGCTGGCGAAAGCCGCCCATCGCGCGCGGCTCGACGCGGAAACGGAGTGGATGCGAAGCTCGCTTTTGAGCGCCGTCTCGCACGACTTGAAGACGCCGCTGGCCGGCATCGTCGCGTCAGGCACCACTTTGCTCGAGCACGAGGGCAAGCTCGACGCGTCCGCGTCGAGGCGTCTCGTGTCTGGCATCGTGCGCGAAGGCGAGCGTCTCGGAAAGCTGCTCCAAAATCTATTGTCTTTGAGCCGACTCGAGTCGCCGGCGATCGCGCTGCGGAAAACGCCGGAAGCCGTCGAAGATATCGTGGCCTCGGCGCTGGCTCGCCTCGACGACTTACTGGCCCCGCGAAAGCTCACGGTCGAGCTGCCTGACGACTTGCCGTGGGTGCTGGTCGAGCCTGCGCTGGTGGAACAAGTGCTGCTCAATTTGCTGGAAAATGCGCTCAAGTACACGCCGCCGAGCTCGAGCATCGAGGTCAGCGCCGAGGCCAGCGCCGGTGTCGTCAAGCTGCGCGTCGCAGATTCGGGGCCCGGCATCGCCGAGCACGAACGCGAAAAGGTGTTCGAAAAATTCTTTCGGGGCACCGGCGCGGCCATGAAAGACGGCGGTGTGGGCCTGGGGCTTGCGATCTGCCGCGCGGTCGTGCGGGCGCATGGTGGCGGCATCGCCGTCAGTGAACGTCGGGGTGGTGGAACCTTGGTCGAGTTTACCTTGCCGGTCATGCCTGCCAGTGCAGTCATGTCGGTCGAACCTAGCGAGGTCAGTGCATGATGGACAGTCCCGTGGTTTTAGTGGTCGAAGACGACCGTGACATGCGCAGCGCCCTGGGCGTCGCCTTGCGAGGGCGAGGCTACGACGTGGTCGAAGCCTCGACGGGCTCGCAGGCGCTGGCCAAGTTTCGCGAAGCGCCGCCCAACTTGATGATCCTGGATTTGGGCTTGCCCGACATCGACGGCATCGACGTCACGTTGCGCGTGCGCCACGAGCACGAGCTGCCGATCATCGTGCTGTCTGCCAGAAGCGAAGAAGAGCAGCAGGTGCGGGCGCTCGACGCCGGCGCCAACGACTTCGTCAGCAAGCCTTTTCGCGAGGGCGAGTTGATGGCTCGGGTGCGGGCCGCGCTGCGTTACGCCCCGCGTGCGCGCGAGTATGGCGAGATCGAAGTCGGCGACATTCGCATGGATACCGTGCGGCGCCGCGCGTTCGTGAACGACGTCGAGGTCGAGCTCACGCCGACGGAGTTCAAGTTGTTGCACGTGCTGATCAGCGAGGCGGGGCGCGTCGTAACGCACCAGCAGCTACTTACCGAGGTGTGGGGCGCGAGCTGCAAGAACGAGGTGCAATACCTGCGCGTTTACATGCGCCAACTTCGCACCAAGGTCGAAGAGAACGCCACCAGGCCCAAGCGCATCATGACCGTGCTCGGCGTCGGTTACCGCGTGGTGCCCTGAGTCCGCGCCCTGAGCGCGGGCCTAGGGCGTTTGAATCTGCGTGCCGGTGAGCGAGACACCTGGGCTACCTGCGACCAAGTGCGCCTTGACGGCGGTTGCCGCTTCGGTGGGGCTCGAGGTCGCGGTCAAACCTGGCACGGTATCGACGTCGAGCGCGTAGAGCGTGAACTTGTAGCTCTGACGCGAATTGGCCATCTGAGGGCAGGGGCCCAAGTAGCCGGAGCCGTTGAAGCCGTCGAGGTTGGCCAGCGACTGTTTGCTGCCCGCCGGCACGGGCGGCATGGGCACGTGGTCGATGTTTGCGGGCAGCGACACGACGTTTGGCGGAATGTCCCAAATTACCCAGTGTTCGGGTGAGGGCAGATGCATCAGCACGATCGCGTAGCTCTTGGTGCCGGGCGGGCCCGGGCCCCAGCTCAGCGGCGGCGACTGGTTCTGCCCCTTGGGGTTGACGTTCGCGCACTTGTACATGAGCGGGACTTCGCCGCCTTCGACGAAGGCGCTGCTCTTGAGCTCGAAAGGCGGGCTGCCGCCGCCGCCCGCTCCACCACCAGCGCCGCCTGCTCCACCACCAGCGCCGCCTGCTCCACCACCAGCGCCGCCTGCTCCACCACCAGCGCCGCCTGCTCCACCACCAGCGCCGCCGGCGACTCCGCCGCCGCCCGCGCTGCCACCGCTGCTGCCCGCGACTCCGCCGCTCGTTGCCGAGCCAGCGAGGCCGGCCGTCGCAGTCCCCCCGCTGCCGGCGCCGCCCGCCACGCCGCCCGCGCTGCCGGAGACGCCCGCGCTGCCGGAGACGCCCGCGCTACCGGACACGCCCGCCGCTGCCCCGCTGACGTTTCCAGCCGCGCCGCCCGCGCTGCTCGGCGCGCTTTCGCCGGAAGAACAGGCCGCCGAAAGCAAGCTGCCCGCGGCGAACGACGCCCATGCGGCGCGGCAGCGGAGCCATTTCATCGGGGTCGGTTTCGAAGCAAACATGGTCGGGTGAGCCAGCATGGCCGCGCCATGCCTACATGGCCGAGGGCCGATGATAGCTTCGGTCCGCCATTTTTTGAAGGCCGCGGCGCCCCTCAGTCGCGTCGGCTGAAGCCGACGCTGTTTGCTCTGGCATTTCATGGCTCACCCGCCAACGCTCAGCTCCACTCCGCCGACACTGCGTGTCGCGAAGTGGAGTCGAGTGGCCAATATTGACCAATGGCGCGAGCCGCCGCGGAGTCGCGCGAGGCCGAGCGCGGCCGAGTGGGCCGGCGACAGTTGCGAGCGTTTGCAAGCGACAAGCGGGCGCGCGAAAGTTCGGGCGGCGTCTGCGGATTCGTGTAAAGATGAGCGCTCGTCGAGAGTTGCTCCCTAGACGCTCTCGGCACCGATTTCTGGCAAAGCTCGCCCGAGGCAGCTCGGCGGCTGGCGCGCGTGTCCGTCGCTATCAGCGCGGCGTGCAGATGTGGCCGCGGCGTGGGCGTGGTCGGAGAAAATGAATGCGCGTCAAAGGCATGGTTCAGTTGTTCGGCGTGACCTACCGCGTCATCCGCCTACAAATGGGAAAGTACCAAGTCATTCGCATCCACGACGAGGTCGCGGTGGGCTCGTTTTCTTGCGAGCAGACGCTGGAAGTGACGCCGCTCGGCGGAGTCGACAGCGCGCTCATGCGCCAACTCGCGGCGCTGGCGGTTCAGCGCGGTAAGACCAGCTGGATGGGTCCGCGCGTCACACACTAGCGCGCGTCACGGCGTAGCGCGTCACGCGCACGACCGGCCCACGGTCGCCTGGGGCCGGCCGGCTCAGCTGCGCTGGCGGCCGCGGCCCAGGAAACGCGGAGCAGGCCTACTGACCCGTCGTCGAAGGTTGAACGACGATTTCGACGCGTCGGTTGTCAGCGCGGCCCTCGGCGGACTTGTTGTCGGCGACCGAGCGCGACGAGCCAAAGCCCTGCGCGGTCACGCGATCGCTGGCGATACCACGTGACACCAGGTAGTCACGCACGGCTTGCGC
>Ga0307516_10009738_pt1 | contig 10661 bp, 6 predicted proteins | sample 19_EM_MG_FD_203310 | JGI IMG/M metagenome (GOLD analysis project Ga0307516, IMG submission 203310) | Populus trichocarpa ectomycorrhiza microbial communities from riparian zone in the Pacific Northwest, United States - 19_EM | ecosystem: Host-associated > Plants > Roots > Unclassified | place...
AGAAGAAGCTTGACGAGATCGGGAAAGGTTGGCACCACAGTCTCGGTCGTCTTTTGCCTAGTTTCATAACGCCGTTTGGGCGCAGGATTCCGAGAGAAACGACAGATCGAGACCAACACAGCGTTGACACGGGTCCCCCCGACGTCTGCCGAGGCGGAGGCGCTTCACTCATTCTATCTGAAAGCCGGTCAATATGAGGACGCATACATCCCGTCCCCTTCTCATCACCCAGAAAGGGTGTGGATGTCGGACACCAGAATTGAGAAATCACAACTCATGTTCCCCCAAAGTAGAAATGCGCACTCCAAGATCTTCGGAGGTACGCGCGAGGAATATCATGAGCGAGCCCACCCTCACTATTTCCTCCCCATGTAGGTTACCTGATGCGTTTGGCGTACGAACTCGGATTCGCCAACGCCACACTTTTCTGCCGTCGGCCTGTCCGATTCTTGTCCCTGGATAAGATCGCATTTACCAAACCTGTTTCAATCGGAGGCATCCTCAGGCTACGATCTACGATCATCCACACCACAGCGTCCGAGAGATACCCCGCCATTGTGGTCAGTCCCCCTTCCTTTCTCGTGAACTTTAACTTGAACCCTTCCCCTCGTAGCACGTTCGCGTCGAAGCAAATGTCGTGGACGTTTCTACAGGATTGGAAGAAACGACCAACGACTTCCGGTTCACGTGGGCGTTGGACGACGGACCCCCGTTATCTAGAAACGTGGTCCCCAAGACATACGAAGGTACGGATGCAATCCCTGAATGAAACGCTTCTGGGGCACGCGGCTGACCAACCGCCCCGCAGAGAGCATGCTTTGGCTCGAGGGGAGACGGTCCCTTGATGCGAATCAGAGCCTAACCAACCCTTAGAGTCTATCTAAATCTGTACGTAACGTAAAGCGATTCAGTCACGGACATCCCCGTTCGGAAGACGGATGAATGAATCCGGGATGAGGGGAGTGTATAGGTTATAATTATCGGGGAATATGCGACTAGAGGAACTTGTACGTACAAGTACATGATATTGCTCCAAGATGCCCAAGAAAACCGAGGTGCCGCAAAAGAAACAAAATCGTACAAGAAAGAAACGGAAGGACGGGGACAAAGAAAAGGCAGAGGCAGCACCGATATGTACATTGTGACAAGCGAGTAGCCAACGACAGTGTTCGCATGGTCGAAATTACTTGGAAGACTCGTCGTCATCAGAGTCGGAGTAGGTCGGTGCAATGTAGATGGCCCTGTAGTTTAGGTCCGCGTGGCGAGGTGGGAGGGGGTAGTAGGGCGCCACGGAGAGTGTGAGGCGGAATGCGTCTTTACCGTTGAGATAGAACCGGAACAACCGCTTCTCTCGGATAAAACCGAGGGACTCGTACAGGGCTAAAGCTGCCGCATTATCGTACTCGGTCTCGAGTACAACCTGTGTGGTGCGGAACATAATTGCTTCCAGATTAAACGTTGGTCGGCCCAGAAATGTCCTCCACTCACCTCTTGTACACCGTCCTGCTTCATCTTCTCTACTGACTGTCGGATAAGTGATGTGGCTGGTGCGATCAGGTGAGAACACGAGGCGGGGGGATGGTCAGACGACCACCTACCGATGCCGCGTTTCCGCCAATTCCTATGGACGCTGAGCATGGCTATGTAGCCGCGGTTTCTAGATTCCTTGTGGGGGCTCTGTTTGCACACTATGCAGCCGACGGGGACGTTCGAGCCGTCATCCGGGTAAGCCTATGGAGTGTTCAGAGAACATTCGCGCGGAGGGTGAGACACGATAATGACATAGTATCCGGAACACGGCTCACTAGGAAGGAGAGATGCGGCCTGGGGCGGGGTGAGCCATTTGGTGGGGAACGGGGAGAGCGGAGATGCATACCATTGGTTCAAGAAGTATCGGTAGGTGTAGATGACATAGGGCTCAGACAGTTCGTGTTCGACGAGAGAGATGATGTGGGGGAGGTCGGGCTCGCCGGTGTACTGACGATAGGTGATAGCGGTCATGGTGGAAGGGAGAAAGAGAGAAGTAGACACCAGGGGAAGCGTGTTTTATATATTCCTCCCTGTGCATCACTATAGTGTGATCTCGTGTCCGACACAACCTGTGCCGAGTGGCCCCATCCCCACAATCGGCAAGCCGCCCCGATGTCCAGCCACACGTGCCGACGCGTCTTGCTCTCACCCTCAGTCTGCCTGACGCGATGTCTCCCTTTTCGCGTCTCAGGTCGGCCCTCATCTCGGCCCTAAGCCCCCAGGGTTTCCAAACCGTCGAGCAGGAACTCTTCGACCAGCTCGTCTCCAACAAACAACATATCCTCGATCTCTATCATGTCGGTCCACAAAATCCCCAGGAACGGCAAGAACTTGAGTCTGGTGCGTCTGCAACCCCTTCACGTTCGCGAATGCAATCTCAATCCTCAAATAGGGAGAGCCACGGTCAGTGGAAAATCTATGGTGGTCAACGCGGATTTCGCCAAACAGGCCGTGTTCGTTGCCCAACAATTGGGATGTTCCGAACGTTATGCCGCTGGACTTCTCCACACAGTCCTGGTCCAGAATCCCAACGTGTCTCCCATTGACTCAATCGAACACACCCTTCTCGAGTGCCACACCTATCGACGAAGATTCGTCGACTGTTTACGATATTTGTTCCAAGCTGTCTTCCTCTCCCTGGCCGATTCCAATCCCCTCTACCACCAACTCGCGAATTACGTACGGTACCAACTCATACCATCCTCCCCCACGACTGCAGGACACCTTACGGCCAAAATCTTGGCCCGCATCCAATCCCTTGACCAGGAACTGTCAAAAATCCAGACTGCTGTACAAAATGCTGGCAGTAACACGCAGATCAACAACGGTATGAGCACGCGAAGCCGATTCGTGAACTTCGCAACCTAAACCACGTATATATAGGAAATGTTACCCTGGGCCACACCATCCTGAAAGCGCGTTACGATTCTGTGAAATACGAACGCCGCAGTTTCGCCATTGTATACTTCCAAATGGCAAGGACAGGTTTCCTTACGCCCACGGACGCACAGAAAACCGTAGACTGGCTAGCGTCGAACCACAAGCACCCCATGACCGTGTATATCCTCTCTTCGGTCCTTGCAGCCTTCGAACCTGCCGCCCCAGATAGCAGCACAAACGAGTTACGCAAGAAGTTGTCTGTGGACAAGGAACTTGTCTCATATATGAAGAGGAAGTTGGACGCCGCAAATTCTGAGTGGAAAGAGCCTGGGTTGAAAGCCACCATCCTCCTCAAGTGGACGTTGTTCCTCACAGACACACGACATCGCGATCCTCCCCTGGAACATATCGATGGTTTCAAGACGGAACAGCTCGTAACCCAGATATGGAATGCCGTCCAGGGTGATTCCTTTGTTTACCTTGCCCGCACTGTGACATCATTGAACAGAAAACGCGGTGGCCATATTTCCTCGTCTTTCCTCACCTCGACCATCCCAAATCTGGAACAGGATAACGCAGAACCCCCGACGGAGGATTTCAAACCATTGGTTCTGGAGACCCTCGAATCCCTGATTCGGTTACTTCTGACGCACGGCTCTTCGGAATTGCGCAAGATCAAACAGAGGCAAGAAGATTTTCTCCTGGCTTCGGTACGGAACGATCGATCAAGGTACCTTCGTGGCGGTCCTGCCGGTCCCTCTACCAATGTGCCACCAACAGATGCCGAGAAACCCCGGAACGACATCGCGACACTTCTATCATTCATTGGGCTCATTTATGCATCCCTTCCCCCAGAACGAGCACTGCAGTTCTGGGGTGCAGCACCGAGGGAACCCATTGCCTACGCAGAATATATTGAGGCCACCTCCGGAAAATTGCCCGCGTTCCTCCAGTGGGTGGTGTGGTCGACCCAACCCCGAGATATCGACATGACTACGGCGTTGTACGACATGCTTGCCGGATTGACGAAGGGTCTTCAATGCAGCGAGCTCGGCTATAATTTCCTGGCGCGTAGTGGGGGGGAAGTCATAGCGGGGAACGGTCTCTCCCAACAATCAAATTCCACGGCCCCCACTATCTCTCTTGCGTTCATCTTCGGCACCCTTGAAAGCTGGGCGGTCCTCAGTACGAACCACGCTCCACCCCAGCAGAGTATCACTCAATATGGGTGGGCCTCGCAACCACAACCGACTCAGCAACTTCCCCGCCAACAGCTCGCGCTGACGGAGAAGGATGTTCTACTCGCCCAAGCATTCCTGCGTGTCCTCGCCTCGATTTCCTCCCATTCAGTCCCGGTCAGGATGGCAATCGCCGGGCACAGTCAATTCCGCGCGATCCAGAACCTCCTGGCCCTTGTTCCTCTCGGGATCCCCCTCGAGTTGAAAGGTGCTTTATTCAACGCGCTCGCGTCGTTCTGCGAACCTGGCGGAGGTCAGGCTGGCGTGGACCTGTGCAAGTCTGTATGGTCGTTGATGGAGCGTTCAGAAATCATCAACGTAAGATCGAGTGGAGGTACCGGGGTTCCGATGTCCAAAGGGGTGGAAATTGAACTGGAGGAAGTGGAAGCTGTGCACAAACTGTACCCCGCCACCATCCCCTTCCTAAAACTCCTTGGAACTCTCATCCACACTCAGAAGAGGATCCCGCTGAAAGACCAATTATCAGAGGCGGAGTCGGTCAACACAATCCCGGACACCCTGGGTCAGCAATACCGTTTGCCCGGCATTGGCCCCTTCGTCTCATTCGTGGTCAACAACGTATTCTCCAAGATCTCGAACAAGGAATACACGAAGCCGTCAGACCGGTGGCATACAAACGATCTTTGCCTGTGCTTTATCGAACGGTGCCTGGCGAGCTACTCCCTCGAATCTCTCGTTTCGCCTGTGGAAGAGCTACACCTCAAGGGGGATACTCTCATCCCGCTGCTGGTCCACCCTGGTTATGATATCATGAAACGGGTACTCTCTTCCACTCCACTCCAGGCGACGCTCCTCACGTACATCGTTGATGGCATAGAGGGCCTAGACAAGGGCCTTGCGGAGGAAGAGTACTACTTCCAGACTACGATGATCCGCGTCCTGAGGATAGTCCTTCGCGTTCTGGAGATCCAGGATATTTTCCTCGATATCCTGGTCCCAGGCCTCTCAGAGTTCGACAGCTCGCCCTTCATCGGAACCGTCCACACTCGGTCGTATTTCACTCGCCTCGATCAGGCTTTAACATTCTCCGCCCAGACCGTTCCCGCGATCGTCGCGTACATTCTCTACCCTCAATACCCGGAAATGCCGCTGTTATCTGTGAAGATCCTCTCCTCCCTTGCGTCCTCCACGAACATCCGCAATCTCAATGCGATCATCGACCGAAGCGTGGACTCAGAGCGGATTCTAGCAGGGTACCAGAAGTCTGTGGATGTAGAAGCGTACGACGACGTCATTCGGGCAGAGACGACCGCCGAACAATACACTGGTGCTGGCGCTCCGGATCTTGAAGAACCCCCTGAGGTCCTCCCTCAAGCTACCCGGCTCGCGGTCCTAGACTTCCTCATCGCCAATACATCTCCCGGCTCCCCTTACCCAAACACATCCCATTTCCTCCTTTTTGGCGGCCTGGGCTCTGACCAACAGATACAAGATCCTCACGCCCTTGGTTCCCGAAGGAGCTGCATACATTCGATCTTGGATTTGCTCAATTCCGGCATCCCAAAACTCAAAGGGAAGGGACGCGCAGTCGATTCACAGGTCGAACCACTCTTCGTCGTATTACCCGGGCTTGCCGAGCGTTGCTACCGAGTTGTCCAACAACTGTGCGAACACCCCAGGACAGCGGAGTTCAGCATGAGGTATCTACGAACGCGTGAGAACTTCTTCGTTCGGCACCTCCGGGTGATACCATTTAAAGTCCCCGACGCTCAGGATGACAATCCGATCGAAGTCATTTACAAGGATGAAGCCCGGGTTGCTTCTACGGTCGATGCTCTCTCCGCTTTCCTACGGCTACGATCATCTGTGTTTTCGCTGGTTGCGTTGGAACTCCACGTTCTGACCAACAAAGGTCACAATAAAGGCGTCTCGGAACTTTTGGACATCCTATTCAGCCACGACGACGGTTACGCAGACGAGGATGAGCTTGTCGACGAACCATATCGGACATTCCAGGAAGTTGGACAGTCCAACCTCCGAATTATCGAATACCTGCATTCCCTCGACTTCGACTGGTTCGACAGTTTGACCGCCGAGGCCGTCCAAATCGAATTCCTTCAGTTGAACCTCCAAGCTTGCACGCGAGTCGACCAATACGGTTCTGAGATCATCGATAGGAACGTCCTTCTGGAGCTCCTCGCCACAGCGCGCAGTGTCCTCCACACCAACGGCCGACTGGTCACCCCAGCGCACGTTGAACAACTCAAAGTGGAGACGAACTATATCCTGGAGAGTTGTGCGGTGGAGAATCACCGTCGGCAAGTTCACGATGCGATGATCAAAGGCTACGAGTCGTGGAGGAATTTGCTTGATATGACCTTGGTGAAGTGCTTTGATTACCTTCCACAGGAACGTCGGGAGAACATGCTCTTCGACCTGCTCCACGTCCTACCGACGATCCTCAAGTCCCCAAACGTACAACACCCAACGGCGATGCTCCTTTCGGAGGTTCTCCTATCCACGATCACCAAGCTGCGTGAGGATAGGCGACACCAGGCGATCATCCAGTCTGACAGGGGCGAGTTGGACAATGCCTCCTTACCATCGGAACGGCTTTACACGTTGCTGCGTTCAATACTTGAATGTGTGTTGGACTCCAGCCGGAACCAGTTTGTGCGCGGCAACTTGTACGCTACACTCATCAACTACCTCCACCTGGTCACCAACGGAAAGCAGCGAATGCTAGAAATCGCCCCACAGAAACAGCTCTCCCTCTCTTCACTATCTCTCTCTCTCAGCAGAGACGATTTTGACTTCGGAGATGGGAAACAGACCGCGCTGTCAACTCGCCAGTCTTCCGCCTCATTGGTATCCGGAAGTGCTGTCATCATCAGGACCGTGGTCGAGAAACTCGTCGCGACCATCGCCCGGGATGCCATCGATGGGGCCGAGGTGTGGAAGACTGTCGCCTTTATGTTGTTAGATTCGTTGGTGTACCTGTGCCGAACGGAGAAGCAGTCCACGATCCTGACCGCCCTCACTCGACATGGGATTCTTCCCAATTTCGTACACGGGTTTAAAGAGTCCGACGTCCGGTTACAAGGAGTGCTGAAGCCAGACCCAGGTAAAACCGTGATTATGTCGGTGAATCCATCGATGTTCATCCATCCATTTCCAGACGACCTTAACGCGCTCTACGTGTACGAAACGAAGATGTCACTGATGATCCAGATCTCACAAACTAGGCAAGGGGCCGAAAGGCTCCTCGAATCCCGCGCCATAACTACTCTCAGCCAATGTGACTATCTGGATGCCCGGCCAGAAACTGACCAGGTGTTTGTTGGTATGTATTATCAGTAACCGTTCCATATCATTTCATTGGCCGACTGTTCCGTACGCAGACCAGAGCAGCCTCCTCCCGTCCGCCATCCAACGATACCACCAGCTTTTCATGCCAATCCTCCAGCTTATCAACGGAGTACTGATGACGTTGGGCGGTTCCCACCAAACCGCCACCTCCCAGGTGCGTATCGATAAGTGTGGCGAGCAACCTTTTACACTCCATCTAATTGCTAAACTAGGCCCTGGAATTCTTAAACGCCCACCGAGACACCATCGTCATTCTCCTTAAGGTAGATTTCGACGACATCTCACTCGCCGTTGTCGACGAAATTAGCCTCGTTGTATCCATCTGCACCGCCACCCTCCCTCTAATCCCCAAGTCCGAGCTGGTGTGTGTTTCGCACACGGTAACCCTACGGTGACTGACTACATTACGCTACAGTTCTCGTCTTCTGGCTATGGTGGCATCCACAACGCCATCTTTGCGTTGGCCGCGACGACGCTTGGAGACGCATCGTGGACTGAGAATATCGGACCATCAACAGACGCAGAACTTGCGGACGCCACTGGTTACGATCCAGTTAACCGCCACGAAACAAAGTTCAGGTTGAACGTACAACACAAGGAAATGACGCTGCGGAGATCGTTGTCCACGTATCTGGGATCAGCTAGTTCCTTTGCAGGTCAGTGAATGATTACGTAGCCGCGAGCTACTTTCCTGAGGACCCCGATAGAACCGGAGATCTCGTTGGTACTCTCCCCAGTGGCGGCTGCTATACGACACGAGGAGAGAGGTACCCACTTCTATGGTACATGAATGAACCTTATTTTTGTCTCGCGTAACTTGCTGAAGTGATCCACAGCAACAGTGCCATCTGTTGGCGATGCCATTGCGGCGCTCAACGACTTATGCACTTGCCTTACAACAACATTCAAGAACATCCTCGATCTCTCCGCTGAGCTCGCTGCTCGGGATAATATACGTGTAGACAGCATCACTCAGGTGGGGTTTCTCGGATCCCCCCGGCAATGGCTGAAAATTTATTGCTTGTAGGTCTTCGATGCGGGGACGATCAGAATCATGCAGGACCTCGATATGGCGCAGAAGCGAGCCCTAGCCGCGAAGAAAATCCAAACCCTTCGACATGAAGCTCGGAATGAGGCTCAGAGTTTCCTTGGTGGGCAGGGCTTATGGTTGTGCGGGTATGACCACTTGCTTATCGCTTTCGGTTTCGCAGGCACTTTGGAGATTCTGCTCCTCCTGCTCTGGAGGCACCTCCAATACTACACTGAAGCCAAACCTGCTGGGCCTCAGATCCGGGCTTCGAGCCCACACATCACAAGACTGGTGACGTCTATGGACGCCGAGTCGTTCAGGGTGGAAATTCCACGGAAGCTAAGTGCACTCTTGCAGAGGTTGGACGCGTTGGATGTGGTAATCATCGTTCGTGCGTTACAAGAAACTTGCGCTAACGTGGATCTATGGCGACAGACTAGCGAATCACTCGCAGAGAACGGAGACTGGAGGTTCAACCGCGCGTATATCGAGACAATATGCAGGCGGCTCAGGGAGACGACGGGTCTTCGGGAACCTGAGAACGATGGGCAAGGTTCAGCGTAGGCTACATACACTAGATCTTTTTTTGGTGGTATTCCCGGGACCTAAAAGGTCCAGGGTCTTAGTGACTTTTTTCCCATTCCCATCCGCCAAAAACCTTATTTTTCACCAGTCCGTTACATGTCACAATATGATGTCCCGAGCGACCCGTTTGTTGGTCCCCCCGGTCTTATCCCGGGACCGCTATGCTCCCGGATGAGCTCGAGTATATTCGTTTAGATACATGTAACCATCCTACACAAAAAACGCACCTCGGTGAGATGGAGCCCCCACCTGCCTGCTGAGACGTGACAGCCTCCGGGTCTGGTATTGTTTCACATGTTTTCTGTTCTTGTCCAGTGATCTTTGTCATACGTGTTGGCTGTCCAGTCCATGTGAAATTCCACAAAACGGATGTGCCCCTTCGTCCTCCTCCCCACTCCCTCCTTGTCCTTTTGTTGCAATCTGACCGATGACCGGTCTCGTTTCTGGGACCCCTTCCGAGCGCCGTGGACCACCTCCCCATTCATGGCATCCAACGAAACACCCGCCTTGTTCCTTAGACTCCACACTAATCCTTCCACTTACAACCCATTCAGCCTCCATCCGGCTTGCTGGAACCCTTCATGATGATGTTAAAGCATGTGAGGCGCCAGCACCCCTGGTACAGGGGTGTTATTCTAATATTCTGTTCTGTTCTGTTCCGAGGCTGTCCGCATCCCCACCTCAGATTGAGAGCTGGCATTTTTTTTTTGATTCATGTGTTTGTATTCCGGCTGTCAGACTAACTACCCTACTTCTATGCCTAATCAGAAGGGCTGGTTCCCTATGCTAGTGCCTAGTGGCCAAGGCCGGTCTCGAGAAGCTTAAGCTAAATGAATTCACTATCTACCACACAGGTAATTACAACTGATGGAGGACTCGGACCTCAGACCGGAAGGAGGGAGAAAAAGTGAATAATTAAATAAAGGCTATTCCTACAGGGGAGGGAGAGAAGATGACAGCAAATCTATCTATCACATCAAAGAAGAGAAGGGGGAAAAGTATACCCAGAGATAGCCCATCGGAGGCTGATCCCCAGGATGGAGGGAGGTTGGGATTGGCCGCGCCTTTCTTGACAAGGCAGCGGCAGGAACTTGATAAGGGGGATGAGCCGATCCGGCCTCGGACTTGCCTCTCGCCGGATAAGCCCTCCTCCAGGTGCTCGTGAACGCATCGTGCCAGGAAGATTTGACATCCCCCAGTTGGCTTCCCTGCTGTGACTGGGGTAATGAAGGAGTAGGGTAAGGTTTGATGGAGCGATAAGGAGTGTGATAAGAGGGATGTGATTGGATGAGAGCAGGTCACCACCCCCACAAAGGGCAGATCCCCTATCTCAAGGTTATGTGTGGAGTCCAGCCAGGGCCTAGTAGAGCCTAGCCCACCTCAGCCCAGCGCAGAACACCCCTCCACTATCTGAGCTCAGTTCCCTGTCATGATTTTCGCCGGTTTTCTACCTTTTTCTTTCTAAGTCCCAAGCGCCCACTCATTCAACTTCGCTCAACCATGACATGTTTCCACATTCCTTATCTTATCTTATCTCATGTCCCATTCCCTTTATCTTATCTTTTATC
>Ga0307516_10009739_pt1 | contig 10661 bp, 14 predicted proteins | sample 19_EM_MG_FD_203310 | JGI IMG/M metagenome (GOLD analysis project Ga0307516, IMG submission 203310) | Populus trichocarpa ectomycorrhiza microbial communities from riparian zone in the Pacific Northwest, United States - 19_EM | ecosystem: Host-associated > Plants > Roots > Unclassified | place...
TTTTCTTTATCCTGAGGCGAACGGTTCGCACTTGAGCGTAAAAGTACGATTTCTTCGGCGTTAGTACATAACTTGTGTTACCTATGGTGTTCGGGGAACCATACGCCTCGTTAATAAGTTTCGTTCAGAAGTACTGGCGGGGTGCAGTCGTCCACGTATTCCTGATGGGTATGCTCGGACGACAGACCGTTTGGACGCAGTGTTTTATTGGAGCGGGTTCTCCAGGGAGTACGACAGTCTTCCGCTTACACTCGGCCGCTATGGCGAGAATCTTGACGCGTCAAAACCCCAAAAGACAACCAATTCTATTCCAGAATCAATCGTTACAGGTGGTATCACTGGCCAAAGGAGTATACGTCCGGATGTTGTTGGGGGGCGAAACGATCCGTCAACCTGCCGAATCCCTCCTCACGTCAGATCCATTAGTAGACCCATACCCATCCGAGCGCCAACGCATCAACAACTGGTACGTGCTCCCCAAGCCTCCGAATCGAATCAGTGGTCGGAAGCTCTCCATCTCGAGGGGCGATCAGGACGCGATGTAACCAGGCCGAAGTGGTGTTCTTGCGGTCGGAAGCGAACCGTGTCAATTCCTCCATAAACTCTTCGGTAATGATACAGTTCCAGAACTCGAGAGTTTTCAGTGAGGGTGGGACCGAAGGGTTTGAGAACAAAGCGGAGAGGAGGTGTGGGATATCGGTACCACGCTCGACGGAAAACATCTCGAGGGCGGGGAAGGATGACGGATGAAAAATGATGGGAGACTCGCTATGCACGAGGCGAAGATCTTGAACATTGGTAAGAGGGAGGACAGGAAACTCCACAAAGGGGACCCCTTGGAACGAGCCAGCGCTGGACCATACATGGCGATATAAGAAGCTTCCGTTTGGCCCAGTCAACTGAATCTCCCGAGGGGAGGAGAAATATTCCATGGAAATGGGTGATGCTAGATTTGAGAGGTGGGTTGCAGAGATGCCCGACAGGATGTCGTTTAACCCAAACCCGGTGTCTTCGTCGCGAAAAGTTATTTCTAGGCGCGCGCCTTTTCGGAGGGGTATGCTGGAGACCATGGTTCGGGCAATCATCGCATCCCAGCAGGTTATAGATAGGTGCTGAAGTCGGTTCATGATCACATCCCTGCAGTGCGAGATAGGAATAGGAAAAATGTCGAACTCGATCGTTAAGTCCACATGCTCGAGCGAGCAGTTCCCCCCCAAAAGGTCCAAAAAGGCCTCCAAGGGGGGGTGAACATGGTAATAATGGAGAGCCAACTTTGTGAGAGTTCCAGACCCGAGGAATGAAGGATAAATGGGGATATCGTACAGCGAGAGTGATCTCATGGTGTTGGGGAACGGTTCGAACGGGTCGGCGGATGGATCCCAGTTAGGTTCGTCATCCACGTGCCCCAATTCCAGTGTCTGGAGATTTGGCGTCGACCGGGGGAAATTTGGGAGTGTTTGTGTGAAATCCTCAACCGTTGCGAGCGAGTAGCACCATATGGTTACTACGTTTTGAATGCGGGGTATTATTAGGTCACGGAACGTGGGGTCCTGTCTGGAGGCGTCGAGGGTGAGCCGCAGAGGAGCCGCCTTGGACCGCTCCAGGCTCAACGCCGTTAGGCCGTTCGGATAGCAGGATATCAATGTCCAATTTTCCGGGGCGGACATCATGGACTCGCGCCAGTATTGGCACACGTGAGTCAGCGGAATAATCGACCGGGCGTCGATGGGATGGTCGTCCACTGGCAGGACACATTGGGCGATCTGAGAAATCAACTCTGGTGGCAACCTGTTGACCGGTTGCAACAGGTTCCACAAACCTCGGATGGTTCTCAGAACCTCTCGAGCTTTGGATTCGAGGCTCTTGATCTATTGTTCACAAGAGTCAGGCACTCGTTGGGATGGGGACCAGTCGATGCGTGCTCACCTCCGATTCCAGCAAGGGGGCGGGTGTTACGGGAGGAAGAGGGATCTTTCGCAATTCAGTGCATTCCAGGCAGAGTTTCTCGTTCAGAACACGGAGGAGTTCAAGGATGGGGAGGCCGCGAGCAGCTTCGAGAGACATGGCGGTTTTTGACAAAGTACGATCGATGATCGATTTGGATCGATGATTGCCACGGGTGGCGTCTTCTCCAGTCCGCACCTTCTCATCCTCTCGCCCACCCACGAGAACGCAGGGCGCGATTTTGCACCTCAATCTAGCCTTCCATGTACATGTCGTAACGAACGGATGAGCTCCTCCCCCACCAGTAGCCAACCACCCAGCTTCTCCCTCAGTAAGAGTCCGCCGTGTAAGAGCTACTTATAGCTAGGCCCGCGGACGATTGTGCTTGTACCCACTTGGATCCTCCAATACTATAGATGAGCGAAATGTGCAAGTAAGCTGCCACATTGAACGAAAGTCACCGGCGCTCAACTGCAAAGTCAGTTCGGCAACGGCCGGTCGGGGGGCACAAGGCCGACTTTTTTTTTCCTTTCCCTCTCTCCAGCCACCACAGGCCGAATGCCGCGATGCTCGTTCCGTACAGACCATGGCTCGTCTTCGACGGATCCGAGTCTATCTCGCGAGCGGGAAGGTCTGAGTATGTCCCCCTAATGGCTCCCAGCCATTGCCGGTGTTAAACCTCACCACGGATGACGACTCAGCAAAACGAGTATACGGCCCTACCAAGGGGCATCCGAAGATACCGAGATCTAGTGGGTCCTGGTGGAGGAGTGATACTGCTCTTGAAAGTGCGTCAGGACTTTGGGTGCCTACCCTCACCTTGGCATTTTTGGTCGATCACCACACACCCTCTCTATCGCACGGAACGCGTCGTTTTTTGACGATGTGGCACAATGCGACTGGCGGCAACGACGGAAGTGTCGTGTATCGGGTTGAATTTGGCAGGTCCTGTCAAGGATAACCCTATTCCTGTATGAGGAGAGTTTGGTACGCTGGTGGATCCAGACCGCCGGTGAGGATGGCGCCCTTGAGTGCAATCGCGGCGCGCGGGGCAACCCCATCGCCCATATTCTTGTGACCGAGCACATCCTCGGCCGAGAATGTGCTTGGCGATAGTCCCGCGTAACTCAATTCAGACTAATCTTGGTCTGTGGTGGCCCCTCGTGTTCCACTTATTTTTTCCTCCCCCTCGACCCTTCGTGGGTCTGTTGCGCTTCGCTGTTGTAGGTAGTTCACTTGTGTGTATTTTTGAAGTACTCGTTGAGAGCCACTGTGGTATCACTGTCGTAGCACAATGTCCCGCACATTTCTTGGTTCGCGAACGATTATTATATTCACATTTTCAAATTACTGTGGGTGGTGGACGCGTAGGCGACCAAATGTATGTGTTGTAAAGGACTTGGAGAAATGTCACTCGCTCAGCACTACATCATGTTAGATCCGTCGGTAGTTCCGTGCCGAACCGAACGTCAACAACCGCCACATGGTTCCCCAGCCCGCGAATTGAAGGAGCACTTGGGAAATCCCCATCTTGGTTGATGATCACAACGCGATGCAACCAGGCTGAAGTGGTGCTCTTGCGGTCGGAGGCGAACCGCGTCAGGTCCTCCATAAAAGATTCGGTGATGAAACAATCCAAAAACGCGAGGGTGTTCAGAGAGGGTGAAGCTGAAGGGTTTGACAGCAAAGTGGAGAGGAGGCCCGATAAATCGGCGTCGTATTCGACGGAAAGCGCTTCGAGGGCTGGGAAGGTTGATGGATGGAACTCCAGGGAGTCGGGAACAGATCGAAGCCGCTCTGGCAGGTGATGTTTGAGGCGAAACTCTCGAATGTTGGTGAGGGAGAGCAGAGGGAACTCCACGAAGGGGATCGCCGAGCTTGGGAAGCAGGAAAATAAGAAGCTTCCATTTGGCCCACCCAAGTGGATTGCCCTAGGGTACGATTGGTACTCCATGAAAACGGCGGAGGGTAGGTTAGAAAGGTGGGTTGTGGGAATATCAGACAGAACGTCATTCAGTCCGGTGTTCTGGTCAAGCGAGGAAATTTCCAGGCGTGCACCTTTCCGAAGGGCTATTTTGGAGATAAGCACTTGGGCGTTCATCGGGTTGTTGCAGGATATTGAGAGGTGTTGGAGTCGGTTTCGAATCGGCTCTCGACGTCGTGAGCTTCGGAGGGCGGGTTCTGTGAACCGAATGTCTAGGGTTGCGTTTTCTAGCCAACGATTGTTCTCCAAGAAGTCCAAGAGGGTGTCCAGGTTGAGATCGAACCGGTGATAGCGGAGGGTAAGATTCGTGAGGAGCCTGAGGTTACGTAGTGACGGGTAGAGGGGGACGTTGAACAACGAAAGGCGTGTCAGGGTGGAGGATAGGGACTCGAACGGATCGATGGACCGATCCCACTTGGCGCTGGTGTATGCACAGAGTAGCGTGAGTGATTGGAGGTTGGGGGTCGATCGGGGGAAGTTTGGAACCGCTGCGATCAGCTCTTCGCGGCCAGAAAGGTTGTGGACGTGTAGGGTGGTGATGTTCTTGGCGCGGTCAGCAATCAGACCAAGGGAGCCAGCTCCGAACCGGTGTATGTCGATGGTAACGTCCAGGCGAGCCGCCTTTGCGCGCTCGAGGCTCGCTTTCGCCAATTCGATCCGGTCGTCGGATATTAGCGTCCAGTTCTCCGGAGCTGAGGTGATGGACTCGCGCCAGTATCGGCACACGTGTGTCAGCGGAACGATCGACCTTGCATCCCGGGCGTCTTCATCCAAGAAACACCGGGCAATACGGGAGAGGATCTCCGGTGGCAGCCTGTTCACCGGCTGCAATATGTTCCGCAAAGATGGTAGGAACTCCAAGATATCGCGTGCCCTAGTTTCGAGGGTTTTCAGCTGGGTGGTTGAGCGTCAGACGATGTCGCCACATTCGATGAGGTATCAACGTTCAACGTTCACTCACCTCCAATTCCATTTCAGCGACAGAGAGGCGCCTCTTTTGTAACGTGGTACACTCCAGGTTGAGCTTCTCGCTCAAGGCGTGGAGGAGCTCGGAGACTGAGAGGTCACGAGCAGCGTCCGGGAGCATGGTGGTGGGTGCGGGCAAAAGCGACTTTGGTGCAGTCGAAATTGGTTAGTTGCATCCTTGGTGATACCTGGAAGCCCAAAACGAAGAAAGTACTGGAGCCTCAAACGGAGAACGGAGGACCATCGCGGTGTCACACATTGGTCACGCAGTCACCCTGTCTTGCATTTCCACTTCCCCGTGCGGTGAGACGGTGGAATTCCATTCTTAGTTGCTCCGGCAACTGTTTCGTAACCTGACAGTTGTCAGAGTCCCGCAGAACAACCGAACCGTTCAGGGAGGTCGCCTCCTTTCTTTGCCTCGTGGTCGCGGAGAATCCGGGCTCGATGAACAATTGTTTGCGTCTGATTCAAACTGTGCTCAAGGTTTGGGCTCCGCGGTGTCCGGGAGCATTGGTAAACGACGTCCTGGGTGACGTGGCTTTTCTACCGCCTCTGAAATACGGATATATCATCGGTGACGATTCCCCGCCATCTGTGGAATATCTTTTCATCCGTAAGTTTTCATAGCCCCAGTTTATGACACCCGCAGCGATGACGCGATAACAGATTACGTCGAATGGATCGTGGGTAAAACGATTATAAACGCGGACGAAACCAACTGGTCGTTGTCCCAAAACTTGATCGAAAAGAGGGTATGGCCCCCTCCCTCCGTTGGTAGTAGCCCTGACCTGATTGGTTTGTCGTCAGGCCGTCATCCATTGAGACAAAAGTAGCCCTCCAAACAGTTGCATTGACGAAGGAACGGGATCAAATATCAAAGAAGGTGGAGAATCCGGCGGCAAGCGGACGGGGGTTTATCGGCGTTGCGCAGCTCGAACGCGGGGAGGGATGATGGATGATGGTAGGGGAGGTCGAACCAATTTTGTCGAAGCTCGGGGGATACTTGGACTGGAATGGCTCCTTTTGGATTGGCCGGATACCCCTCAGGCAGGGCAATACCGCATGGATCTGGAGGATGGTAAGTTCACAAGGTGGTTGTCCCAGAACGTCGTCCGCTCACGATCCCCCAGCAGACGACCTTTGTTTTCGGAGTGCGACAGCGCTCGACCACGCGCTGTGACCATTGAAATCGGTTTCCAACTGCGGCTCAACCCCGACGCTACGGGAGAGGGTGTCCTAAGTATCACCGGACCCGCAACAACGCGCTCATTGGCGAGTGGTTGCAAAAACGCAAGCCTACGGTTCGTACGGATCAATTCATCGATCTCAGCGCCGTCTGAATAGGACTGACGACGATTGCAGATCAAGGCTTAACGTTACCACTCAAGTTATTTCCGTGGCTGGGCGTCGAAGGTGATGGGCAAACGCGCGTCAATCCCTCCATACGAGTGTATCAATTTCCCATGAGATGCTCACGCGACCTTTATGGAACCCGGATCTGTTCTTGTGGCCGAGACTGGCACCAGGACGTGCATCACCAGGCCTCCACTAGCTTCAACACCATCAGGTCTCCACCAGCTTCACGGCCTCAGTGTGATGTTACACGTTCGTCCAGATAACGAGATTACCTGGCGTCTACTGTTTTTGGGACTTGGGCGCCGATTGGAATCCTCCATGCCCTTCAGCTACTTCAGCTTCTCATTTCTCGCCTTCTCACTTCTCATACACTCCCACAAACCCAGGCCAAGGCTAGACGAACTGGACCAGGATGGATTCCGTTGAATCGTTGGTACACACTGCCCGAGATCTGTGCGTGTTGTTAGTTTCTTCCAGTGGTTCTGGCAAGCTCAAGACCGCCATCTTTGTGATCAGCACGATGGCAAAGGTGTGTTCTGCGGCGGTTCTATGGACCGGGTTGGGAGCTGAATCTATGACCAGTGTCTGTTGATCAGCATAGTCACTTTAACACTTTACGACTTCTTGCTCACATTCGACGACGAGGTGAGGCCGCAAAGTTCAAGTTTATTCGTCTCCACCTTCTTACACACCCTTCCCGAAGCTTCGATATATTTGGAGAGGCCGCAAAACATGGAGTGCGTGTTTGTCCCTTCATTCGTGCAACCGCGCAGAGAGCTGATGTACGAACTACATGGAAGTCTCCTACCTTTACATTCTTGTGCGTCCCCCGGATCTATCGTTTCGCAGAATTCCTGACGGAGCTCTCTACGCCATCGATAGAATCGGATCTTCCTCACTGGGTACCAGTTCTGGATTATCTATTATACCAGCGGTCTGAGGGATTCCAAGGTCTGTTTGAATGAAAGACAACCTCAGCCTCCGGTAAACCATTTTAACTGTGTTTTTTTTTACAGACTGTGTAAGGGATCGTTTGGTTTGGTCAACAGACGGAGGTTCCGTGTTGATACCGTCCTCCCACCCAGGTGCCTTGCTGGATACTACATTCAGGTGTTCTTAATCACGTTTTTCTTGCTTTCTTCGGACATCCTCGTTACCCTGAAGTACGTCGTGTCTATCGATATCGCTTATTTGACCAGTTGACGCGATTTCGTCCCAGGGTGTATGTAATAACCTTCAAGAACAAGGTACTCGCATTGTACTTTGGGACTTTAATGTTGGCGAGAATGTCCATTTCGCTGGCAACATCTGTTCTCCAGCCTCCGGTCATCATAATACTCCCTCCAATTCCTATCGGCAGCGCTGGCCTGTGCCCGGTCAACATTGACCTCCAGCTCATGTTGATTTCAAATACAATTGGCACTGTGTTCGGTACGTGGTTGCCCTCCCTCTAATCGTTGATATGAAGGCCCAAAGAGTACTGAGCTAGGGCACTTAGAATTATCCGCATTCGCCGTCATCGTTTGGTACACGTCCCACCTCAGGAACTCGCTCAAGTTCTCGGCGTTAGTTCGCACGATCATTACAGAAGCCACGATATATTTCCTCGCCATGGTCGCCATGCAGACGTATGTGCTGTTGTCCTTGGTTTTCATGGAGGTATACTCTCCCCCTTTCAGCTACCGCATTCCGTAACAACTGATGGCGAATACTCCAGGGTACAGTTCAACAGCTTTCGTTTCTGTGAGTGCGCCAAAATCTTGAACGATACCAATCGTTGCTAACCGATCTACCCCGCGCAATGAAGCATGTATGGGAGGTACGTTTTCTCCCTGTCGACCTATTGTTACGAGTAGCTAAGGCCGCCTTCTCTGTAGCCTCAATCCCATATTGACCATGAAGTTCTTGGTCTCGCTGAAACGATCTGCGAATCTTGATGGCAGGAGGGACCGGCAGTCGACGCATCTAAGTTTAGTTACATTCGCTGTACCCCAGCTCGATGCACGGATGCCTGCCATTCACGGGAACATCGAGACGGGCCTCGTTGAGCCTCCGAATGCTCGAGTTCAGACCCGTGGGCCTTGGGTAGCTCGCCTAAACGGTCGGCATTTGGGAAGGCCCACCAGCGACGATCTGTCCGGTGTCAAAGGTGCCTAGGTAATAATGGCAAGGGGCTGCAGGAGACTTCGGTCGTGCAGAGAAACCATGTGCTAGTTTATCCGGCTGCATTGCGCTTTAGTGGCTTAACAGCCGTAGATCTAACACGTTGCTCACCGTTTAAGGTGAGTGTAATAGTAGTTCATTATTTAAGACAGTAAAATCCACTTTATTGAAGAGAGCGTGCAAAAAAACTGATTAGACGGGACCCTTTTGGGTAGATGTCCCATTGGTGGAACGCGCTGTGCCCCGAGCCCAGTGGCCCGCCACCTGTGGTGCCAAGAGGCTTGATTCCGAGTCCCACGCGTCGCTTCAAACTCCGCGATTCGCAATGAGGCATCCGTACCTCGGCCAGATGTCTTTTTGTATGTATTTCACTTGGGCTTCCATTTTTACGGCTACGTCTAAGAGCGGAATTACTTGCACGCCAGACAGAGAGGGTTAGCGCTGGGGATGCGTGGTGAAGGCGGTTCCGTTCCAAATCACTTCCAACTGCCTCGTCCAGAGACGACCTCCGCCACTACTCCTCCCTCACGCGCAGCAGATGGGTAAAGACTAAGTTCTCGAAGCGGCAGCTATCGAGGATCGTAGGACTGGGGGTGTGGGGTGGTTGTGGTGAGTGATAATCTGGGCCTGGCACCATGGCTTGTCCGCGACATCGAGGAACCGCTCGTATCCTCGGATGAGACAACTTGGCCATATCCTTCGCCGGGAGCGTTCGTGGCATGAGTTCTGCGTGACCGGTAGCTTCTACACGCGGTAAAAAGTACAGAGAAATCGGATGTCGACCAGTGGGAACGCCGAGGAGAGTAATGTCAAGAGACGAAGCATCATTGAGTAAGGGAACGCGCAAGCCAATGTAGGCGAATTGTTTACAGTTGCATTCTGAAAGCGGTAGGCCCCGTCTCGGGGAGTCAGAAATAGGATGGGTGCGATTGGCGTAAGTACCTGGGATCATGTGGTGAGTACTGCTTTTTCTGGATTGAATGATTCCTACAATAACACCTGGCGGGCGGTTGCGTTCATTCCCGTCAAACGGTTGCAGGAGGGCGCGCTCACCGATACCGGTCTGGTGGAGGGATCACCGGCCTTGCAATACTCCGTTACGATGTACGTGGAATCTTCAGTGGCGTCAACTGGATGATCGGGAGACGTGGGCATGGGGACATACTGCACAGCATGAATTGCACGACCGTGTGTCGACTTCGTACTCCATTTCGTCTGGGGTATTTCGTCGTGAACTGGAACGGTCCGTGATACCGGAGGATGCCTGGACCGGTCAGGTGGCGGGGATCGGAGCCTGATCTTCCAGTTTCTCCGAACGATATCTTCTAGGAGTGGATCGGTGCCGAGAAGGGGTTGCTTGGTGGCAACGGGGTCGGGGACTGCACTAGAGGTTAGCAGGGACAAGGATCAACTGGCGGACCAGCATTTCAACTCGACTTCCGGACCATTCGAAAGCCCGTTGCTTGGCCGCGTGTTATGGGCATCGCACCGGTTCCAAAGAAATTGCGACCGAACAGGCCGACGCCACGAATCACAGAAGTGTCCTAAGAATAAACAAAAGCCGCAGCCGTATACCCTCGTCGGTGAGAGGCTAGACGAATTGATCGATCCAAACCTCCTGGGCCGCCGGAGTGATTGCGATTCTAGATTGGCTACTAAGTAGCAGAGAAGCGGTCCTCGATGGTCGAAGGACTGGTGACCCGCGGAGACTCAAGCATGAGGGGTCTCTGAAGGATTTCCAGGGAGCCGCCCGGCGAGGTCAGGCTTCTGTGATTGCCGTTGGGCAACCGCCGCGTAAGTCCATCAGTTTCTCACGGTACCTTCACGCGACGGTTCAGGGAACCCGCGGAACCGGGTTCGTTCTTGTGCCGAAGCTGAGCACTGACACTCGGGCTTGGACCATCAGGCCTTCGTGAACTTCATAGCCTGGAGGTAACCGCTTGGCGGGTTGGACAGGTGTTACACGGTCGTCCAGATGGCAAGATTCCCGCTTGCCCCTGCTGTTTTTAGGACTCGAGCACGAGCTAAGATCAACGGTCCTTCTTCAGCTTCTTCTCGCTTCTCTCCCCACCCCCTTCTCGCAAACCGGAACCCCGCACCGTGGAAGGTCCTGGTCAAGGACGGTGGAACCGAACCAGGATGGATTCCATTTCATTGTTGGTGGACGGCGCCCAACATCTGTGCGTGTTGCAGATTTCTTCTGTATGCTCTGACGTGCTCAAAACGCGAGTGGTTCCTTTGTTGTTAG
>Ga0307516_10009740_pt1 | contig 10661 bp, 9 predicted proteins | sample 19_EM_MG_FD_203310 | JGI IMG/M metagenome (GOLD analysis project Ga0307516, IMG submission 203310) | Populus trichocarpa ectomycorrhiza microbial communities from riparian zone in the Pacific Northwest, United States - 19_EM | ecosystem: Host-associated > Plants > Roots > Unclassified | place...
GTTCGCCCTCGGCCAGCCGCACGGACTGGTCGTGACACTGGCGCATGAGGGGACGCGGCCGTGGCGCCTCGAGCTGTTCGATCACCTGCCCGCCACGATGACGCAACGCATGCTGCCGGCCGCCGTCGTGCTGCCCGCCGCGAGCAAGCTCGACGTGCGCTACGAGGTCACGCCGGCACAGCGTGGCAAGGTCACGTTCGAAGCGGCCGCGATTCGCGTGCGCTCGCGCCTGGGCCTGGCCGAGCTGCAGCAGCGCATCGGCGCGGCGCAGGACGTGCAGGTGTTCCCGAACTTCGCCGCGCTGTCGCGCTACGCCTGGCTGGCCGGCGATCGCCGCCTCGCGGAGATCGGCATCAAGACCTACGCCGCGCGCGGCGCGGGCACCGACTTCAAGCAGCTCGGCGAGTACGTGCCGGGCATGCCCACGCGCCACATCGACTGGAACGCGTCGTTGCGCCATCGCCGCGCGGTCGTGCGCGAGTTCCAGGACGACCGCGACCAGTCCGTGATGTTCCTGCTGGACTGCGGTCGCCGCATGCGCGCCGACGAACGCTCCGGCACCGACGGCAGCCACTTCGACCAGGCCCTCAACGCTGCGATGCTGCTGGCCTACGTCGCGCTGAAGGATGGCGACGCCGTCGGCGCGATGACCTTCGGCCACGACGCGTCGCAGCAGCGCCACTTCGCGCCCGCCAAGGGCATGGGCGCGCTGAACTCGCTGGTGGCGCGCCTGCACGACGTCGAGCCGACACCCACGCACTCCGACTACCTGGTCGCCGCGCGCGACCTGATGCTGCGCCTGCGCCGTCGCTCGTTGGTGGTGGTGCTCACCAACTTCCGCGACGAGGACTGCGAGGAGCTCGAGGACGCCCTCAAGCTGATGCGCACGCGCCACCTCGTGATGCTCGCCAGCCTCAAGGAAGGCGTGGTCGCCGAGATCGTCGCGCAGCCGCTGGACGGCCCGCAGGCGACCGTCGCCGTGGCCTCGGCGCACTGGTTCCAGAACGCCCGCGCCGAGGCGTTTCGCCGGCTGTCGGGCAAGAACCAGCTGCTGGTCGATGTCGAACCCGAACGCCTCGCCGCGACGCTGGTCAATCGCTACCATGCCGTCAAGCGCGCGCGCTTGCTCTGACCCCTTGCTCCGCAAGCATCCATGGCCGACACCGTCCGCATCGCGATGAACGAACCGGGGCCTCTCAAATGGCCCCAACGCTGCCCGCGCTGCGGCAGCACGCACGACCTGGTCTATCTCGACTCGCGCGTCGTGCGCAACAACCGCGGCCCGCAGAACCAGCTGTCCGTGCTGCAGAGCCTGTCGCGCATCAACAAGATCGAATACGTGCAGGAGTGGTTCACGCTCTCGGTGCTGATGTGCCGCCGGCACGCCTATTCCAACCAGACGGGCGGCCTGCTCCTGGGCTACGGCGTGCCCATGAAGATCATGCGCGCGAGCGTGTACTTCGGCGTCCTGTGCTTCGTGCTGTTCTTCTACGGCGCCCACACGAACGGCTTGACGCTCACCGCCCAGTTCCACCAGCTACCGATCGGCATGTTGGCCTACTGCGCCTGGGGCCTGGTCGGCGTGCTGGCCCTCGCCTGGGCGCGCCGCGTGGCCTGGGTGCGCCCGGTACGCCTGGATCCGGATTACGACATCGCCATCCTGCGATTCAAGGACGAGAAGTACGCGCGCGACTTCAAGCGCATGAACACCCGGCATACCATGGGCGGCGCCGTCTCGACGCTGCCCATCTGGATGCGCATGACCCCGATGAAGGCGCTGGTGCTGATCTGCGCCGTCCTGATCCTCGTGGCCCTCCTGATCAATCGGTGACGAGGCGGTTTCCGAGAGGAGCCGCCCCAACGGCGTGATCGGGCGCCGCCTACAATTGGGGCAACCCCCGGCAAGACGCGTCCACCCGCGTCGCACCTCCGAGTCCGGGGTCAGAAATCGCAAGCTGAGCCCCCATGTCCGAACTCGCCAAGTCCTTCGAACCCGCTGCCATCGAGGCCCGCTGGGCGCCGCTGTGGGAACAGGGCGGCGTCTACGAGCCGACGCTGGACGCCGCGAAGCCCTCGTTCTCGATCCAGTTGCCCCCGCCCAACGTCACGGGCACGCTGCACATGGGTCATGCGTTCAACCAGACCATCATGGACTCGTTGACGCGTTACCACCGCATGCGCGGCCACAACACGCTGTGGGTGCCGGGCACCGACCACGCGGGCATCGCCACGCAGATCGTGGTGGAGCGCCAACTGCAGGACCAGGGCAGCTCGCGCAAGGAACTCGGCCGCAAGAACTTCGTCGCCCGCGTGTGGGAGTGGAAGGAGAAGTCCGGCACCACCATCACCAATCAGATGCGTCGCATGGGCGACTCGGTAAGCTGGAAGCACGAGTACTTCACGATGGATGCGGGGCTGTCGAAGACGGTCACCGAGACCTTCGTGCGCCTGCACGAAGAGGGTCTCATCTATCGCGGCAACCGGCTCGTGAACTGGGATCCCCAACTCAAGTCGGCAGTCTCCGATCTGGAAGTTGCAAGCGCCGAGGAAGACGGGTTCCTGTGGTTCGTCCGCTACCCGCTGGCCGACGGATCCGGTGACCTGACCGTGGCCACCACCCGTCCGGAGACGATGCTGGGCGACGTCGCTCTGATGGTGAACCCGGGCGACGAACGCTACACCGCGCTGGTGGGCAAACAGGTCGTGCTGCCGCTCGTGGGCAAGAACATCCCCGTGATCGCCGACGACTACGTCGACAAGGAATTCGGCACCGGCGTGGTCAAGGTGACGCCGGCGCACGACGCCAACGACTACGCCGTGGGCCTGCGCCACGACTTGCCCATCATCGGCGTGCTCGCGCTCGATGCGACCATCAACGACAACGCGCCCGAGGCCTACCGCGGCCTCGACCGCTTCGTCGCCCGCAAGAAGATCGTGGCCGACCTCGAGGCCGGCGGCTTCCTGGTGGAGGTGCGCAAGCACAAGCTGATGGTGCCGCGCTGCGAGCGCACGGGCCAGGTCATCGAGCCGATGCTCACCAACCAGTGGTACGTGGCGATGACCAAGCCGGGCGCCGACGGCACGTCGATCGCCGCCAAGGCCATCGAGGCCGTGGACTCGGGCAAGGTCAAGTTCTACCCCGAGCAGTGGGTCAACACGTACAACCACTGGATGAAGGACATCCAGGACTGGTGCATCTCGCGCCAGCTGTGGTGGGGCCACCAGATCCCGGCCTGGTACGCCGACGACGGCCAGATCTTCGTCGCGCGCAGCGACGAGGAGGCGCGCGCGAAGGCGACGGCCGCGGGCTACACCGGCAACCTGGTCCGCGACGAGGACGTGCTCGACACCTGGTATTCGTCCGCGCTGGTGCCGTTCTCCACGCTGGGCTGGCCCGAGAAGACGATCGAACAGGACTTGTTCCTGCCGTCCTCGGTGCTCGTGACCGGCTACGACATCATCTTCTTCTGGGTCGCCCGGATGATCATGATGACCACGCACTTCACCGGCAAGGTGCCGTTCAGGGACGTCTACATCCACGGCCTGGTGCGCGATGCCCAAGGGCAGAAGATGTCGAAGTCGGAGGGCAACGTGCTCGACCCGGTCGACCTGATCGACGGCATCGCGCTGGAGCCGCTGCTGGACAAGCGCGTGGTGGGCCTGCGCCGCCCCGAGACGGCGCCCAAGGTACGCGAGAACACGAAGAAGGAATTCCCCGAAGGCATTCCCGCCTACGGCGCCGACGCGCTGCGCTTCACGTTCGCCGCGCTGGCCACGCTCGGCCGCAACATCGCGTTCGACTCCAAGCGCTGCGAGGGCTATCGCAACTTCTGCAACAAGCTCTGGAACGCGACCAAGTTCGTGCTGATGAACTGCGAGGGCCAGGATTGCGGGCTGCTCGAAGGCGACAAGACGGTATGCCCTCCCGGGTACAACAAGTTCAGCCAGGCCGACCGCTGGATCACCAGCGAGTTGCAGCGTGCGGAGGCCGCGGTCGCCCAGGGCTTCGCCGAGTACCGGCTGGACAACGTCGCCAACACGATCTACCAGTTCGTGTGGGACGAGTACTGCGACTGGTACATCGAGATCGCGAAGGCGCAGCTCACCGAGGCGAAGAACGCCGGCGACGAGGCGGCTGCGCGCGGCACGCGCCGCACCCTGATCCGCACGCTGGAGACGGTGCTGCGCCTGATGCACCCGGTCACGCCGTTCATCACCGCCGAACTGTGGGACACCGTGGCGCCGATCGCCGGCCGCGCGCCGACGGCCGGTGGGACGATCGCCACCGCGCCCTATCCGGTCGCGCAGCTCGAACGCGTCGACGAGGCCGCCTGCGCGTGGGTCAATCGACTCAAGACGCTGGTCGGCGCCTGCCGCAGCGTGCGCAAGCAGATGGACTTGTCGGACAAGGAGCGCATGCCGCTGCTGACGAACGGCGACGCCGAGTTCATCGCCCAGGCGACACCGCTGTTGAAGGCACTCGCCAAGGTCAGCGAAGTGCGCGTGATCGAGGACGAGGCTGCGTTCATCGACGCGACGAAGCAACTGCCGGTGGCCAACGAAGGTGGCGTGCGACTGGCGCTGCACGTGGAGATCGACAAGGCGGCCGAGTCTGAACGCCTGACCAAGGAGATCACGCGCCAGGAAGGCGAGATCGTCAAGGCGACCGCGCAGTTGTCCAACGAAAACTTCGTGTCGCGTGCCAAACCGGAAGTGGTGGCGCAGATGCGCACGCGTCTGGCGGGCTTCATCGAGACGGTGGCGCTCATGAAGGCGCAGCGGGACCAGCTGGGCGGCTGAGCAGCGGCGGTGGATCCTGCGACTTCGCGCAGGATGACAGCCAACGCGAAGTCGGGATTTGTCGCCGACGAGCCGCAGCGCCGCCAGACAGCCAACGTGTCATCCTGCGCGAAGTCGCAGGATCCACGCGCACAGTCGGGTCTCGTCGCCGATGAGCCTCAGCGCCGCCGCAGGAAGTGGATGTAGTCCTTCTGGACCTGCGACTGCTCCAGCAACTCGTTGCCCGTCTGGCGCGCGAACGCCTGGAAGTCGCGCGTGGAGCTGGGATCGGTGGCGACGACCTTGAGGATCTCGCCCGCCTGCATCTCGGACAGCGCCTTCTTGGCCTTCAGGATGGGCAGCGGGCAGTTCAGGCCGCGCGTATCGATTTCCTTGTGGGCTTCCATTGGCTTGACCTCGTGAGCGTGGGTCATTCTATGACGCGTCGGGCTCGGCGGATCGCTGTGCCGCGCGCTCCTCGAAGCTCATGAACTTCGGCTCGTAGCCGCGCGACTTCAGCCACTCGGCCACGGCGTAGCCGGTGCCGGCCGGCCAGCAGACGATGTCGCCCGGCGCGAACAGCTTGTACTCGGCCAGTTCGGGCGACAGCCGGACCTCGCCGTGCGCGACCACGTGGTACGCGATGATCACCTGGTTCATGCGCTGGAAGTCCCACACGCCGACCAGCTTCACCGACTCCACTGTCAGTGCCGTCTCCTCGAAGACCTCGCGCGCGATGCCCTGTTCCGGCGTTTCCCCGGCCTCCATGAAGCCCGTGATCAGCGCGAACATGCGACCCGCCCAGGCCGCGTTGCGGGCCAGCAGCACCTTGCCGCCCTGGTCGGAGCACTCGACGATGGCCGCGAGCACCGGTGTCGGGTTGTTCCAGTGCGTGAAGCCGCAATGGGCGCAGCGCAGGCGCTCCTTCGGGCCGCCGTCCTCGTCCTGCGTGATGAACGAAAGCGCGGTGGCGCACTGCGGGCAGTAGCGCCAGGTCGTGCCCGTCATGCCGGGAACACGCCGGTGGACAGGTAGCGGTCGCCGCGATCGCAGACGACGAACACGATCGTCGCGTTCTCCAGCCGCTGCGCCACCTGCAGCGCGACCCAGCAGGCGCCGGCCGAGGAGATGCCCACGAACAGGCCTTCCTCGCGCGCGAGGCGGCGCGCCAGGTCCTCGGCGTCGTCCTGGCTCACCTGGATCAGCTCGTCGACGCGCGACGGCTCGTAGATCCTGGGCTGGTAGGCCTCGGGCCACTTGCGGATGCCCGGAATGCGCGAGCCCTCGGCCGGCTGCGCGCCCAGGATGCGCACCGCCGGGTTCTTCTCCTTCAGGAAGCGCGAGACGCCGGTGATCGTGCCGGTGGTACCCATCGCGCTGACGAAGTGCGTGATCTCGCCGGCGGTGTCGGCCCAGATCTCGGGGCCCGTCGTCTCGTAGTGGATGCGCGGGTTGTCGGGATTGGCGAACTGGTCGAGCACCAGGCCCTTGCCGTCGGCCTGCATCTGCAACGCCAGGTCGCGCGCGTATTCCATGCCGCCGGACTTCGGCGTGAGGATCAGTTCGGCGCCATAGGCCTTGATCGTCTGCACGCGTTCGACCGACAGGTCCTCCGGCATGATCAGCACCATCCGGTAGCCCTTGATCGCCGCCGCCATGGCCAGCGCGATGCCGGTGTTGCCCGACGTCGCCTCGATCAGCGTGGCGCCCGGCCTGATCTGGCCGCGCTCCTCGGCGCCGCGGATCATCGAGATCGCCGGCCGATCCTTGACCGATCCGGCCGGGTTGTTGCCTTCCAGCTTGCCCAGGATCACGTTGCCGCGCGCTGCCATCTCCGCGCCGATGACGCGTTGCAGCCGCACCAGCGGCGTATGGCCGATGGCATCTTCGAGGGTCTTGTACGTCGGCATGGGGGCAGGTGTTCCGGGAAAGGATGCTGGACAGGACGACCCTCATTGTCGCAGCGCACCACAAACCTCGCCTTCGTCATGTGATAATCCGGCCCCTGCGCAAGCTCTTGCGCATCAGCCTCGGTGGTGTAATCGGTAGCCACGCCAGACTCAAAATCTGGTCTCGAAAGGGGTGTCGGTTCGAGTCCGACCCGAGGCACCATCCCACCTTGCCGCACGTTCGTCGTCGCCGCGTGGGCGAGCCGGGCCCGGCGGCAGACGCTCGAAACATGATCGAACCAGAAGCCGCTGCTGTCCTGTACGAAATCTACGAGCGCGCGCTCGTCGTCCTGAGCGAGGCCGAAGACACGATCTACGCTTTGCCCGAAGGGCCCGCGCGCGAAGAATTCATCGAGGCGCACTCGAGCGTCGTCGTGGATATCTTTTCCAGATTGCGCGCCCCGCTGGTCCTCCAATACCGGGACCTTGACACCACCCGGCCTGAAGGTCCACCCGAATCGCTGCTCGATGCGGAAGAGCAGGCCACCGTCGATCGCTTGACGGCCGAACAGATCCAACGGATCGACGACGCCCTGCTCTCCGACTGCACGTCGCGCGGACATAAGGTCGCCCGGATCATCGGTACCGCCTTCAACCTGCTGCGCGACGAGTTGCCGAAGGTCCCGGGCGGTTTCTACTCGCAGCGCGTCCAGGCGCTCGTCGCCGAGGGCAAGCTGGATTCACGCGGCAACCTCGACTACATGCGCTTCAGCGAGGTCCGCCTCGCTCGCGATCCGCTGGCCGATGTCGTCGACGCACCGTTGACGGTCGACGCCTCGGTACTGCAGGCCCTGTACGCCTTCCGCGACGGCCGCAAGCGCACCGACCTGGCCGACCCCGACCCGATGGACGAAGACGAGCTCTCCGCGAACCTGAACCGCCTCGCGGACACCCTGATCCAGGGCCTCGAGGCTCACCCGTCCAAGCGTTGGGTGATGGTGCAGTTCCATCGCAGCCTCCAGCCGGTGCAACGCGAAGAGGACGAGGGGCAGGATCGCTTCGCTTCTGAACTGGGCAGGCTCATGGAGATCCTCGGCATCGAGAGCGACGACGGGCTGCTCGACTTTCATCTGGGCTGCTTCTGACGGCGGGTTCAGCGGACGACAACTAGAATCGTTCCCTGCACTGCCCAAGTCAGGCGCCACCGTCGGCGATCGACGATGCCCCCATGCGCGAGCGCTCGTGACTGACTCCCCGCTTTTTCCGCCCACACTCGCAGGGCGGGCAGAACCCCTGATGCGCGCGCTCCAGCGCGGCCAGCATCCGGCCCTCCCTGGCTACACGTTCGTGGTGCAGGGGCAGGCAATGCAGTCCCTCAATCGCGTCTACTACGACACTCATGCGCTGCTGTCGGCGATCAAGGTCACCGAAGGTAACCTGCGCACCTGGGCACTTTGCCTCGGTACACGGCACGGCGACGGACATGTTCGCGAGGCCTGCGTGCGGGAACTCGCCCGGCACGATCGACCCTGGGCCATCCCGTTCGTCGTCCAACTGCTCGGCGAGTACGTGGTCGAGATCACACTGGTCATCCTCGCTGCGCTGGCCGACGTCGACGTTGCGGGGTACGCGGCTTTCGCGCGCGAGAACCCGCATTTCATGGCGACGACGCGACGCCGGGCCACAAGCTACTGGGCTTGCTATTACCGGTCGCGGTACCCGTTGCTCCGCGACTATCCCGCCATCGTGGCGCTGAATGCGATCGGCCACATGACGGCAGATGCCGGCAAGGGGGTCAAGCGTGAATTCGGCCCGTCCTCACAGCCCTGAGGCCAACCCGACCGGCGGCCCCATGGCACACTGAACTCCCCACCGCCCCGCCTCACCATGCAACTGCCGCCCCCCATCACCCGCGCCCTGCTGATCGCCTGCACCGTCCTGCTGTTCCTGGGCGTGGCGGTGGCGCCGCTGCAGCGTCTCGAGTTCCAGTGGCTGGCGCTGTTCGGGGTGTTCAGTGGCAGCTTCTGGCCGTGGCAGGTCATCACGTATCCGCTCGTGCATGTCGACGGGCTGGCGTGGCTGTTCAACATGGTGATGCTCTATTTCTTCGGCACCCGCCTGGAAGAGCTCTGGGGCCAGCGCCGCTACATCCAGTTCCTGCTGGCGTGCACGGTGGCGGGCGCCGTCGTGTACCTGTTGCTGACGCTGCTGTTCGGTACCGGGGTGCCGCTGCTGGGCATGTCCAGCATCGCGTTCGGCATGCTGGTGGCGTTCGGGATCCTGTTCCCGTCGCAACGCGTCATGCTGTACTTCGTCGCCGAGGTGACGATGCGCACCGCCGTCTGGGTCTTCATCGGCCTGGCCGTCATCATGATGGTGGGCCAGATGTTCAACGGCACCGGCGCGTGGGTGAGCCAGGTCGCGCAGCTCGGCGGCGCGCTCGGGGGCTACCTGATGTTGCTGTACTGGCGCTGGCGTCCGCCGTCGTTCAAGCGGAAGAAGCCGCCGACCCACATCCGGCGCGTGCATTGACGCGCTCGCCCAACAAGTTCTCGCGCACCGTCGGCCAGCGCAGCACGAGCCTCAGCTCGCGCTTCATGCGCTCGTTGGAGAGCCGGCGCGACTCGTTCAGGAAGCTCCACTGCGCCGCGCTGAAATGCTCGGCCGCCTGCGCCCGCGGGACGCGCGCCGGGCGTGGCAGGCCGCACAGGTCGGCCACCAGGTCGTAGTAGTCGCCCGTCTTCAGGTCCGAGTCGTCGCACACCTGCACGGCACGCTGCGGCCGGCCGCGCCACAGCGCCGCGATGCACGCACGCGCGAGATCGTCGGCGTGGATGTGGTTGGTGTAGCCATCATCCTCTGCCGCCAGCACCGGCGTGCCGCGCCTGACGCGATCCTGCGGACGCCCGCCCTCGCGATCGTCCGCGTAGATGCCGGGGATGCGCAATGTGGTCACGCGCACGCCCGTGGCGCGCCCCCACGCGCGCAGGCGTGACTCGGCATCGACGCGGCGCCGCGCGCGATCCGTCGTCGCGTTGAGCGGGCGGGTCTCGGTCACCCATTCGCCGCGGCAGTCGCCGTAGACGCCGGTGGTGCTCGCGTAGACGACGCGCGCCGGCAGCGAGCGTCGGCTCAACGCCGCGAGAAGCGCGCGCAGGCGCGGATCGGTGGCACCCGTGGACGGCGGCGGCGCGAGGTACAGCACCGCGTCGGCCAGCCCGGCGAGCCGGCCCAGCGTCGCCGCGTCGTCGAGATTGCCGACAAGGGGACGCACGCCGAGCGCGCGCAGCGCGTCGCAGCGCGTCGGTGACGACGTCAGCGCGAACACGCGCAGGCGCCCGCCGAGCGCGCGCACGACGCGCAGTCCGACGTCGCCGCAGCCGATGATCAACAGGGAAGGTTTGCGCGCCATGTGGGGCGCATTGTCTCAACTGCGGCGTTCGCTCGTCACGACCAGGGCCAGGCCGGCCAGGATCGCCGCGATGCCGACGAGCCCGCTGGCGCGCAGCGGCTCGCCCAGCACCAGCACCGCCAGCATGAACGCCGTCAACGGCTCGCCGAGCGCCAGCGCGACGCCCGTGGCGGCCGAGATGAAGCGCAGCGCAGTGCTGAACAACAGGTACGACACGCCCGTGGCCACGATGCCCAGCCACGCGACGACCAGCCAGCTGCGCGGGCCCGCCGCCACCAGGTCGGCGACGCCCGAGGGCACGATCAGCCACGCCGCCGGCAGCGCGATCGCGGCCGCCGTGCCGAACACCCACAGGCTCGCGCGCGCGGGGGTCGCGTGCGTGGACAGCGACTTCGCGGTGAGCGTGTAGACCGCGTACGAGAAGCCGGCGGTCAAGCACAGCAACAGCCCGACGGCGTCGACCGCGGCGACGCTGCCGCCGCCCAGCGCGATGGCCGCGCCGCCCGCGATCGCCAGCGTCGTGCCCAGCCACCACAGCCCCACCGGGGGACGCCGCGTGATCAGCGACTGCAGCGCGCCGG
>Ga0307516_10009741_pt1 | contig 10660 bp, 13 predicted proteins | sample 19_EM_MG_FD_203310 | JGI IMG/M metagenome (GOLD analysis project Ga0307516, IMG submission 203310) | Populus trichocarpa ectomycorrhiza microbial communities from riparian zone in the Pacific Northwest, United States - 19_EM | ecosystem: Host-associated > Plants > Roots > Unclassified | place...
ACACCGCGCGCCCACATACATTCAGGTGTGAACTACGCCCGTTCAGGTGTGAGACCTCACGACCCACTGCTTTCCGCCCGTTTCCGCGCGCCACCATCGCGGCCGGATGCCCATGCTCACGCACAACGACAACCGCCCGCCGATCGACTACCCGACCGCCGCCCGACATGCCCGGATTGTCGCGCCCGGTAGATGTGGACGCGGTGGCGGCGCTGCTCCGGCCGTACGTCAGCGCCCCTAACCGGCCCCGATAGCAGCACTGCCGCACGGCCCGACCACTGGATCTCTCGACCGCCGCCCGATACGTCCCGAATTCTGCGCGCTTGATGGCGCTGGTCGTCCTGAGCTCGCTGCTGTCGGCGCGTGTTGTCGAAGTGGTGGTGAGTTGGGGTTCGCTCCGCGCCCTACCTTGCCAAGATCTGCGGCGGGTCGAGCGGGCGAGAGCGATTTGCCATATGCACGGCTTTTGTCGGTGCCATTGGCGTGGCAATCGGCGGCGACCGCAGCGCCCGCCGACGACGATCACGGAAACCCCGTGCGCTTTAAGGCAAATATCCACTTCGCGGCGACGAGGCGCACGCGGGGCCACGGGGGCGGCCTCGAGCCGTCGAGCACGCACTCGGCCGTCGAGCACGCACTCGGCCGTCGAGCACGCACTCGGCCGTCGAGCACGCACTCGGCCGTCGAGCACGCACTCGGCCGTCGAGCACGCACTGGCCGTCGAGTACCTCGACCCGATCTGCCGGAAGTCCGCCCAGGCCCTAGGCTCGAGGTCGATGACCGCCTTCATCCTCCTCAACCCGCGCTCCGGCGGCGGGCGAGTCCGCGAGTACCACCTGGAGGAACGCGCCCGTGCCGCCGGCGCCGACACGCATGTCCTGCACCCGGACGACAACCCCGTGGCGCTCGCTACGAAGGCCGCCGACGCCGGCGCCACCGTCCTCGGGATCGCCGGCGGCGACGGCTCACTCGGCCCGATCGCCCGCGTCGCCATCGAACGCGACCTGCCGTTCCTCTGCCTGCCGGCGGGCACGCTCAACCACTTCGCCCGCGACGCCGGACTGGACATCGAAAATCCGGCGTACGCGTTACGCGCGCTCAACGCCGGCCGGGAGAAGCGCATCGACGTGGGCGAGCTCAACGACACCCACACGTTCCTCAACGTGGTGTCGCTCGGTCTATACGCCACGATGGTCGCCGATCCGGAGTACCGCCACGCGAAGGCCCGGGTGGCCCGCGACCGCCTCGAGACCGCGCTGGCGCACGGGCAGGATCCTCCGTTCCAGGTGACCCCGCCGGACGGCCCGGTGCTGCGCGACGTACTGGTCATGCTGGTGTCCAACAACCCCTACGAGTTTCCGCGCCTGCGCTGGGACGCCGAGCGGTTCCGGCTGGACTGCGGGCGGCTCGGGCTCTCCACCATCGCCCCGCCACCCGGCGAGGCAACCCGGCGGCACGGCGCGCTGGCCGCCGCGGTCCTGCGCGGTCTGGATCGCAGCGGCTTCTGGCACAGCTGGACGGCGGATGCCTGGGTCCAGGATTTCGACGGCACCGACCAGGTTCCGGTCGCCCTGGACGGCGAGTCCCTGCTGGTCCAGCCCCCGGTACGGTTCCAGATCCGGCCCCGAGCATTGCGGCTACTGGTCCCGGCCCACGTACCGGACGAACGATCCCGAGATCCACGCCTCGCCTCCCGCCATTCGGCCACGTTCGGCTGGCACGCGCTGCGCCGCTGGATCCGGGTAACCCGCTCAGGCGGTTAGCACCGCCGATCTCTTGTCGCAGGTCCGCGGGCCGAACGACTCCAGCAGCACCGGGGCGCCCAGCAACTCACCGATCTCCGCCGCCCAGTCGTCGGGCCGATGCAGCTCACCCGGCCGGGCCCGACTCAGCCGCACGGTCAACGCGGCCTGGTATTCGAGATCCCGGAACGGTCCCGGCACGATCCGATCCCAGCGCTCGCCGTCCGCCTCGTACCAGGTGCAGATGCCGCGCGGCGGCCGGTCAAGATGGGTCACCGCGAGCGCATCGACGCCGCCGGCCACCTCGACCGCGTACCGGTGGGCGACCGCGTCGAAGTCGCCGAACCGGAACGCGCCCTGCCACTCACCGCTGCCGTTGTGCGCCTCGCGCAGCCCGAGGTCGGCCTCGGTGACCAGCGGTCCGGGTCCGTGCCGGGTGGTGTGGGTACGCACCACGCCCAGTCGCAACACGTCCGCGGTGATGTTGTCGAACGTAGTGGTGGACCAGGTCGTGTACGGATGCCAGCCCCGCCACTCGTCCAGCAGCACCCCCTGGGCGCCCTCGAAGACGCATCGGCCGGACGCCAGCAGGCGATTGAGATGCGATGGGTCCACGATGGATACCGTGGATCCGAACGCGGCGAACGCATCCAGCACGTCGTCCAGCGGCGGAGCGTCCAGCGGTCCATGTTCGACGGTCAGCCGGTCGCGCACCGCGGCGAGCCGGCGGCGAAGCCGGGAACGGGAGCGGACGTCGGCGACGCGTGGGGCGTCGGCGTGGCTGTGCGCGTACTCCATGGTCGCTCCGACGCCCAGCCCGCACGAACCGTGCCGGTCCGCGCCGCGCCGCCGCTCGCGGGCCTGGTTTGCAGCGCGATGCCACGGAGTGGCGAGCAGTGCGTCGCCGTCGATGGTGAGCAGGTGGAACGGATTGCCGAGCGCGGCCGCCTCGGCGGCCAGCGCGAGCGGGTCGATCACCATGTGCCGGGACAGGTGGGTCGGCACGCCGCGCAGCGTGCCGGACCCGAACTGGGCGAACGTGTGGTGCCGTCCGTCCGAGGTGACCACGTTGTGCGCGGCCTGCGCTCCCCCGTTGAACCGGATCACCGCGGCGACCGGCCCGGAAGCGCAGATCGCGTCGACCACCGTGCCCTTGCCTGCGTCGCCGTAGCCGAGGTCGACCACCGCGATGTGGTCTTTCACAACCGTTCGTTCCCGGATGCGGCGGCGGCGACGTCGAGGTCGGCGCGCACCACCGCGGTGCTGCGCAGCGGCGCGAGTGCCTTGCCCACGCTGTCCCCGGCCGCCGACCCGAACTCCCGCAGGTCGTCCAGGCCGGCGGCGAGGTCGATCGAGTCCTCGCCGAGCCCGACGGTCAGCGCGATCGTCTCGCAGACCGCGTCGAGATCGTCCAACTCGATGACGTTCTGGCCGAGCAGGCCGTGCCAGCGCGCGAGGATCTCGGTGTCGCCGCCCCAGCCCGCGTCGGTCGGCATGATGTAGTACACGTCGAACGAGCGGCGCAAGTCGGCGATGATCGCCTCGGTGGAGATCGGCTCGCCCAGCTTGTCGCCGATGAATTGCTTGACCTCCTTGGGATTCACCCGCGGGTAGGGCATCTCGTCGCCGATCAGGAAGAGATAGCCACGACGGCCACGCTTGACCACGCTGTCCAGCGCGGTGTGCCGGGCCATGAAATACATGGCCAGCTCGTAGGACTCGCGTTTCTGGCCGCCACCGCCGCCCTCCAGCACGATCCGGGCCAGGTCCTCGTCCATCCGGTTGTCCGACTCGAACTGGCCGATCTGCAACGGCACCCGGTCACAGGTGGCATCGCCGACCGCGCCGAACAGGATGTGCGGATCGGTGGCGTATCCCTTGCGAGTCAACAGGCCGAGCAGCTGCGGCAGCTTGGTTTGCAGCGTGCGCGGCACCGTACCCATCGAGCCGGTCACGTCGAACAGCACCGCGATCGGTGTGCTCTGCGGGTGTTCGTCGTTGTCCCGGCTCTCCCGTTTGCCGACGCCGAGCGGGTTGAGTTTCTCGTGCGCCTCCCGGGCGCCGCTGTCGCTGTAGGCGAAAGCACTCGTGCCGCTCGCCGCACGGTAGTTCTCGGCAGCCGAATAGACATCGGTGGACCAGCGTCCGCTTCCCATTTCGTCCTCCTTAGACGGTCGCCGGCATCGCGAACTCGCGGAACCGGCGCGGGCCGTACAGGGCTTCCAGTAGCTCGTCGAGCTCGGCGAGCAGCTTCCACGCGTCCTGCGGTCGCATCCGCGGCGCGTCATACGAACAGCCGTCGGCGAATCGGATCATCGCCGGCGGCGGGTCCTTGATCAGCCGGCGCATCAGGCCGGTCGCCATGAAGACGTCCGTCGCCGGCCCGGCCGGTCGTCGGTCGACCACTTCGGACGGATAGGCATCACGGTGCCTGGCCACCAAAGCGGCGACTCGCTCCCCCGGCCGGACCGAATAGCACCAGTCGACCAGGACCAGTCCGTGCTGGGCGGGGTGGATCAGCACGTGTTCCGGCAGGATCGCACCGTGCACGACGCCGGCCCGATGCGCCCAGCCCAGCGCGGTCAACAGCCGCCGCCACATCCACGCGGCGTCGCGCGGATCCACCCCACCCGGATAGGCGCCCGCCACGTCGGCCAGCGAAACGAAACCGCGTTGCCGCGCGATGACGTTCGCTGTCCGGCGGGCCCCCCGCTCATCCTCGTGGCTGAAGCTGTCGATCAGCCGCGGGATGTAGGCACCGAACTTCGGATCGCCGCCCAGCTTTCGCAGCGCCTCCGCCTCGGCCGCCATCAGGTCGTTGTCGGCCGGTTCCCGGGGCAGCTTCAACAGCGCGCCGGCACCCTCGACCACGTGCAGGTTGGCAAGGTCCCCGGCCGCGACCAGTGCCCCCAACCGATAGCTGCCGCGCCGAGTGGTCAGCACGTCCCGATCGGCCCAGAGCGCCGACAACGTCGCGAAGGCCGCCGTCGCGGTCAGGCTCTGACCCGCCGGTGCGACATCCGGATGCACAATCTTCACCAGCTTCCGGTACGCGGATTCGTACAAGCTGGACCCATCGACCAGATCCGCGAACCGCTTCGCCCGCTGGATCCGAACCACCGCCTCGTCGAAGTCGCTCATCGGACGCCCTCCTCCCGCGCCGGGCGCAGCAACGCCGGATGCAACAACCACGCGTCACCGGCCCGGTAGAGCCGCGCCTTGGGACCGCCACGCTCGCCGCCGCGGCTGCTGGTCTCACCGGTGCCCTCCACGAATCCAGGCACCGACAGCACCTTGCGGTGGAAGTTGCCGGCGTGCAGGTCTTCGCCCCAGACCGCCGCATAGACCGCACGTAACTCGCCGATGGTGAACTCGGGCCCGACAAACGCGGTAGCGAGCGGCGTGTATTCCAATTTGGACCGAGCCCGATCCAAGGCGTCGGCCAGGATCGCGTCGTGATCGAACGCCAACTCCGGCACGTCCGCAACCGGAACCCAGAAGGCGCCCGCCGCGTCGCCGCCGGCTCGTGGATCGGGCAGGCTGGGCGCGAACGCCAGGTAGGCGACCGAGAAGACCCGCATGCGCGGATCGCGACTCGGATCGCCGTACGTCCGAAGTTGTTCTAAGTGGACACGTTCAAGCGCACCCTCACCCGGTCGCAGCCCGGTCTCCTCGGCCAGTTCCCGCAGCGCCGCGTCATCCAGCGTCTCGTTCCGGACGAACCCGCCGGGCAGCGCCCACCGGCCGGCGAACGGCTGGCCACCGCGCTCGACCAGAAGCACGCACAGCCGCCCGTCCCGCACGGTCAGCGCCACGATGTCCACAGTGACCGCCACGGCCGGATAGTCGGCCGGGTCGTACCCCCGCAGAAACGCCAGCTCACCGTCGTTCACGCCGCATCCTCAGTTGTTCTCGGCTTGAGTATTACTCGATCTGAGAACAACCTAGCGCGGAGGGCGACTCCCGGTCAAGGGTTCTTGTCGTACCCCGGCCCTAAAGTGCCGGCATGCCCAGTGCTGAGCATGAAACACCGATCGCGTTGGCCAAGCTCGACCCGGACGTGGTGGCCTGGCTGTTGACCCACGTGTTCGATTTCAAGGTTCCCGCCTACCATCACGCCCGTTCGCAGCCGGCCGACGTGCGGGTCCTGGTGCCACGCACCTATCACGCCGACGGCATGTTGCTGTTCTGCGATTCGGACGACCAGCCGGTGCTCGCGGTGGTGTTGGAGGTGCAACGAAAAAAGGACCCCGGCAAACGACGTACGTGGAAGCTCTATGTGGCGCAGCTCGAGGTCGAGTTGGACGTCACGGCCGCACTCGTGGTCTTCTGCCCCGATCCGCGAGTGGCCGAGTGCTGTCACAGCCTGCTCGAGTCGGACAGGTCCAGCCTCCTGCTGCGGCCATTGATCTTCACGCCCGACGACGTACCGCTGGTAATCGACCCCGAGGCCGCCCGCGACAACCCGGCACTCGCGGTGCTCTCGGCGATCTGTCACGGTGCTCAGGCCGAGGTGGACGCCATGTTCCCGGCGTTAGCGGAGGCGCTGCGCTCGCTCGACCCCCGAAAGGCGCTCTTGTATTATGACGTGGTATTGGCTGGGTTGCCCGAGCCGGCCCGAGTTCGTTGGGAGGCGTTCATGACCACCGTCGAGGATTACCACAGCGAACTGCTACGCGGGCTCGCAGCCCAACACGAACAGCTAGGCAAGGCTGAGGGCGTAGCCCAAGGCAAGGCCCAGGGCGAAGGACGGGCGGTGCTGCGCGTGCTCGACAGACGTGGCATCGCGGTGCCCGCAGCGGTGCGGGAGCAGATTTCCGCCTGCACCGATCTGGCTCAGCTGGACACCGCCCTGATCGCCACCACGGCCGACGACGTCATCCGCGAATAACCCCCACTCAAGACGAACACCACGGTCACCCACGACGTGGTGTTGACTGGATTGCCCGAGCCGGTCCGAATTCGTAGGAAGGCGCTCATGATCGCCGCCGAGGATTACCTCAGCGAACAGCTACGCGAACTTGCAGCCCACCACGAACAGCTAGGCAGAGCCCGAGGCAGGGCCGAAGCATGGGCCACAGGCAGGGCCATAGGCATGGGACGGGCGGTGCTGATCGTACTCGACACGCGTGGCATAGCGGTACCCACAGTGGTGCAGGAACGGGTCCGTGCCTGCACCGATCTGGCCCAACTGGAGACCTGGCTGGTTCGCGCGCTCACCGCCACCACGGCCGACGAAGTCATTCGCGGATAACCCCGCTCAAGTTTGAATGGCCCTCCTGCGGCGCGCGCCCCGGGACATCAACGCCGCCCCTGTCGACCAGCTGCCCGGCGGCTTTGGCGCGGTCACCGGCGTCGCCTTGCACTTGCGGCGCCCGTCTCGGCCGAGATACCGAGCGCCGCAACTTCTGCGGTGGGTGTGTCCGAAACTTCAGGTACTTCGGTGGTGGTGCGGATAGCCGCTGGTTCGGCAGCGCCGTTGCGCTGCGGAGACTTCCTGCGGTCGGCGACATCCGGCGCGTGGGCGTCTCCTCCGGCGCACCGGCCCCGTCTGATTCGGCTTCGGGTTGACCTTCGACTAACCCCCAACTCAAGGCGCACACCACGGGTCACCCATGACGTGGTGTTGACTGGATTGCCCGAGCCGGTCCGAATTCATTGGAAGGCGTTCATGATCGCCGCCGAGGATTACCTCAGCGAACAGCTACGCGAACTCGCAGCCCACCACGAACAGCTCGGCAGGGCCAGAGGCGTGGGACGGGCGGTGCTGATCGCGCTTGACAAGCGTGGCATCGCGGTTCCCGAAGCGGTGCAGGAACAGGTCAATGCCTGCACCGATCTGGCCCAACTGGAGACCTGGCTGGGCCGCGCCCTAACCGCCACCACGGCCGACGACGTCATCCGCGGATAGCGGGTGGTCCCCGCATGCGACCACAACGCGAGTTGGAGGTCCCAAGCAGGACAACGTCGAGGGATCAGTCGATCAATGTGCCCTTGAGCTGGTGGCGCCGCGAGGTCGGCGGCGCCGGGCACGGCTCGACCTCAATGGCGTCGTACGCCGTGCGGGTGTTGGAAGCAGCTTGCTGGCACAGAGCGTCCCAGCCCTTCGCCGCGTCATTGCTGGCGAAGCGCAACGCGTATCCGCCGGGCCGCGGCGGCGGCGCCACCCGGTCCCCTCGCTTCGGGCTCATGCGGCCGCTGGGCGAGGCACCGCCCCGAAGTCACCGAGCGGCCGGGCGGTCAGCGCCCGGTACAGCTCCGGATCGGCGTGCACCTCCGCGGTGTGCCGCCACTCGGTGAGCAGCTGCGACACCGCGGCCGTATTACCGAGGGCGGCGGCGGCCTCCGCCGTGCTCACGAACTCAGCCGTCATCGAGACGACGTCGGCCGGAGGAAGGAAGCGCATCCACGGCATCGCCAGGGGTAACACCCGGCCGACCAGTTCCGGGCTAAGCCGCGCCAATTGGGCCAACAGTTGCGAAGTCACCTCCACAAGCTCCGTCTCGGCGTCGGCGCGCTCGGCGGTCATCAGAACGAGGTCCGCGGCGTCGCGCCGATGGAGGCGGACGGCGCGGGTGCGGCTCAGTCGCTCGGTCGTTTCGCTCGAATGGCGCAGCAGGTCAGAGAACGGCACAGACTCCATGGGTACGGTGGTCATACTTCAACACTACTTCAGCAGTACGGACAGACGCTACGGCCCGATCGGTTATCCCGGCGGCGCGGGCTCGCCACCGTGATGTAGACAGCGCCGCGCGCAGCTTGCGTCCATCACGCCCGCGTGCGAGGTGCGGCCCGGACTGCCGGCAGGACATGATGCGGAGATGGAAGTCAGTGAACTGCCGGATCGCTACGCAGGCGTGGAGGCGTGCATTCCCGAGACCTGGGACGAGTTGCAGGGACCTGCCGCCGGTGTAGTCCACCTTCCGAACCGGCTGGCCTGGTCTGGTCTGACCGACCTCGACGTGTCGGACCCGGGTGACCGTTTCGCGCTCTTTTGTATCCTGCTCGACTGTGGGCAGCGCGCCGACGTCGCGCGTTACGTCAACCGGGATCTGCTGCGCCGCGAATGGCCGCGTCTGCGCCGGGCCACGACGTCGCAGATCACCCGGTGCTGGGAGCAACGCCTACCCGGCCTCGCCGGCTAAGCAACAGTGTCTACGTAAGCCGGTATTCCTGGTCGCCGAAGTCGGCGACGACACGTAGCTTGCCGCCAAGTGCTTGGACGTAGGCGCGGAGGGTCGACAGGGTGACGGTGTCCAGTTCGCCGCGTTCGATCGCCGAAACGCGAGGCTGAGTGACGCCCGTTGCCTGCGCGACGTCGTCCTGAGTGCGGTCTTGTTCGGTACGGACCATGGCGAGATGCCAGGCGCGGATGTGGTCGTCGGTGGCCTCCTGCGCCCGAGCCATGTCCTCGCTGGTGAGTTCGAGTTCGGTGAGTAGCTCACCCACATCGGAGTACGCATGCCATCCGGTGGCCGTCTTCTTGGTCATCTCAATCACTCCCATCATTTCCGCGGACTCCACCACCGAAGCCTTTACTCGGCTACGGCTTGTCTGCCAGGGATAGATCAGCGGCTCGCCACGGGGGCGAGCTGCCGGCGCCGGTACTCGATCACGCGACGAAGCTTGATGAGCCTGCCTTTGTCGAACGGCAGTGAGGGCAGTTCGTCCAACCAGAGGTCGACTCGCTCGGTAATACCAGCCAGAACTCGTTGGACCGCGCGCTCCGGCACGCCAAGCGGCCTTCCCAACGCGACGAAGTCGGCGGCCCGGAAATCACCGCCGCTCCGGCCTCCGATCGACAGGGCCATCGTCCGGTCGCCGTACAGATAAGAGGTCGGCAGGTCGTAGGCCGGGGCGATCTGCCATTCGCCGTCGAGTCCCTGCAACACGGAGAAGTTCTTGGCGTGGGCGTCGCCGTTGCCAGTGAGGTAGGCGAAGGCCAACTGTCGAATCAGATCGCGACCGGCAACGGCACTGGCGTCACAGAGGGCTGCCAGGCCGACAAAGGTGCGGTCGGCACCGAGTCGGTACTTGTCGGCGGGTGGGCGGTCGAGCGCTTGACAGCCGTCCTCGACCGCGAGCGACCGTGGCAGGCCGTCCACAGTGAGGCGGTCGAACCGGGCGATCAACAGTCCCGGCACTCCATCTGCGTCGAGAACCAGTTGACTGGGAGGCACGCTCAGACCGGACCTGTGAGCGGCGTCGAGGAAGAACTTCTCGTTTTCCACGAGGTGCGGGTACTCGGTCGGGTTCAGTTTGAGGATGTGGCGTTCGCCGGCACGTGCGACCGGCAAGCTGATCATCGCGGCGCTCGTCTTGTCCTGGACGCCAGGAAGTGCTACCCGCTGCGCACGGATGCCCAGTTCGATCAACAGGTCAGCGAACCTGAGGTCGGCCACCCGCTCGATGGCCACCCGGACGGGTACCTCGGTGGGCTGAACTCCGGTCGGCACGACCTGCACGTCACCGACCGCATCGGCTCCCACCGCAAGCAGCAGCGACAGTTCGTCGTCGGCCGACGTTTTCACTGCCCGGCGCAGTGCGCCCAGGCGACGGCCCTCGGGTAACAGCCCGGTGAAATAGGCGGGAAGGGCACCGCCCGCCCGAACGACCGGCTCGGACGTCACCGGCAGGGTAGTGGCCACGGGCGGCCCGCCAGCATCAACCCAAGCATCGAGATAGCGGAACTCGATGCCGTTCCGGTTGCGGATGAGGGTGCCAGCATGCCGGCCAGCCTTGAAGACGTCCGCCTCGTCAATCGCGCGGAGCCCTTCAAGACTGTCGTACGCCGGCGCGTTCATCGAGAGATCCCGTCGACGGATGTGATCGCTGCCGAGCCTCCGCGATGGAGCTCCAGGTGCAGTCCCAGCGCCGACAGCACGGCGATGACCTTGTTCAGCTGAACAGATGGCTTG
>Ga0307516_10009742_pt1 | contig 10659 bp, 4 predicted proteins | sample 19_EM_MG_FD_203310 | JGI IMG/M metagenome (GOLD analysis project Ga0307516, IMG submission 203310) | Populus trichocarpa ectomycorrhiza microbial communities from riparian zone in the Pacific Northwest, United States - 19_EM | ecosystem: Host-associated > Plants > Roots > Unclassified | place...
CTATAGAAAAATGATTAACTAAAAAGCAACTAAAAGATGGGTTGCTTGGTGAGAGGATTTTTAATTTTCAAACCAGTCATCTTTCTTCCACAATTACAATTAGATCACTAAAAAGTTAAATGTATTTTTTTCTTTTTTTTTCTCTCTCTTTTTTATATTTAAATTCTATAGAAAAAAATGCCGCAAACGACGCAAATACATCAAAAATATATTTTTGGGTTTTTCATTGTTATTTTTCTATTTTTGTTTTTTTTAATTTATAAAAAATTAGATAAAAAAAAATAGGTAGCAACAGATGCCCCCTCTTTACAATGCTTATGAAGCAAAACCTCATCAATGTTTTGCATAATAAGCTTGTAAAGAAAAAGTGTCATCTTAGCTTGCTGAGTGATTCACTCATCCAAAAACTTTGCGTTTTAAAAGAAAATGATCTTATTATCATGGGTGACCTATCCTTTTTGAAGTTCAAAAACTGGTCTATTTTCACGGGCAACCTGCCCACACACACTCACACTGTTCTATTTTTACTAGCAACCTGTCCATTTTGAAATTCAAACACTTGACTATTTTCATAGGTGACCTGCACTTTTATGAAATTCAAAAATTGTTCTATTTTCACGAGCAACCTGCCTTTTTCAGAAAATGATCTATTTTCACAAGCAACCTTTCCTTTCTGAAATTTAAAAACTGGTCTATTTTCATGGGCGGCCTACCCCTTTTTAGAAACTGGTCTATTTTCATAAGCGACCTGCTCTTTCTCAAATTCAAAAACTGGTCTATTTTCATGGGCGACCTACCGTTTGAGTCTATTTTCATGGGCGACATGCCTTTTCTAAAATTCAAAAACTGGTCTATTTTCTTGGACGACCTGCTCCTTTTCATAAACTGGTCTATTTTCACAGGTGACCTGCCCTTTTTCAGAACATGGTTTATTTTCACAAACGGCCTGCATTTTTTGAAATTCAAAAACTAGTCTATTTTCATAGGCGATCGCTCCTTTTCAGAACATGATCTATTTTCACAAGCGACCTGCCATTTCTAAAATTCAAAAACTAGTCTATTTTCATGGGCGACCTTTCTTTTCTTAAATTCAAAAACTACTCTACTTTCATGGGCGACCTGCCCTCTTTTTCATAAAATAGTCTATTTTCACGGGTGTCCTGCCTTTTCTAAAATGCAAAAACTAGTTTATTTTTATAGGCGACTGGCCATCTTTTCAGAAAATAACCTATTTTCACGAGAGACTTGTCCTTTTGAAATTTAAAAACTGGTCTAGTTTTATAGGCGACTTCCCCTTTCAAAAATTGAACTATTTTCACGAGCGACCTACTCCTTTTGAAATTCAAAAACTGGTCTAGTTTCATAGACAACCTCCCCTTTCAAAAGCTGGTTTATTTTCACAAGCGACCTACTCCTTTTGAAAGTTAAAAACTAGTGTAAATTCACATTTTCATAAAATGGTGTATTTTCACGGGTGACCTACCCCCTTTTCACAAAATGGTGTATTTTCACAGGCGACCTGTCCTTTTTGAAATTTAAAAATTGGTATAGTTTCATGGGCGACCTCCTCTTTCAGAAACTGGTCTATTTTAACGGGCGACCTATTCTTTTTTAAATTCAAAAACTAGTCTGGTTTCACGGGCGACCTCCCCTTTCAGAAACTGGTCCGGTTTCACGGGCGACCTTCCCTTTCAGAAACTGGTCTAGTTTCACGAGCGATCTACTCCTTTTGAAACTCAAAAACTGGTGAATTTTCATGGGCAACCTGCCCCATTTTTAGAAAATGGTTTATTTTCATGGGCGACCTTCCATTTCAAAAACTAGTCTATTTTCACGAGCAACCTTTCTTTTCAAAAAATAGTCTATTTTTACGGGTGACCTACCCTTTTCGATTCATCAAAATCTTGCTGGATTTCATCGAGGATATTTTTCTAAAAAAATCAAAACCATTTATGTAATGCTTTGAGGTTACATGTCATGCATGCATCCTTACCTGGTTTAAAATATATCACTCTCTTTGATGCTCTATCATCATAGGGTGTCTTTGTTTGTTATTCAAAGCCTTCTCTTTTTTTTTATTCACCAGCTCATCCGAGTCTACTGTATGTCAGTCCTCTACCCAAATGCAAATACAATGCCTATTTTGGGCTGTTCGCGATGATTACTGCTCTCGTTGTTCATCAAACCTAACCACGCACCCAAGTGTAGTGTTGTTTGATTCATCATAAAAGAGTTTAACAAATCATTAACCTTTTTAATTCTCCCAAAACCGCCATTTGATTAGTTGTGTGTGGTCTGCCAACAATCATTTAGTGTCGACCTCATCTTAGATTGTCAATTAGCTATGAAGTTGCCTTTAGTTGAACCATACTATTCAAGCATTTGTTATCATCAACCTTCATGAAACTGTTAAGTCATTTAGACAAGCAATAAAGGCTTATTATTCTATGCTCAATATCTTTCTCAATGAAATTTCCCTTAGCTTGTCTAACCAGATTGTAAAAAAAAATGAATTGTCATCATCAATGATATTCCTTTTTATCACCCATATTCATGTGGTGAGATGTAACTTGAATCAATGAGCTTCAAAGCAGATTGTCCTACAATCAATCTTGGTGGCATGTATTTATCCATAAGCACCCATGCGATCACATTTTTCAGGTGTCATAACCATATTTCAGAGGGTAAACCAAGATTTCAGACATGAACATGCCCCTTAAGTGCATTGTTACTCCCAACTGTTGTTGGAGTTCACTCAATCATGGACTGTCTTTGAGCAACGTTGCCCTCAATTGATCTGAATGTGTTCGTTCTTCTGTCTATCAATAAAAGGAATTTGTTATTGCTAGATGTTAAACATAATTTTGATGGATTTCATTGGATCATCATTTGATTATGTTTCTTTGCCTCCAGCTGATCTAAATATTGTTTGCATTCCCTCCTAAGGTGCATTGCATTGTCCAGGCTGCTTAACTATTCAAAGAGTGTCGAAAAGTGTTGATGTCATTTTCGCCAAGGATATTACAAAATCAGTCCATGTTTTTTTTTTGTTCGAGAATTTTCTTTTGTTGTAAAATCAACTCATCCCTTTCAAAGATCATGTTTATTCAAGTCTAATTGTTGAAATAAAATTAGAGAAATATCAGTGTTGAAAGTATTTTCTAAAAATCACTTCTTTAGTCAAAGACCCAACACACGCCATGCAATCATCTACTTATTTTGTATTTTGAGGGAAAAAAAATTGATCCATTATAAGATTAAAATAGTTTTCCTATGGTTTTTTGTGTCAATTTTAGTATTTGATTTTGGGTATATCATTTTATGGTAATTGAAGAGGTGATCTTCTATGGATTTCAACAGTAAGAGGTTTTGAGTAAATACTCGAGGTTCCATTGAAAATTTATCTCTTTTGAGCATCCATTTTATCATCATGTATAATAATCAGTAACTTAGTTCATGAAGTCATGACTCTTAAAAAGCTCTTCAAGTTTTAAAAGCACCATTTATCGATTCAAATTGTTTACTTGATTAAAAAGAGCTTTTTAAAAACACGTAATGCATGCTATGGTTTATTGCTATGAAAGAAAGAGAAATTTATAGGCTCAAAAGTGTTTGAGGGTTTCAAAAACCTAGGATCACCATCAATTATTCATTAACTCTCTCTCTTTTTGTCTTTATAAAAGAGAGTGACATGCCATATATTTCATCAATAAATCTTGTTTCCTAAAAGTTGACAGGAAACTTCATCACAATCAAGCAATAATCATACCTCACTCTTAACAGGATTTTTGATCAGTCAAAAACTTTCGGTGTTATCATTCAAGGTCAACATTGGCATATCACCATACCACTCTTTTCATTGTCAATCTCAAACTTAAAGAGAATATTAAAACTCAATGCCCATCATTTATTTCCTGATGCTCCTTCATCTCAAATTTTAATTCAAATGAAAGGTCAAGGTTGTTTGTCAAGCATTAGCCTTTTCATTCTCTTATTTCTATTTCACTATCTTTGTAAAAGAATGACATATAATCATGCCACACATTCCATGTTCGCCTAAAAGATCAATATTCTCTTAATAGAGGCCATAAAGCATATTCAGCTTTTCCTCTAATCATTTGAAGAAACAAGAGGCTTTATTATGGATACCAAAAGACATGTTCATGGTTCAATATCTTTTTTTTAACTCTCGACATCGACTTTTGGCATTTTTTGTGTACTTCCTCAATTAAAAAAAATCTATTTTGCCCTTCTAGACTCGATAGGAACCTTCATACCTTTAACCTTGACTTGCCTTTAAATGTGGGTGGTTTCTACTTTTTGGCTTTCACACAACCTTCCTCAAAGTTTCCTTGGATGCCCCTCAATTTAAGGTTTTTTTTTTCACTTTTATCCCTTTCTCAATCGTTAGTCTTTCATTCTTAGCATTCCCTTTACCATTAATTCTACTTTTGTCTTCATTTTTCAACCGAAAATCCCTCGTTTGCCCCTAGTATGGGGTGTGATCCATGTCAGTGTTTCTTTTTTTGAAAGAAAGATTCCATTATGCTCGAATTTGGATTTGCAAGGGATATATATTTTAAGAATATTGAATGGAATAAACGAAGATGACATTTTCTCATTTCAAGCAAGGTCGGCTAAAACCAATAAATTTTGACTTCGTCTAGTGTAATTATTTGGACTTGTAAATAATCATGATTTGTAAGTCCATAATTACCAAATTCACTACATGTCATTATCCATATTGCTAAAACTTAGCTCTATGATGTGTGGTTCAATTTTGTATATGAGCTCAAAATTTATTTGGTCATCCCATATTGTTTATCATATCATTTTAACAAACATCAAGTTATTTTTACAATCAAAACACTTTTAATCTTTCAGGATTGACTAGCTTTAATTTTGCATATTGGAGTTTGATCAAAATATTTTGTCAAAATAAAATGTTAAACATCTCTTGATTTCAGAACAACAAAAAAGTAAAGAAAAGACATATTTCTTAAAAAAGATGAGGTGTGATCCTAAAACAAAAGTGTTGAATAGCAAAATTCCGTAACAAAATCATTGGCAACACGACACCCTAATTAGCTTCTCAAGTAATCATATGTGTCTTGTCATCGCTTATTGACCTTTATTATATGCTTGTGATGATCTAGTAACAATATGGTCAATGACATAATCCTTCACAAACTCAACCTGCCTCTTGCTCACCATATTCCGAACTTGATACTTGAAATTTTTGCAATTTTCAATCGAATGGCCCAGGACCTTACCATGATATTCACATTTCTCGTTTGGATCATACCACCTACGAAATGGTGGTTGCATGGGATTTTATGGAGTCAGGGTAATAAGTCTGGAATCTAGCAGATGCTGGTAGACAAACTCAAGTGGCAGAGATATGGTAATATTTAACAAAGGGATTTGAGCAATTGATGTTACAGTGAGACCTGGCTGGACTACACAACTAAGGTTTCCCACCTAAGAGCCATCCTTTGATTCATCTCTCATTATTATTTTATAATCCATGGTAAGACCTTTAATTTTTTTATTTTGATAGCATGTTCAATTCTTTTGGCGATCCTTACAACTTCATAGAAATGCTAAGATGAGCTTTTCCCATCAAATGCTCATAATAAGAGGATCGAAGGTATTGACAAACAACATCACCATCTCTATTTCTATTAGTGGAGGTTGGACATGTGTTCACCATCTTTGCACATATGTCCTCACAGACTCTTGGTTTCCATTTTCTATGGACATCAGGCAAGTTTTGTCTGGAGCAGTTTCCAAATTGAAATTAATTGTTTCAAAAAGGAATATATCAGATCCTTCCACTTATTAATCTTGGTACTATTCAATCTCATATATGTAGAGACCCTATGAAACTATCATGAAAGAAATAGATTAACATTTTATCATTATGGATCACTCCAACCATCTTATTGTGGTAGACCAGAGATGGTTGTTCAGGTGTTCTAGCCTAATGCACTTGATGAAGTCCAACACTCTGAACTCCTTCAACATGACAATTTTTTTGGAACAAAACAAACTTTAGCTGCTAAAACAGGGTTAGACGAATTATTCTTTTCAACTGCTCTTCATCTTTCTACTACAGCAACCTATTTATCATGGTTTATGGGACCGGGAGACCTATAGTTAGAAGGTTCTTCTTCTATTAAATGCATAGTGACCTGAGCTTGAGTTGGCTTGATGGGGGTAAAGGGGATAAAATGTTACCCAGTTATTGAGTCTTCCCCTAAGTTCTAAGATGTGTATGGGACGTAGGCTAACAGTGCTTCCACGAAAGGTTGTGCAAACATTCCCTTTCCATTCTTGAAACTCAGTGCTTGTTCGAGCATATTTATAAGTCTAGCTACTTCACCTTTGATGCTTTCAATTTCCTTTTGATAATGAGCCTTTATCTGAGCCCTTTCTTCATTTTTCATCTTCTCTCTCAATCAGGTGTTATAGACCTTAGATGAGGGACCTACATTTCAAACTTTTAAGGATATATCCATGTAAGGATACATGCATGTCAAATATATGAGCATGTTTTTATATGATGAACTCGCCCTTCAATGGGTGACACATGGTCATAATACTTGCATGATGAACAAGAATTTTGATTTTATCCCAAACTCTACAACGAAAAGTTCCTGAGTAACGATCATTGTGTCACCCATAAGTCCTGAATTCAAGATGCTTCAAGAAGAGGTTGCCTTAATGCAAAACAATGTGTAGAGAGCATACACCCTAAAGGCTGGTTTTAATCCTTTTACAGAGACATAGGGTAGGTTTACTACTTGGTCTCTAAAAAGGGTCTCTTGTTGTCCTAGTGATCACCCCCATGAAGGCAATATGGGGGCTCAGTATGTAGTGGAATGGCTCGTATATCAATCACTATCAGTCTAAGTACTCAGCAAAAAGTTTGATGGTTTCATGAACTTAAACCCTGACTGAAAGTCATAGAGTAAGTCATTACTCCCCTACCTAGCCTAAAGTTTTCATGTGCTCGTCCTAGAGTGATATATCAAAAATAAACTAATGATGCATGAAAACATATACACGTGGGCTAAAACGTAAATAAAATAAAATAAGTCAAAATTTAAAAATTTAAACACATCAAATACACAGAGCTTAGTCCAATATTATAAGAAACAATACCTTACCCAGTCGTCATTCTATCGCACGTGGATGCGAGGCGTCAGGTGGTCATGAAAGTTGTCACCTAGTTGTTTGGTTCAAGGTCGCTAGGAACCCAGGTATATTGATTTTATCAGAGATTCTAGGGTAAGGGACTAGTTATGACTATGGAATGTATTAAAACCTCTAGCGCACCCAACCTTGGGTTAGTTGCTTTGTATTTTGATGTGCTATAAACATTTTGATGATTTTCTAGTCAATGTTTATCTGTAGTTTAGGATCTGAGATTTACCCGTGTTAATAAATCTGATGTTTAAGAATTTATTACGGACTCGTGTACCCAAATAAATTATTAGTAAAAGGTTCTTCGTAATTTATGTATTATAGTGAAAAATAATCTCAATTAAAATTTGTGAATATTTAGAATAACTCTGAGAATTTTCTGGCCATCTTCTGATATTTAAAATATCAGTCTCATTTGTAGGTCTAGCGTTCGATACTAGAATTTTTAACCATTAATTCTCATGAATTAAAAAATAGTGATTTATAAAAATATTAGCCAAATTCTCATGACTTTAATAAATTAATTATTAAATCCTAAAAGGCATGCCAAAACACATATATACTTTTGTTTTTGTATGAAAATACCAAATGATATGATTTTTTTTATATATTTTTGAGAGATTTGACCATATGTAATTAAAACATTTAATTCTTTTTGTCTTTTTGGTTTTAAACATTCAAAAACATATAAGAAAATACAAACACACATACATTTTTTTTCACTATATTTTACTCACACACTCTACAATTACACTTTTTACAAATCATCAAAATTTAAAATAATTCAAACAACACATTAAAAAAAATTAAATTTAATAAATAAATCCCCCAAAATTCAGGAATAGTGTTGGGAATATCTAGGGAAGCTTCTAAGACAGTGGCGATGCGTGGGTCTCACTCACCACCGCCACTAGCGACGTGTGAACCTATGGGTTGTTGCTGATGAAGTGTAAAATAGATGGATTAGTAGCAGTATTTCTTTCTCTTCCTTCCTGTACTAGCGGTGAAGTTCATTGTCACGTGTAAAGATAAAAAAACCCACAAGCAAAGTTTTGGTTCTCTATGCTTTTTCCTTCTCTTTCAAATCTGCATCTTCAAGGGAGACTCGAAACGGCCTGAATCTGCTGGAACTGGTGGTGGCAATGTCAACGAGTGGGAGTAACATGCAGTCGTGGATAGTGGCATGTGTCGCAGACACTCCTGCAACTTGGACGGTGAGTGACCCCCTAGATCGAGAAGTCCACTTCTCCCTCTTCATGTTTGTGCCTGTAGTGTAACTTCACATTCCCTAAATCAAAAGATAGGGGCACGAGAACTTTTAGGATTTTTTTAGTTTTCTTTTGCTTCTCTATTGTTCACTGCTACCATTTGTTGCTACAGGGGAGGGATGGTCAGCTACTGGTCTGGAAGCGCAATAATAGTGATTGGAAACAAGGTTGTCAAAAAAGTGTTTTTTAACACAACACAAAACATATAATATAAACTCGGATCATAAAATTTTAACTAAAAATCATAAAATCACTAAAATTTTTTAATTAAAATCATAAAATCACAAGTAAAATATTTTAAATATTTTGTCCATATATATGATATAAACTCTTTTAAGCGCATAATACAAGGATTGAAATCCAAAAAATGCATTCAAAGGAAAATTCAAGCTGATATCATACTCTCAAGAAAGCGTTAACAACAAATTTCTTAAAACGTTCAGCCAGGAATGGTACAGAAGCTAAAAGAACACACGCAAAAATTTCTTACCTGGCAAGATGCAGCAACTAGAATGTTTGGAGAATCTCCAGACGAGTCAAATAGAAGCAGGTGGCCAAACTTTCTTACCTGGCAAGATGCAGCAAAGCAACACATAGAAATCAAGACAAACCACAATAGGAACTCAAAACATGCACATTTCCTTTAAGATATTAGACACCAAGGTATTTTTCAATAAAAACTTAAACAGTGCAATACTTAGGCTCCGAGATTGTGATGGATTCTGTTTGTTTGCTGAAAAGTAGTTTTTTTTTTTAAAGTAAATTCCAGGAAAGTGAATTATTTTCCGATGTTTGATAGTGTAATGAAAAATAAGTTGGAAAACATTTTCCAGTGTTTGGTTATGTCATGGAAATTGAGCTGGAAAATAACTTAATAATGTTTTATTTTTTTCAAGTTTATTAAAATAATGAGAAACAAATCTTACAAATTAAAAAGTTGAATAAGAATGAAATTGGAAAATTACGGGCTGTGGGTAGGCTTATCGATACTCATAATATTGATGTGTGCTTTCTTCTAGAAACAAAAATTAAGACTTGCACAGACTCTTTTATTTTTCGTGTTTGGAACAATAGCAATGTTAACTGGACTTGTAATGAGGCTGAAGGAAGTAGAGGGGGTATTATTGCTCTTTGGGATGATACAAAATTTCAGGTTTCTTCTGTTGAATATGGTTACGGGTGGATTGGTCTGTATGGTCAGCATATGCAAAGTGGTTTTGTCTGTGCTGTTGTTGGTGTTTATGCCCCTTGTTCTCTGTCAGAAAAATGGGATCTCTGGAATAACTTGTGTATCCTCAGACATGCCTTCCCTATTCCGTGGTTGATGGTGGGAGATTTTAATGAGACTTTAAATCAGACCGATAGAAGCAATGGCTATCTTCATATCCGGGGATCTTCAGCTTTTAGGAATTTTCTAGATTCTTGTCAGCTTATTGAGTATCAACTAGTTGGAGGTTACTTCACTTGGTTCAGGAATTGCTTGATGAGCAAACTAGACCGTGCTTTCTCAGATGAATCCTTTCTTCTTCAGTTCTCCAATGTAATGCTCCATCGTCTACCTAGAGAAATGTCAGATCATTGCCCCCTGCTTGTGTTTGATTGCCTCCTAGAGAATGGTTATCGTCCTTTTAAATTTTTGGACTGTTGGCTTCAATTCCCTAACTTCAAAAACATTATTAGAGGCTTCTGGTTTGACGGGTGTACTGCACTCCCAGGGCGCTTCAGATTTATTAAGAAGCTTAGCTTTGTAGCAGCTCAACTTCGGCAATGGAACAAAGATGCTTTTGGTGATCAGGAACACAAGCTTCAGGTTGTGATTTCCCAAATTGATGATCTAGAGAGAAAACAGGAGGCTGATTCTCTATGTCCCTCAGATCACCTCAAGCTTGAATCTCTTATAAGGGATAAATGGACCTACAGTAATAGAGTTGAATGCAAGTGGAGGCAGAGATCTAGACAGTTATGGTGCAAGCTAGGGGACAGTAATACCAGGTTTTTCCATTTGATAGCTAACTTCAGAAGAGCCAAATCTCAAATTATGATGATCAATCATAAGGGGGTTGAACTTCGGTCTCTACCAGAAATCAAATCCGCTGCTGTTGATTATTTTTACAATCTGTATAAAGCTCCAATTGGGAAGAAAGCAGAGATGGGTCCTGTAGGTTTTAAAAGGTTAAATTCA
>Ga0307516_10009743_pt1 | contig 10658 bp, 7 predicted proteins | sample 19_EM_MG_FD_203310 | JGI IMG/M metagenome (GOLD analysis project Ga0307516, IMG submission 203310) | Populus trichocarpa ectomycorrhiza microbial communities from riparian zone in the Pacific Northwest, United States - 19_EM | ecosystem: Host-associated > Plants > Roots > Unclassified | place...
GCAGGATCTCGACCGCAACATCGCTCTCGACCTGGTCCGTGTCACCGAGGCCGCGGCGATGGCCGCCGGCCGCTGGGTCGGACGCGGCGACAAGAACGGCGGCGACGGCGCGGCCGTCGACGCGATGCGCAAGCTCATCAACTCGATCCAGATGCGCGGGGTCGTGGTGATCGGCGAGGGCGAGAAGGACGAAGCCCCGATGCTGTTCAACGGCGAGCAGGTGGGCGACGGCACCGGACCCGAGGTGGACGTCGCGGTCGACCCGGTCGACGGCACCACGTTGATGAGCAAGGGCATGCCGGGTGCGGTTGCCGTGCTCGCGGTCGCCGAACGCGGTGCGATGTTCGACCCGAGCGCCGTGTTCTACATGGAGAAGCTCGCGGTCGGGCCGGACTGCGCCGACGTCGTGGACATCAACGCGGGCGCGACCGAGAATCTGCGCCGGATCGCGAAGGCCAAGCGCAGCAGCATCGCCGACGTGACGGTCTGCATCCTGGACCGGCCCCGGCACCAGCCGCTGGTCGAGGAGGTCCGCGCGGCCGGAGCGAACATCAAGTTCATCTCCGACGGCGACATCGCCGGCGCGATCTCGGCGGCCCGCGGCGAGTCGGACGTCGACGTGCTGATGGGCATCGGCGGTACGCCGGAGGGAATCACCGCCGCCTGCGCGCTGAAGTGTCTGGGCGGGATGATCCAGGCCAAGCTCTGGCCGCTGGACGACTCGGAACGCGAGAAGGCCATCGCCGGCGGCCACGACCTGGACCGGGTGCTGACCACCGACGACCTGGTCACCGGCGACAACTGCTTCTTCGTCGCGACCGGGGTGACCTCCGGCGACCTGCTCAAGGGTGTCCGGTACCGCGCGGGCGGCGCACATACCCAGTCGATCGTGATGCGGTCCAAGAGCGGCACGATCCGGGTGATCGACTCGTACCACCGGCTGGAGAAGCTGGCGCTGTATTCCGCCGTCGACTTCGACGGCCATCTGCCGACCGTGCCGGCCAGCCCGGTGGAGGTCCCGTTGCCGTAACGGGCGTCAGAGGTCCGTCAAGGTCGGCGTGGACGGGTTGAACAGGGCCGGTTCGGGGCGCGGGCGGCGGCGGCGGCGGAAGACCACCGCCGCGACCGCCCCGCCGATCAGTCCGAGCAGGTGACCCTGCCAGGAGATCTGCTGGTCGCTCGGGAACAGGTTGTAGACCTGGTACCAGTACAGCAGGCCGATGAACCCGGCCACGCCGAGGTTCCACCAACTGCGTTCCACGAGGCCGCGGACGCACAGCAAGCCCAGGTAGCCGAAGATGACGCCGCTGGCACCGATCACCACGGTGTTCGGGTTGCCGATCAGCCACACGCCCAGCCCGCTGATCAGCATGATCAGGGCGGTCGAGTAGATGAACCGTCTGGCGCCGCCGGCCAGCGCGAACGTGCCGACCAGGATCAGTGGGACGGCGTTGCCGTACAGGTGGGCCCACCCGGCGTGCAGGAACGGGCTGAACAGCACCCCGTCGAGCCCGTCCAGGTGGTGCGGGATGATGCCGCCGGCCGAGTCGAGGTAGCCGCCCGATCCCCGGTCGATGGCCTCGATCAGGAAGAGCACCGGGATCACCGCGCACATCGTCACGAAGGCCCGGCCGAGCGATGCGTAGAACGCGTCGGTGCCGAACTTGGCGGTCGCGTCGGTCCGAGTCTCGAGGTAGCTCACCCGATCAATAGTTCCAGGTGGGCGCCAACCCGCCAACACGCAGCGTGTTAGCTCAGTTTCAGAACGGCGGCCTTGATCGCTGTACGAAAGGTCGAGACCTGGCTGTAGACGCCGGGGTAGCCGTCCCGGGCGCAGCCGAGTCCCCAGCTCACGATGCCGACCTGGAGCCAGTGGCCACCGGCATCGCGGCGCACCATCGGGCCGCCGGAGTCACCCTGGCAGGTGTCGACGCCGCCCCGACCGGCACAGATGGACTGGTTGGTGACCAGCTTGACGCCCGTCTTGCGGTACGCCGTGGCGCAGGTCGAGTCGGGCACGGTCGGCACCGTCGCGTACCGCAGCCGTTGTTCCTGAGGCAACGACGTCTCGCTGATCTGTCCCCAGCCCAGGATGGTGAAGGTGCCGGTATCGCCGGCGCTGCCCCGGGTCAGTTCGATCGTCGGCAGGTCGACGTTCTGATCCAACTGGATGACCGCCCAGTCGTCGCCGCGGGTCTCGGTGCGGAACGTGGGCGCGCGGACGACCTCGGTGGAGTGCCGGATCAGCGCGTACGGCGATTTGAGGTCGACCGAGCCGGCGATCACGCCGATGCTGGTGTCCGGTCCGGAGCCGTCGACGCAGTGCGCGGCGGTCAGCACCACGCGGGGTGCGACGAGCGCGCCGCCGCAGCCCATGGACAGCCGGACCATCCACGGGAAGCTGCCTTCCGGCGCCTCGTTGCCGCCGACGACCTCGCGGACCATCCGGCTGGAGTGCGACGCTCGGTCGGCGTCGGCCGGGATCTGGGTTGCCGCCAGCACCGTCGCGATCACCCCGGCCAGGAGCAGTGAGGCGGCATTCCGGACCATACGGTCATTGGATCACTGGTTGCTACAAATAGAGGGATACGCGCCGGGCGCGTACCCCTCTATTCAATGCCGCTAATACCAGCCGGTGCTCTGCGAATGGGCCCAGGCGCCGCACGGGGAGCTGTATCGCCCCTCGATGTAGTTGAGGCCCCACTTGATCTGGGTGGCCGCGCTGGTCTTCCAATCCGCACCGAACGCCGCCATCTTGCTGCCCGGCAGGGCCTGCGGGATGCCGTACGCGCCGGAGCCCGAGTTGGAGGCGCGCTGGTTCCAGCCGCTCTCCCGCTTGAACAGATTGTCCAGGCAGGGGAACTGGTCGATCTTGAAGCCGGCGTCCAGCATCAGCGCGCAGCCGATCGCCCGGTTGCCCGAGTATTCGCTGCACGAGGACGGGATCGGTCCGTTGTACGGCACCGACTTGCCGCTGTCGGTATTCGTTTTCGCGCTCGCTTGCTGCTTCTTCACCTCGGCGGCCTTCTTGGCGGCGGCGGCCTTGGCGATCGCACTCTGTTCGAGCGTGTGCGCCCGGCTGGCGGCGGCCTTGGCCTCGACGGCGGCCTTGGCGGCCGCATCGCCTTCCGCCTGGGTGCGCCACGCACGAGCGGCGGCATGCTCGCCGGCACGTTCCTTCAGCAGCTGCATGTCGTCGGCGTCCGCCTGAACGACGAGTTGTGCTCCGGCAGTCCGCTGCTGGACGTCCCGGCCTTGTCCGAGATAGACGCCGCCGACCACACCCAGAACGAGCAGGCCTACGGATGTCGCGCGAACTCCGACCCGGCTCCAGAGCCGATTCACGAAGTGTCCCTTCGTCGGGGGCAATGACCCGGCAAGGTCCGCTGCCGGGATCTTGCAACCGGCTACGTTCCGTACCGCAAGCACCGCAACCCGAACGGGCCACGACTCGACCGTTTTCGATCGAGCGTGGCCCGCGAAGTCGATCTCCGACCACTGGGCCACGCAATGGTGCTCGCCAGACACCATGGCGCAACGTGAAGTCGATGTGAAACGACCGTCCGTTCTTGTGAACTAGCTCACACCGCTTTTAGCTTCAAAACAGGCAAAAATCCCCTGGTTGGATCGGGCCCTATTGAGGGATGTCTTCGAGCAATTCGGTGACCACCTCGGCGATGGGTGAGCGCTCCGACCGAGTCAAGGTCACGTGCGCAAAGATCGGGTGCCCCTTCAATGCCTCGATGACGGCCGCCACGCCGTCGTGACGCCCCACACGCAAGTTGTCACGCTGTGCAACATCGTGGGTGAGGATGACCCGCGAGCCCTGCCCGATCCGAGACAGTACGGTCAGCAGCACGTTGCGTTCCAGCGACTGCGCCTCGTCCACAATCACGAACGCGTCGTGCAGGCTCCGGCCCCGGATGTGGGTCAACGGCAGCACCTCGAGCATCCCGCGCGCCATGACCTCCTCCATGACGTTCGCATGCAGTACGGCGCCGAGCGTGTCGAACACCGCCTGGGCCCAGGGCGACATCTTCTCGGACTCGCTGCCGGGCAGGTAGCCGAGTTCCTGGCCACCGACCGCGTACAGCGGGCGGAACACCACCACCTTCTTGTGGCGGTTGCGCTCCATCGTCGCCTCGAGGCCCGCGCACAACGCCAGCGCCGACTTACCGGTGCCGGCCCGGCCGCCCAGCGACACGATGCCGATCGACTCGTCCAACAGGATGTCCAGCGCCACCCGCTGCTCGGCGGACCGACCACGCAGGCCGAACGCCTCCCGGTCACCGCGTACCAGCCGTACCGTCTTGTCCGGGTTCACCCGCGCCAGCGCCGAACCGCGCGGCGAGTGGATGACCAGGCCGGTGTGGCAGGGCAGGTTGGCCGCCTCGTCGAGTTCCAGTTCCGCGCCGCCGTACAGCTCGGTGACCTGGTCCTCGGTGAGGGTGAGGTCGGCCATGCCGGTCCAGGTCGGATCGCTGGCCTGGCCGTGCCGGTACTCGTCCGCGGTGATACCGACCGCGGCGGCCTTGACCCGCAGCGGCATGTCCTTGCTGACCAGCGTGACTTCCCGGCCCTCGGCGGCCAACCCGAGCGCCACCGAGAGGATCCGGGTGTCGTTCGCGTCGTTGCGGAAGCCGTGCGGCAAGGCGCTCTGGTCGGCGTGGTTGAGCTCGACCCGCAGCGTGCCGCCCTCGTCGTTGCAGAGCACCGGCTGATCCAGCCGCCCGTGCTTGATCCGCAGTTCGTCCAGGATGCGCAGGGACTGCCGGGCGAACCAGCCCAGCTCGGGATGGTGCCGCTTGGCCTCCAACTCACTGATCACCACGAGGGGTACCACCACCTCGTGGTCGGTGAACCGGCGGAACGCCGCCGGGTCGGACAGCAGGACCGAGGTGTCCAGCACGAAGACCCGGCCGGCTGGGGCGGGCTCCGCATCGGCGTGTCGATCTCGGGACGGATGACGTCCCGACGACACGCGGCTGGAGACTTTGGCGGCCGGGTCGTGCGAAGCCCCGGCGTCGGTACGGCGAGATGTCACAGGCCTGCTCCAGCGGGCGTGCAACCCGGTCCGCCCGCGGTCCGCCACGTCCGGCGCCCGTCACATGCACGGGGTCGGGATGCGGGCCCCGTGGCGCACTTGTCGCAGGTCCGGGCCGGCCGGCTGGCCCGGGTCGGCCCCGGGCCATGCCCTGAACGCTAGCGGTCAACTGCGTTACGCGGTAGTACAAAGCCGTCGCGTCACAAGGACGTAACTCTTGATCCACCGTTTGGGCGTCCTGCAATGCCAGGTTCGACGGGTAGTCTGAAGGTCGTGGCAGAGACCGCGCGTCCCACGCATCCCTTGAGTCCCACCCAGGCGTGGCGTTTCACCGCCGAGCGGGCTCGGGACACCACGTTCTTCTTCGACTTCGACGGCGTGCTGTCGCCGGTCACCGACGATCCCGACGCGTCCCAGCCGGTTTCCTCGGTGCTGGGCGTGCTGGGCCGCCTGGCCGAGTCGGTGGCTCGGGTGGCGATCGTCTCGGCACGCCCGATCAGCTTCCTGCGATCCCGGTTCGAGCCACTCGCCCACGTCGACCTGTTCGGCCTGTACGGCCTCGAGGTCCTGCACGAAGGTGAGATCGTCACCGAGCCGGCCGCACTGCCCTGGGTGCCGGCGATGGCCGATCTGGCCGAGCGGGCCAAGGCCGAACTGCCGGCCGCGATCCTGGTGGAATACAAGCGGCTGTCGGTCGCCCTGCACTACCGCACCGCGCCGCACCTCGCGCAGACCGTCGAGCGGTGGGGGCACGAGCAGGCCGAGCGCCTGGGCCTGAAGGTCCAGGGCGGCCGGATGGTGGTCGAGCTCAAGCCGCCGGTCGACCAGGACAAGGGCATGGTCATCACCGAGGGCGTGCGCAATGCCGGCTGCGCCTGGTATTTCGGTGATGACATGAGCGACATCAAGGCGTTCGACGCGTTGCGCGCCCGCGAGGCGGTCGACCCGACGTTCTTCGGCATGTGTGTCGCGGTCGCCAACCCGGAAACCGGCGCCGAGGTCTCCAGCGCGGCCGACCTGACGCTCGACTCGCCCGAGGCGGTCGCCGAATTCCTCACCGATGGGCTGAAGAACTTCTAGTCAGGCGCCGTACCGGCGCTGGCGGCCCGCGTACGAGCGCAGCGCCCGCAAGAAGTCGATGCGCCGGAAGTCCGGCCAGTTCGCATCGTGGAAATAGAACTCCGAGTGGGCCGACTGCCACAGCAGGAACCCGGAGAGCCGCTGCTCCCCGCTGGTCCGGATGACCAGGTCCGGGTCGGGCTGCCCGCGGGTGTAAAGGTGTTCGGCGATGTGCTCGACGTCGAGGATCTCGGCTAGTTCCTCGATCGTGCCGCCGGCCGCGGCGTGCTCGTGCAGCAGCGACCGGACCGCGTCGGCGATCTCCCGCCGGCCGCCGTACCCGACCGCCATGTTGACCTCGACGCCCTCGGTCCGCTCGCGGGTCTTCTCCTGCGCCGCCTTGAGCGCCGCCGCCGTGGTGGCGGGCAGCACGTCGAACGCGCCGACCATCCGCAGCCGCCACGGGTTGCCGTCCTCGGCGAGCTCGGTGGCCAGGTCTTCGATGATGGTCAGCAGCGGATCGAGCTGGGCAGCCGGGCGTTGCAGGTTGTCGGTGGCCAGCAGATAGAGCGTGACGTGCTTGATGCCGGCCTGGTCGCACCAGGCGAGCAACTCCTTGATCCGGGCCGCGCCGACGCGGTGGCCGTCGTTTGGGTCGACGTAGCCCATCTCGCGTGCCCACCTGCGGTTGCCGTCGCACATCACGCCGACATGCTGCGGCACCGGCTTGCCGGCCAGCTTTCCGGCGAGTCGTCGTTCGTAAACGGAGTAGACCAGGGACCGCAGACTCATCAGGTCAAGCCTATCCACCGCGGGCACAGGCTCAAGCCTCGACCGGCCGCCGGTCGAAGATGGCAGCTGCGATACGCCCGATCGTGCGCGCGTCGACCAGCCCGTCGCCCAGACCGAGGCCGACCATCCGGTCGAATACCGCGCCATCCCGCTCGGCGGCACGGACCGCCGCATCCACCACCCGGTGCTGCCGGGACAGCCGCGCGACCAGGCCGGAATGCCGCAGATGCCGGCCGAGCCGACGGTGCAGCGCGGTCCGATAGCGGTCCGCGACCCGGTCCGGTCCGGCGCCCGCGGCCGCGCCGGCCAGCGCGCCGGAGAGCACCGCGTAGAAAATTCCCTCGCCGGTGAACGGGTTGATCAACGAAAGCGCGTCGCCGGCCAGCAGCACCCGGCCGCGCGCCGGTGCCGGGCGGTGGGTGGACAACGGCAGGTGGTGCCCGCGCAAGCCGGTCGGTTCGCTGCCGGGCAGCAGTTGCGCCAGGCGATCCAGCAGGTACGCCCGGGTCAGCGGCGTGCCACGCAGCACCTCCCCGTACCCGACGTTCGCGGTGCCGTCGCCGATCGGAAACGACCAGGCGTACGCCGGCCAGCGCGCCCGCGTCGTCACGATGACCTGCTCCGCGCCGGCGGTCGGCGCATAGCCGCGGATCGCGATGGCCAGGTGGCCCGCCGGGTTCACCGGATGCCCCAGCAACCGCCGCACCACCGACCCGGCGCCGTCCGCCCCGATCACCACGCCGACCTCGAACCGGTCGTCGATCACCACCCGGCCGCCGCGGTCATCGCCGCCGCCACCGTCGTCAGTGATCGTCCGCACGGCGTGCCGGACCAGATCCGCGCCGCGATCGACGGCCGCCGCGACCAGCCGGGCGTCGAAGACCCGGCGCGGGATGGTGTGCGCCGGCCGCCGCAGGGTACGGGCCACCGCGGTGCCGCCCGGCCCGACCAGGCGCAGACCGTCGTTCGGCGGGAAGCCGTCGGTCAACCCGGTGACACCCAGCCCGGCCAGGACATCGAACGCGTCGGCCGCGATGCCGTCGCCGCACGGCTTGTCCCGGGGGAAGCCGGCCCGATCGAGCAACAGCACACGGGCACCGGCCCGGCACGCCGCCAGCGCCGCGGCGGACCCGGCCGGCCCGGCCCCGACCACGGCGACGTCGTAGCGCTCCCTACTCATCCGGCCAGTCTGCATCGTTCCCGTCCACCCGATCGACCCGTCTTGCTCGCCGGCAGCGACTGCATCATCGACCCGATTGGAGCGTTACGGGCCTTATCGAGCGTGGCGCGTAGAAACTCGGTGCGGTGATCTGTCAAGCCGGTCGCCGGTCGCCGGTCGCCGGTCGGGCGATGGCGCGCGAAAGAACAACGCGCGAAAGAACAATAGGTCCCGACGCTCCACACCCATTCAGGCGTGAGCCACGCCTGCATGGGTGTGGGTGCGAAACAGTTGGTGCCGCCCGGCGGCGGTTGCTCGCCCGCTGGCGACTGCCGACACGGCGCGTCCTGGAGTGTCGGCGAGTGGGGTTCGCGGCGCGGCCGGTGCGCCCGCCACCACATCGTGATCCGCGCGACTGGAGCGTCAAGGCTGAAATACGGCCCGCCTAGAGCGTGGCGCGTAACTCGGAACATCGGCTCGTCAAGCCGCCGCCCGGCCGCAGGGCGCGAGCGCCGGGTCCAGCCGTCCGGTCGCGTTCCGCCGAGCACGGTGCCCGACAATCCGGAAATGTCGCGCGGTGCTCGGGTCGGCGGCGGGTCGCTGCGGCACCGATGGGTCAGTGTGGATGTTTCCGGCCCGCCGGGGACCCAGATGGTCAATTCATGCCCAGGGCTGCGGGCCGCCCCTTGGGGTGCGGGCCGTTTAGCATCCGTCGTGCGTCAGTGGAGCGCTCCACTGGCGTGGCACGCTGGAGTTGATCACGCCGGGTAGACGATTTGTGGTGTTTCCCGGGGCGCACCGGGGCGGGTTGACCCGACCGTGCGGCGTGGCCTCCCCCCGGCGGGCGGTAGGCCCACACGAACCGGAATCCGAGCACCCCGAACCGGAGATATCGGACAGCGCGAGGGGATGCGCGCGGCCAGAAGCCCGTCCAGAACGACCTGATATGCGCCGACCCTCCGCGGCTCTCCCGGACCACCCACGACAATGATCACCGCGACTGGAGCGCTACGGGTGGAATCCGCGTCGGAAAACGCCCGTACCGCTCCACTGGAGCGCTCCAGTGGAGCGGTACGGGCGTTATCCACCGGCGGCGGTCGGACGGCCGTTCGGGCGTCCGGTCAGGCGGCGTTGAGGCGGGCGCGTAGCGCGTCCAGTTCCGACCACAGGACGGCCGGGAGCTTGTCGCCGAAGCGCTCGAACCACTCGGTCACCTGCGGCAACTCGGCCTCCCATTCGGCGCGGTCGACCCGCAGCACCGCCTCGACGTCGGCCGGCGACAGGTCGAGGCCGGTGAGGTCCAACGCGTCCGGCGTAGGCACGTGCCCGATCGGGGTCTCGACCGCGGCGCCGTGGCCGTCCAGGCGTTCGACGATCCACTTGAGGACCCGGGAGTTCTCGCCGAAGCCCGGCCACAGGAATCCACCGTCGGCGCCGCGGCGGAACCAGTTCACGTAGAAGATCGTGGGCAGCTTGGCCTCGTCGCCGGACGCGCCCTTGGCCATGTCGATCCAGTGCTGGAAGTAGTCGCCGGCGTGGTATCCGATGAACGGCAGCATCGCCATCGGGTCGCGGCGTACGACACCGACCTGGCCGACCGCGGCGGCGGTGGTCTCGGACGAGAGCGTGGCGCCGAGGTAGACGCCGTGCACCCAGTCGCGGGCTTCGGTGACCAGCGGGATGGTGGTCTTGCGGCGGCCGCCGAACAGGATCGCGTCGATCGGCACGCCGCGCGGGTCGTCGTATTCCGGCGCCAGGATCGGGCATTGGCTGATCGGCGTGCAGAATCGGCTGTTCGGATGCGATGACGGGGTGTCCGAGTCGGGTGTCCAGTCCTGGCCGCGCCAGTCGGTCAGGTGCTCGGGCGGCGTTCCCATGCCCTCCCACCAGACGTCGCCGTCGTCGGTCAGGGCCACGTTGGTAAAGATCGAGTTGCCGGCGGCGAGCGTACGCATGGCGTTGGGGTTGGTCTGTTGATCTGTCCCCGGCGCCACGCCGAACAGGCCGAACTCGGGGTTGGTCGCCCACAGCCGGCCGTCCGAGCCGAACCGCATCCAGGCGATGTCGTCGCCGACGGTCTCGACCTTCCAGCCTTCGACGGTCGGTTCGAGCATGGCCAGGTTGGTCTTGCCGCAGGCGGACGGGAACGCGCCGGCGATGTACCGGACCCGACCTTCGGGCGAGGTCAACTTCATGATCAGCATGTGCTCGGCGAGCCAGCCTTCGTCCCGCGCGGCCACGCTGGCGATCCGCAGCGCGAAGCACTTCTTGCCGAGCAGCGAGTTGCCGCCGTACCCGGAGCCGTAGGACCAGATCTCGCGGGTCTCCGGGAAGTGCGAGATGTACTTGGTCTCGTTACACGGCCAGGTCACGTCCGGTTCGCCGGCGGCCAGCGGACGGCCGACCGAGTGCAGCGCCGGCACGAACGGCGCGTCCGAGCCCATCGCGTCGAGTACCGCCGTACCCATCCGGGTCATGATCTTCATCGAGGCGACCACGTAGGCACTGTCGGTGAGTTCGACGCCGAACATCGGGTTGGGCGAGTCCAGCGGGCCCATGCAGAACGGGACGACGTACATCGTGCGGCCGGCCATGCAGCCGCGG
>Ga0307516_10009744_pt1 | contig 10658 bp, 9 predicted proteins | sample 19_EM_MG_FD_203310 | JGI IMG/M metagenome (GOLD analysis project Ga0307516, IMG submission 203310) | Populus trichocarpa ectomycorrhiza microbial communities from riparian zone in the Pacific Northwest, United States - 19_EM | ecosystem: Host-associated > Plants > Roots > Unclassified | place...
CAATGCGCCACCGTCCCGTTGGCTCCGGAGATCCTTTTCCTCACCGTGCCGGCGTCCGTTCTGGACTTCACGGTGGTCGCGCTCCCCGAGGAATTCGCGGAAGGCAACGGATACGTCCCGCTCATCGAAGAGGGCGGGAAGGTTCTGAAGGCCGAGGTGCTGAATGTCATCCACCATCCCGGGGGTGATCGAAAACGTGTGAGCATCCGTGACAACCGGCTGGTCTCCCAAGACGAGGAATGGCTGCGCTACACCAGCGACACCCGCCACGGATCCTCCGGCGCTCCTGTCTTCAACGACCAATGGGAGATGGTCGCCCTCCACCACGGCGGCGTACCGGCAACGGACGATCAGGGCAGAAAACTTACCCGCACGGGTGAGGTGTGGACGCCGGACATGGACGAGGAATCGGCCGCCTACCTGTGGAACGAGGGGGCGCGGGTGAGCCGTATCGTCCGCCGGCTGCGCCGGGCGGCACTGCCACCACCACAACAGGCCCTGCTGGACGAGGCGTTGAGCAAGGGAGCGAACACATGACCACGACGATGGTGTTCATCCACGGGCGCGGCCAGGAGTTCAAGAACCCCGACGAACTACGGCGCACCTGGCTCGCCGGCCTCACCGCCGGCCTGATCCGCGCGGGCAGGCCCGGCGGCGTCCTCGACACGATCCCGCTCGCCTTTCCCTTCTACGGCAACGTCCTCTACGGCCTCACCGCCGACCTGGCCCGTGATCCGCTGGAGCTCGAATCGATACCCGGCGGCGCCGACGAGCCCGCGCCGCTCCACCCGTACCTCCCGAAGGACGTGGGCAGTCTCGAACAGCACCTCCTGTACGACATGACTCGCGCGGCGGGCGCCGGGCCGCAGGCCGGGCGGGGAGGAGGCATCGAACTGGAAGGCATGGACCAGGTGTTGGCGGAGGCGGGCCGCAGGACACTGTCGTGGAACGTCACACGCCAGGCACTGCTGGCGCTGGCCCGCCATACCCACGTCGACCAGGACTACGTCAGCGAGCACCTCCGCGATGTCGCCGTCTATCTGACCCGCGGCCGCGAACAGATCCTGACCACCGTGCGCGAAGGCATTCCGGCGACCGGCTCCCTGGTCCTCGTCTCACACAGCCTCGGCACCGTCGTGGCCTGCGACCTCCTCGAGGACACCGGCATCCGCGAACGCACCACGCTGTGGGTGACGGCAGGCTCGCCCCTCGGTCTGGAAGCCGTCCAGAGAAACCTACTGCGCCCGGGCCCGCATGCCATGAGCATCGACTGGCTGACGGCCTACGACCCGCAGGACATCGTCGCCCTGGGACACCCCCTCCCGACCAGCTCTCATCCTCCGGGGCAGCCCGCCTGGGGCGACGTACAGAACACCGCCGTCAACAACGGCGACAAGCCACACGCCATCGACCGTTACCTTGCCCACCCGGACGTCGCCCAGCGCATCGGCACGGCCGCGACCCGGTTGTGACCGAACCCAGCGCATCCAGTGCTCCGACCGCATGGGTTCGCCGGGTTGGTGGTTCTGACGGTTGGATGTCCGGTGAGGTGTGATCCGACTGCTGGGGGTTGGTGGCTGAGCCTGTCCGTGTGCGCAGGTCGACCGACCAGGAGGGGCAGAAGCTGGAGCACATCGCGCGCCGGGGCGGCACCAGTTCGGTGTGGTATTTGCGGGCGACGATGCTGTTGACTTCGGCCGGCGGGAACCGGGTGCTGGTGATCGCGAAACTGATGCAGGCCGACGAGGACACCGTCCGGGATGTGATCCACCGGTTCAACGAGATCGGCCTGGCCTGCCTGGACCTCCCGCTGTTGCATCAGCCGCAACATTGTTGTGCTGGAGTCGGCATTGGGGCCACCCTGCAGGTCGTGGCGACAGCACACCACTCCGCGCCCGACGGCGCGAACCGGACGTTGCAGGAGGGGTGTTGCGTCAGATGAATAGTCCGGAGAGCGCACGCATTGCGGCCGTACGGGCAGTCGATTGACCCAAGGAAGCGCCCCCGTCCCGCACTTACGCTGACGGGCGTTTCTCGTGAGCGACGGATCAAGGAGTGCCCGTGCCGTCTGGAATCAACGGGTTGGACATACGTCTCCCGAACGAGCAGGCCGTCCTCGCGCGGATGCGGGGGACCCAGGACCGGATCGCGGACGCGATCACCGCTTTCGCCGGGACCATGCAGTTCGTCTATCTCCACGCGGTGTGGTTCACGGTCTGGATCGAGTGCAACGAAGGGCTGTTCGGCCGTGGGGCGGTCTGGGACCCCTACCCCTTCGGGCTGCTCACGATGATCGTCAGTCTTGAGGCGATCTTTCTGTCCACCTTCGTGATGGTGAGCCAGAACCGTCAGGCGATGCGCGAGACGGTCCGCGCCGATCTCGACTTCGAGACCAATATCCGCTCGGAGGTGTGGGCGGCCCATATGGGCCGTGCCCTGAGCGTGGATGCCCAGCGGGTCGAGGAGGACGTACGGACGCTGCTGGCGCAGAACCGGGCGAAGATGAACGACGCTGAGCACACTCCGACCGCCGACCACCCGGCCGGCTGAAGCCGTCTACTCCAGGGTGGTCAACAGCGGGGCCAGCTCCCCGCGCGAGGTGATGCCGAGCTTGGGGAACGCCCGGTACAGATGCGCGGCGACCGTGCGGTGGGAGAGATAGAGCCGTTCCGCGATCTCCCGGTTGGAGAGGCCCTCCGCGGCCAGCAGGGCGATCTGTCTTTCCTGGGGCGACAGCAGGTCGGCGGCGGACGGCAGCGGGTCACCGGCTCCCGGTGTCATGCCCTGGCCCGCCCAGTCGGAGGCTCCGACGACTTCGAAGGCGGCCCGCGCGGAGAGCAGCATCGTGCGGGACCGGGCGGCCTGCCGACGGCGTCGGAGCCACTGCCCGTAGGCGTGTTCCGTCCGGGCCTTGACCAGCGGCCAGCGCGAGAGGTCCTGCTCCAGAGCTGCCAGGTACAGTTCCTCGGCCGCCGAGTCGGGAGCCAACACGGCGCGGGCGCAGGGCAGTTGGACCTGCAGCAGCGGGGCGGGCGTCACCCGTGCCGCCTCCTCCGCCGAGGCGAGGACGCGTACGGCATCCGCCGTGTTGCCGGCGCGGTCCGCCGCCACGGCGAACGGCAGCACCGCGGCGAAGCCCTGCCGGCGCAGGCTCTCGTGCGGCCGGTCGAGGAGCGGACCCAGCTCCTCGTACGCCGCCGCGTACCGCCCCTCGCCGAGCCGCGCCAGACCACGGGCCAGCCGGAGCGTCGGGGCGAGGTCGGCGCGCTGCCAGGCCGCCACCATGTCGGCCAACTCCTCGGCCCGTACGGCCTGTCCGCGCAGTGCGGCGGCGACCGCGTCCGTGCCGGCGAGCGCGGCGACCATGGCCGGTTGTCGGGTCTCGGCGACGATCTGCCGTGCCTCTTCGGTGAGTTGGGTCGCGCGGGGCCAGTCCCCGAGCAGCAGTTGGCCGGTGGCCTCGGCAAGGAGGGTTTCCGCGAGCAGGCCAAGTTGACCCTGTCGGCGCAGAGTTGGTGCCGCCCGGCCGAACAGGTCGACCGCGCGGACCGGATCGCCGATCTCGTGCGCGGCCGTGCCGTGGAGCCGGAATCCGTCGGAGTCGGTGAGGCACCACGCCGTCTCCTTCGAGGGGAGCCCGTCGGCCACCGTCCTGCCGTGGCGTACGGGTTCGGTCAGTGCCAGAGCCGCGAGGTGGCGGGGGTCGTTCGTGGCGGGCAGCCGCTCGGCGGTCCGGTCGACGGCTGCCCTCAGGGCGGGGTCGTCGCCGGTCCGGTGGACGTGCAGTGCCGCGCTCAGCAACAGGTCGAGGGCCAGGTCGGGATCGCCCGCCGACAACTCGGTCAGGTCGGGGGGTTGTCCCTGGGCCGGACCGGGCTGTGGCTCCGCGTCAGAGATCTCCCGCAGCCACCCCGCCTTCACCCGGTCCGCGCCGTTCAGCTCCTGGCGTTCCGCCGTGTCGATCAGGGAGTGGGCCAGTCGGACACGTCCGGCCCCGTGCGCGTGCTCGGCCGCGCCCAGCAACCGGTGTCCGCGGATGACCGAGTCCGTGGTGAGCTGCGCCGACCGTTCCAGCGCCCATACGGCCGCGAGGGCTCCGTCCCGCCTCAGCAAGGAGGCGTGGGCGGCGGCCAGTTGGTCCGCGATCTCGTCGTCGGGGCCGTTGACGGACTGGGCGCGGTGCCAGGTGCGGCGGTCCGGGTGCTCGGTCAGTACCTGTGCCAGGGCCGCGTCGGCGGCCTGGCGGCGGGCCGGGGTCTCCGCCGCCAGCACCGCGAAGCGGATCACGGGATGCAGGAAGCGCAGGGTCGTCCGGTCGAGTCGGAGCAGCGAGGCGGCGACCGCGCTGTCGAGGGCGTCCACCGCGACGGTGCGCCCGGCCAGCACGGATGCGGCAGCCAGAATCTCCGAGACCTCCCCGGCCCGGTCCACGGCCGCGACCAGCAGGGCATCCCGGGTCAGGTCCGACAGCTCGCCGAGACCGGCCGCGAATGCCGTCTCCAGCGTGGCGTTCACCGGTAGATGCGCCCAGGATCCCGGTGGTCCCGCCGGGCTCCAGGCCGCGGGGAGTTCGACCAGCGCGAGTGGGTTGCCGAGCGCTTCCCCGAGGATCCGCTCCCGGACGGCCGGCGGCAGTGCGTCCGCGTGCCGGGCCAGGAGCCGGCGCGCCGAGGGCTCGTCCAGCACCGGCACGTCCAGTACGGGGACTCCCGGCAGGGTCCGTCCGCCGCGCAGTGCCCCGAGGACGACGATCGGGTTGTCGCTCGCCCTGCGGGCCATGAACGCCAGTACGTCCCGGGTGGGCCCGTCGAGTTCCCTCGCGTTGTCGGCGATCAGCACGGTGGGCTGCTCGGCGGCTTTGGCCGTGATCAGGTTGAACGCGGCCAGGGCGACCCGCGAGGTCTCGGGCAGCGGCCCGGAACCGGCGGCGAACGCCGCCCGCAGGATCTCGCCCTGCCCCGCCGGCAGGGACTCCGCCGTGCCGAGCACCGGGCGCAGCAGCGCGCGCAGACCGCTGAAGGGCGTGTCGTCGGCGCCCCCGGTCACCTCCAGCAGCAGTTGTCCCGCCGCCCTGGCGCGTTCCGCCACGGCCCGCAGCAGCGCGGACTTGCCGACCCCCGGGCCGCCCTGCAGCACCAGGGCACCGCCGGCGTCGGGCAGCCTGCCGAGGAGTTCGTGCAGGGTCCTCAACTGCCGGTCACGGCCGAGGAGTTCGGCTTCGTTCATGTGCCCTCCAGCCGTCCAGGACACCTCATGTCTTCACCAGCGGGAGCGTAGGTGGTTTCCCGGCGGCGGGGCTTGGGTCATCCGACCGCGCCCGGAACTGTACGGCGACGGCACCGGCCAGCCCGTCCACCGTACGACGGCCGGGCCCGTCACACGTAGCCGCGCCGTTGCACCACGTTCAGGGCGAGGGCGCCCAGCGGGACGTTCAGCCAGAACGTGAGCAGCCGGTAGACGAGCACAGCCGAGGTGGCTGCCCCGGCCGGCACGCCGAGGGTGGTCAGTCCGGCGATGAGTCCGGCCTCCAGCGCCCCGAGGCCGCCGGGCACGGGGGCCGCGTTGGCGATCAGCCGGGCCGCCATGTACGCGGCGCCGACCTGGACGAAGGGGAGGTCGGCGCCCAGCGCGTGCAGGCTCATGGCGAGGCCGACAACCTGGATGAGCGGCAGGCCCAGGGCGCCGACGGTCCCCACGGCGATCTTGGCGGGTTCGGTCGCGATCCCCGCGACGGTCGAGCCGGCGGCCCGCAGGAACGACCACACCTTCTCCCCCAGGAAGCGGCGGCCCGGCGGGGTGAAGGCGAGCAGTCCGCCGGCGGCGAGCACGAGGGCGACGGCCCACAGCAGCGGGCGGCCGGCGGACAGGTGCGGACGCACTCCGGCGTGACCGCGTCCCGCCGAGGTGAGGAAGACGGCGGCGACCACGGTGTTGGAGAGCGCTCCGGCCAGGCTCTGCAGCCCCACGGAGGCGGTGGCGGCTCCGGTCTCGATCCCCGTCTTCTGGAGGTAGCGCAGGTTGAGCGCCATGCCGCCGACGTTGCTCGGGGTGATCCGGTTGAGGAACGAACTGGCGAACTGCACCTGGTAGGTGGGACCGAACGGCAGCCGCTCCGGGATGGTGCCCTGTTGCAGGAAGGTCGAGAACGTCTGCGAGAGGAAGGTGATCGGCAACACCGCGAGCACCCACCACCAGTTGGCGTCCCGCAGCGCGTCGAGGGCTGCGGGCGCGTTGGCCAACTGCGGCAGCACGAGGTGGAGTACGAGAAACGCGCCCGCAAGGCCCAGGACGCTCTTCCAGGTGAAGCGCGCCAGCCGCGCGGGCTGAACTTCCTTGGCACCACTGGCCGTTGAGACCTGGGCGGCGAGATCGCGCAGCAGACCGGGCCGGCCGCCGGCCCGCAGAGTCCGCCGTCCGGCCTTCTCCCTGGCGGCCCGCGCGCGGGCCTGGTCGTAGCGGGCGACCGCGGTCCGCGCGGGTCCCATGAGCGCGAGGGGTTGCAGGTACGGCAGCGCGGTCGCGAGCAGTTCCGGTCCCAGGCCGGCCAGTGCGCAGGCGGTGGCGCGCTGCGCGCCGACCCGTATCGCGGTCGTGGCCAGCAGCTCCGCGAGGTCGCCGCCGAGCACCTCGGGCGGGGCGTTGAGCCGACCGCGCGCGAACGCGGTGAGCCGGCTCTCGCCGTCCGGTGCGACAAGGACATGTTCCGGGCGCAACTCCCCATGTCCCAGGCGGTGTTTCTGGAGGCGGGCCACGGAGGTCCACACGCCGGTGAGGAGCGGGTCGGTCAACTCCTCGTCCCGCAGGGCGGACAGGGCACGGGCGTCGTCCGGTGCGGAGGTCGCCACGAGCGCGCCGCCCCCGGCCACCGGATAGGCCATCACCGGTTCGTCGGCCCGGGCGCCGGTGCGGGCCGCGAAGACCAGCATGAGCAGCTCGTGCTCGGCGGCCACGAGGGGTGTCGGGGCGGTCGTGTCTGCGGGGTGGCGCAGCAGTGTCCGCCGGGCGAGCCGGTGGAACAGATCGCGGTTGTGGTCCTCGGCGGCGAGCACCCGCACCGCCAGCCTGGAACCGGCAGGGGTGTCGGCCCGGTAGAGGGTCCCCTCCCCCGGCAGTTGCTCACGCGCGAGCAGCTCACGCAGCGTGGTGACCGAAATCCCTGACGCCGCAAGGGCGTCGGCGACCGCCTGCGCCGTCGGGCGGTCGGCGGGAGCACCGGCCAGCAGCAGTACGGCCGACCCGGCCGCGCCGCCCATGGCGAGTGCGGCGACGGCGTCCAGCGGCACGATCGAGGCGGTGGCCACACTCAACGCGGCGCAGGAAGAGGCCAGCGCCCACAGCGCCCTCCGCGGGCGCGCCCCCAGCCACGGCCCCGCCGCGACGACGGCCGCAGCGCAGGCCGCCAGGTACACGGCTGGGGGCCAGGTCGCGCGCAGCAGTCCGTCCCGCCCGTCCAGCACCTCCGGCCAGGTGTCCGGTCGCCCCCGCTCCAACGCCAGGTGCGTGAGCGACCACGCGCCCAGGGCGCCGAGCACCGCTGCGGGCAGGACCCGTAGCACCGGGTCGACCCGCCGCCGTACGCACCACACCACCACGGCCGCGACCGGCGCGAGGAGGGCGACGGCCTGCACCGTTCCCACCAGGCCGTCCCGCAGGGCAGGAGGCAGCGCGGTCGCCGAGTCGAGGAGTCCCTGCTGTGCGGCGCGGACGAGGTCGCGGGTCGCGACGGCCGGCAGGACGGCCGCCAGCAGCACGGCCAGGGACAGCGACAGCCGCCACAGATCGACCGACCGTCGAACGGTCCGAGGAGGCGATGTGTCGATCACGGTGCTCACGTCGGCTCCTCGTCGACAGGCCGAAGGCCAGGGGTGCCGATGGTCCCACCGCAACTCGGGCGGCGCATCGGTCAGTTGGCTGCACCCCTTCATGTCACGGCGACCGGGAGGTATGGAAGTAGCGGATGCAGTCGTATGACAGATCGCGGCAGGGGGGCGCGACCCTAGCCTTCGTGGCGGACCAAGGCCCCGGGCGATGACCGGGGCGACATTCGTATGGGGAAGGTGACCATGTTCAGTTCACCCAACGTGCTTCTCTCGCGCGGTCTGCTGGCCGTCGTCCTCGGTGTGGTCTCCGTCGCCTGGCCCGGCATCACGATCGGCGCGGTTGTCGTCCTCTTCGCCGTCTACGCGTTCATGATCGCGGCGACGGACGCCGCCCGTGCCTTCGCCAGTGACCGGGTGGGGCCCGTCCTCGGCTGGCTGCTGCTCGCCCTGCTCTCGCTGGCCGGCGGGGTGGTCGCCCTCGCCTGGCCCGGCATCACGGCTCTCGCGCTCACCATCTGGATCGCCGCGTGGGCCCTGTCGACCGGCGCCATGGAGATCGGCCTGGCCTTCCAGCGCGGCGAGACCGCGGGGGAACGCACCTTGTTCCTGCTGACCGGCGCGGTGGCGATCGTGTTCGCGTTCTCGCTGTTCGTCCACCCGGACATCGGCGCGGTCTCCCTCGCCACGGTCTTCGGCCTGTTCAGCCTCGTCTACGGCGTCTCGGCGGTCTTCGCCTCGTTCGAGGAGCGGCGCCACCGCACCGGCGTGATCCGGCAGGCGTAGGCAGTCGCCCAGGGGCCGCGGCCCTCAGTCGAACTTCTCGACCACCGTCTCGAACTGCCGCACCATGGCCGACAGTGACCGGCCGTCCAGATGGTCCATGACCCGCTTGCGGGCGCTGGCGAGGTGGACCGGATACGCGGCCTGAAGTCGTTTCATCCCGTCCGGGGTGAGCGTCGCCACGTTCCCCCGGGCGTCCCCTTCGTAGCGCCGTTTGACGACCTGGCCCCGGCTCTGCAGCGCGTCCACGACGCGGGTGATGCGGCTCGCCGACAGAGCGGTGGCCGAGGCCAGGTCCGCCATGCGGAGTTCCTGGTTCTCGGCCTCGGACAGGCTCATCAGGACGACGTACTCGGTGAGCGTCAGACCCGTGGCGCGCAGCAGATCGTCGTCCAGCGAGCGCGGCAGCGCGACGATGACACGCATCAGCGCGCGCCAGAAGCGCTCTTCCTGCGCGGTGAGGGGATCTTCGGCGGTCATCCTCGCAGGTTAGCGTGCCCAAGCAAGGAACCTCAACGGCGGCCCGCTACCCGTCCAGTCGCCGTACGTCCGTCACGCTGTAGGACATCGAGGCGCGGAAACCGGCGCCGGTGCGCACGGGAGCCAGGTCCGCCAGTTCCTCGCCCCGGGCGGCGAACAGGCGGATGTCTCCGGTGCCGGTCCACACGTCGGCGAGTCGCCGGTCGTCGAACTCGGCCATGACCAGCTCGTGCACGGCGGGTTTGCCGTACTCCCCGGCGGCCAGGCTCGGGAAGTGCCGCAGGTTGACCGTGGGCCGGGCGAAGAGGGCCGCCGGGTCGTCCGCCGGCTGCCCGAGGGTCACCGTGGCCTCGGCGAGGGTGTGCCCGGCCGCCGACATGGACGCACCGAACCGGCCGCCGGGCGCGAGCGTCGGCGAGGCGTTGCCGGGCGCCGCGAAGACGCGCGTCTGGTGGACCGCGCCCAGTTTCTTCGGGAAGCCCTGCACCCAACCGCGTGCCAGGGCAAGGTCGTTGTCGACGTAGATGTACGGGCACCACGAGACCGGCTCGTCCCGGTAGTGGGCGTCGACCAGCACCATGAACTCGCGGTACTGGCTGCGCACCGGGTCGAGGTACTCGTCGTGCTGCGCGGAGAACTGCCAGTCGATGAACAGCGCCACCGCGCGCCCGTCGGAGTCCGGGTCCGGTGTCAGCCCCTCGGGGAGTGTCGCCTCGGCGGCTACCGGGTCGGCCCAGAACTCGACGCCGACGATGTCACCGGCGTAGTGCCAGGGCGGGGCGGGCGCGAGGTTCGCCTCCCCGCGCGGCGACAGCGGGTAGGTGTAGCCCTGGAGCATAGGTGCCTCCTCGACGGCGGGTGGAGCCGGAAGGACACCATGTTTCGCCGGAGGGAGCGGGTCCGGCTTGGGTCATGTGACTGCTTCACCGTACGCGGACGTCTGTTCGCGGGAGTCGTGGCCCGCCCGGCAGCGGTCCTGGAGCGGATCGGCCACGGCCCGCAGTTCCTCGGCCAGTCGGTCCACGAGGGCCGGGTCGAGCTGGTCCATGACGCGTCGGCGCGCGCTGGCCAGATGCGCCGGATAGGCGCCGCGCAGCCGTTGCCGTCCCGCTTCGGTGAGTACGGCCATGCTCCCGCGGGCGTCCGTCGAGTGCGGTCGCTTGGCCACAAGACCCTGGGCCCGGAGGGTCTCGACGAGGCGGGTGATGCGGCTCGCGGACAGGCCCGTGGCGGTGGCCAGGTCACTCATGCGCAGGCCTGCGCCGTCCGCCTCCGACAGGTGCATCAGCACGGTGTACTGGGTGAGCGACAGACCCGTGGAGCGCAGCAGGTCCTCGTCGAGTGCCCGGGGCAGCGTCACCAGCAGTCTCTGCAGCGAGCGCCAGAGGCGTTCCTCGACACAGTTCAGCGGGGCGGAGACCGGGCTCGTGGGGTGCTGTTGCTCCGGCGTTTCCATGTCCTTCACCTTCCCGCCGTAGCTCCCCGTGAGAACACTGAACCACAGGAACTACTTGCTTGACAAAGCATTTCGCATGGGTTGAAGATACTTGCCCAAGCAAGCACAGCCGTCGCACGGGC
>Ga0307516_10009745_pt1 | contig 10657 bp, 17 predicted proteins | sample 19_EM_MG_FD_203310 | JGI IMG/M metagenome (GOLD analysis project Ga0307516, IMG submission 203310) | Populus trichocarpa ectomycorrhiza microbial communities from riparian zone in the Pacific Northwest, United States - 19_EM | ecosystem: Host-associated > Plants > Roots > Unclassified | place...
ATGCTTTCTTTTGTTTGCGCTTTTTGATTGCGATATTGCATTCTCGTGGACATCTTGTGAATTTGATGTCACCAGTCTTCCAATCAATCATTGGGTTGTGCTTTTGTAACCAAGTGTATCCAATGATGTTATGGACTCGTCTCTTGTCATAGTGCTTACATGTTGTCTCGGACTATTACCTATTTCAAACACTTACATAATCTAGTAGTTCTTTCGCTTGTCGTACATATAGTGCTTTCGATATCTATCATGCAAGCTCTGTTGTGTGTGACAAGTAAGATTGACTCTCAAGCGTAACGCAAACTGTTACATTTTTTTTGAGCTTTCAATTCTCGAAAGTACTCTACTGCATGGAGCAAGATGGACGATGTGATCATCGCGCCACATCACAACCCCTAGTCACGCTATGGCCCCTTCAACCAAAACTCTAACGGAACCCAAATTGTCGGACCCTGGAGAAGCTTCTCCAGGGCATATTATCACCGTGCACCTGAAAGGAAGACAACGGTTACCAGGCGAGTATTCACCGGTAACGCCGACTCTGGACTCAAGTGGCCGGTACAGGCCAGGGGAGACAAAGACCTCACCCCAAAATTGGAGACTGAGACCAATGACAGACATGTCGAAAACAAAACAAGTGCGGGTTAACCCGGAACCATTCCAAATGCTCGACCGAGAAATCGTATGAGCAAGAAAAACAGGAGGAATTTCTCCTCCTGGGTCAACCAATGTGACAATTCCTCAGAACCGCATGTTCCTCAAATCCGACGACTATTCTTCAACAAAAAATAAAAAGTCATCTGGAAGTGACTCAAGTAAACACTCAAGGGCGAGGGCATTGCCTGTGAGTGACTCAAGCAGTAAAAGATGGAGTGCATTGTATCTCCATAAACGGCCTTTGGAAGTGGTACGAGAATCATCAGCCAATGATGCAGAATGTACAGTTGAAAGACTGCTCCGCATGGACAAAGGGAAACGGAGGAAGGAAGATCCCTCCTCCGAAATGATGAAGGAAGACGATGATATCATCATCCTCCTAATGTCTGCTGAACTTATACACCAGAAAGCCTTCTTGATGTGTAAGTGGGCTGGACTGAGAAGTCCAAATATGAACCAACGGCTTTACGAGATGGCTCGAGAGACCGTAATTTCCTCATTCTCAGGGATTGGAATTCCAGAACCCAACAAGAATGACGAAGGATTTGATGAGGCATTCATGGGCATAATGGCCAAACTTATCAAATGACAACCAGCTTCGCGGACAGGAACACCCTCTCCTGTACTGCCTAGGAAATACAAGCACAATGCTGAGCATCAAATGACAACTGCGGATGCCCAAACGCCCACAACATCGGGCATAGGAATAATACTTCCCCCAGTGGGCAAACGTCCTCAAGCGATGAAACAGGAAGAAGATCCTCATGTTGCGAAAGCATTCGAAGAGCTAGAGGCTCCCCAGCAGCCTGGAGAGCCAAATCAGGCCTATGAACAGCGATACGGCTACGCAATATGCCTATGCCTGCCTTTTTCGGGTATGCTGGTGTGACTTTGCAACAAGGAGATGCTCCTGATGCTGAATACCTGAAGAAAGAGGTCGAGATGGAGATTCCAACTGACATCCTCCCTACAAATGAAGCAGAGCATATTGGCCTTGCAGATAATCTGCAAGACTGCACTGTATATCAGAAGATCCGAAACAGAGACATATCAGATTGGGGTGCATCGAACTTCAATGACCAAGGGATCACTTTTGGCCCAAAGGGCGAAGTGTTTGACAAAATGAAACACATGTACCAGTCCACGTTGCATACCGCAAGTGCACATGGTTCCCCAGGAGACAATGGAGGTGATGATGATGATGGGAATTCCGATCGCCCCTCACATCATCGCCCAGAAGGCAATAAACCTCGCCTGCCCCAGAATGGAACTGGAGGAAACGGCAATCGTCGTCCTGCCAATAATAGAGGTAATGGCAGAGGAAGACATCCACCATGAATTGCGGCAGGTCCACCTGGGCCCCCAGATGGAGGAGATGACGGTGACAATGAAAGTGACAGACCCTCTTTCCACTCTCATAACTGAGATGGCAACGATAAGAGAATTCCTGATCGTCGACATAATTGTAGAGGAATACTGCCAACTAGAAAATACTTGGTTCCAGCAGCGGTACACCCTCGGTTTAATACTCCTGGAGTTATGGAAGCAGTAGAGCATCACCACAACCATATGCATGAGAGGCTTCTTCGACTAGTTCATGAGCATGTATCTGTCTGACTGAATTTGCCAGATGGAACAAAAGTCCGACATGCAGAGCACTCCTCCATCGGAACTTATGAAGGTTCCTTCAAGTTCAGCGACTTGGAGGAATGGTTAACCAACCTCGTAGTGTTATTCGAGGTTAGCATGTATGGTGGAAATGACCGGGATCGTGAATGTGTGCTTTGCACACTTCAGTTCCTAGAAGGTGAAGCGAAGCGCTGGTTCCAATGCCATGTTGTCAGTGTCAAGTGAGAAAAACTCAGCTGGACATTTGAGGAAGTCATCCTAGGGTTGTACAATAGATTTGTGCACCCTTCAACAATGCAAGATGCATGGGAGGAATTCCTCTGTGCCAAATATAAGGCTGAAACGGGCATCCAAGGATTCTATGATAATATCATGGATCATGCCCAAAATATGGCAGTACACCCTGATGAATACCAAATTATGGAAGTATTCCTGAAGAGTGTCCCGACTACAATCCGTGACAAGCTCTTTGAGAACGGACTGTCACTGGAGGTTAACACAATCGACGATCTCGTGTCATGCGTTAAAGCCATTGAAATGGCTCATAAGACGGCTGAGTATTACCACAAGAAAGCCATTGCAACAGGAACAAATGCAGCAGGCACAAGGACAACTCCTCATACAGCCACCACAGCGGACAGACCCCAGCATAGGGCAACATCGACTAATCATCGACCTCAATCAGGCTTTCGGTAACGGGACAGGGATAGACAACAGGATTTTCCACGTCGCCCTTATCAACCTTTGGGAGAAGCGCGGGGAAATAACCCACATGCCCAAGAAGAATTATGGGATCCACAGCCTGTGAAGCCAGCCGTGGAACCAAGAAGAATCCCAGCAGGAGATTCCTGCTTTAACTGTGGAAGGGTGGGCCACTATGCAGCAGATTGTCCATGACCCAAGCAACCACGCAACCGCGTACAGGCGACGACGCACAGGGACGACCTGACAGAGTGGTTCGGGATGATGATAAGTCATCTCATCACATGAACAATGATATGGGCTTCCAGGAATCTGAATGTGGCGATGATGACGTCGAACATGTCGAGGTGGATGTCTATAACAATGATTACTACACTCGGGAGTCAGACTATGATATGATGGCTCCAATGATGGATATCCCAGCTGGCAATGACGATTCCAATTGTCGAGATGTCAAAATGCGCAAGGCACTAATGCAGGATTCAAAGGAAAGCTGCCTGAGACCAACGATTCCTCAAGGAATGAAGGAATGTTTGGCAATGCTCATTGATGTTGCCGGCCACCAGGCTTGGACCTTGTGGGATTCGGGGAGTGCGACGACTGGGATAACTCCCTCATTCATCGATGTGGCGAAGATTAAGGTCTTTCCATTGTCGAACCCACATATACTGCAGATAGGAACAGTGGGAAGTCGAGCAGCTGTCAACTTTGGCACGTATGTTCATATCTCCACACATGGCCTGTCATGTGAAGAATATGTCGATGTGGCGAATTTTGACCATTACAACATGATCATTGGCATGCCATTTATGCATGCTAGAAAAGTTGTTCTCGATTTCAAATGAGACATCATAAGAATTGGTGGCCAGGAAGTTCCTGCCACCAAGGTGCTGATTCCCTTTACTGACGATCGTATTCATCGGCACAGGGCGACTGACAAGTGCCCCAACTGACTACATGGTCGCTGGAAGGTGACCATTGAGGAGGTTCCGGATGAAGAACCTCAGGTGAGGGGCGGAGTGCTGGCGGATGGAGCGGAATCGCTCCTTATGGATGAGATAGAGTTCCAAAGGACTCTCAAATAGAGGCAGGATACACCTAAACCCAAATCAAAACAAAAAATTGATGGATCAAGCGTAGCAGTGGCAAAGAACATCCCATCGCCACCCATAATTGGACCAACGCATACAGGATGCGCGACAAAGGGATTGTCAACATCAGAAAATGCAAAACAAAAGCTAATGGATAGACCAACCCCAAAGCCTAGACTGGACTGGCAGTACAATATTCGTATGCCATGAGAATGGAATGATCTTGTATCACGCATGATTGACTATGATAATGCACAGTGTCATCATAGCAAATGCATGTTTAGAATGGCGGATAGCAAGGAAATCTCTGCACCACAACCATTTCGACATCTATACTATAGCCCTGAATGGGTACAACAGAATCAAAATTCTGCTATGGCATCAACTATCCTTGGATGCGATCAAACGGATGACCATATCCGCACATTGAAGGATAAATTTGAAAAACCAAAAAAGATAACCCCTCTGGATAATAGTATGGGTGAGAAAAGACTTCCTTGGCCCAAACTTGCCAAAGGCAAGGAAAAATCCCAAGCCTTGACAGAAGAGGACTACCCGCAATTGTGACAGCGGTGGCATGATGAATTTGCAGACATCGTAAACGGTACCAGGAATCAACTTCCTCCATGGAGAGAAGTCAACCACGAAATTCATCTTATAGATGACAATAAACAGTATAAATACTTCACACCACGATGTCCTAACTCGTTGCATGAAGAGCTGCATGCCAAAGTTAACCGATATGTTAACTCGGGCTGGTGAGAACCAAGATCGGTTAAACAAGCCGCTCCACTACTATGCATTCCCAAGAAAGATGGAAAGCTGCGAACCGTAGTCAATGCCTGACAATGGAACGATAACATGATAAAGGATGTTACCCCTCTGCTGGACCAAGAGGTCATCCGAGAAGATGTAGCAAGAGCGAAAATTCGCTCTAAGATAGATCTCACAGATGCATATGAGCAAGTTCGTGTATGGCCAGAGGATGTCATTAAGAATGCGTTCACAATGATTCTTGGGACATATGTGAGCCATGTGATGTGAATAGAGGATCACAATGCCCCTGCCACCTTTCAAAGACTAATGACCACGATTTTTCGTGATGCCATAGGTCGCTTTATGCACATGTACTTAGACAATATTTTCGTCTATTCAAACACTATTGAAGAACATGAAGAACATCTTCAGTTCATATTTGAGAAGCTACAGGAATTTTCTCTTTATCTCAAATGGGCCAAGTGCGATCTATATGCGGAGCGAGTTGATTGCCTCAGTCATATTATTGACAAAGAAGGCATTCATGTTGATAGCGACAAAGTAGCCAGAATTTGGGAGTGGAGAACACCCTGAAACTATAATGACATCCAACGATTCGTTGGACTTGTCAACTACATCGCAATGTTCCTTCCTGATGTAACCGCTTATACTGGGCCCTTGTTATCAATGACCCAGAACGGTGCTCCGTTCTATTGGCATTCCTTACATGACAAATATTTTGAGATGATCAAACACATTTGTGAAAAGACTCCAGTCATACGACCGATTGAGCCGAATACCAAAGACTCTATCTGGCTCATTTGTGACGCATCAAAGTCGGGAGTAGGTGCAATATATGGACAAGGACCTACTTGGAAAGATTGACGCCCTGCTGGATTTATGTCAAAGAAGTTCACTACTGCTCAGCAAAACTATGCAGTCCATAAACTTGAAATGCTCGTGATTCTCAAGGCATTGCTGAAGTGGGAAGATAAATTGATGGGATATGAAATTCATATCATCACCAATTATAAAGCTCTTGAGTTCTTCAAGACTCAATCATCCTTGATGAACCATCAACAACGGTGGATGGACTACCTGTCGAGATTTACTTTTGATATAACATATATTAAGGGGGACCTTAATAAGGTAGCTGACTGTCTATCTCGATACTACAAGAATGACACAATAGCCGACGTGTACCAGTATGACAAATATGTACGCGCTGATGCATGGATTGACCCAACTGGGGAAGACCTCTCTGCCCAGCGGTTTAAAGAAATGACGGAGCATGTCATTGAAATTCGAGCCATGAAGGCTAGAGAGGAGCGGTACAGTCGACGCTTATGTGAGAGACTAGAGCAGTGTGATCTAGAAGCTGCGGAAATGATTGAGGCGACGCAAGTGCAGGAAGATGCTCCTCCTCTACAGGCCAATCGCACTAATAATCTGATGCCAACCCCGCGGGGTAGCGTACCAACTATCAGTGAGATGACTCTTGCTGATATGATATTCGAAAAACCGAATAATCATAAACCAGAAAAACTGGATGATGATAAGTTCATTCAGCGCGTATGGGATGAGTATGCGAGCGACAAGCTACTATCGCTCATTGCACAAAAACTGCAGGATTACCAGTCCTTCACCCTGAAGGACAATCTCATCTGGAAAAAGAATGTCCGAGGGGACGACACTTTATGTTTACCTTGAGATCGAGATATGATTCTTGAAATACTCACTCAAGCCCACGAAATCATAGGGCATTTTGGGAGCCAACGCACCAATGAGTACATTCGTCGATGGTACTGGTGGCCTTATAGCTCCAAGGAGATTTGAGAGTTTTGCGCGACTTGTGAAGCATGTCATCGTTCCAAATCCTTGAGACAACTGCCAATGGGCAAGCACCACCAATTACCTATTCTGACCAAGCCATGGGATTCCATAGGAATGGATTTTATTGGCCCATTTCCTGAGTCTAAAGGCCTTAACTATCTGTGGGTCATCATCTGCTGAATGACCAGCATGGTACACCTGATACCGGTGCACACAAAAATGACTGCGAGTGAATTATCGCAAATCTACATGTGGGAGATTGTGCAGTTGCATGGACTCCCCAGTTCAATAGGGACTCCAAATTTATGTCGAGATGGTGGAGGGAACTCCACTGCGTGTTAGGAGCAAAGCTGCCGATGTCAACGTCGTTTCATCTGTGGACAGATGGCCAAACTGAACGTGCGAATCGCAACATCGGACAGATATTCTGGTCGGTCATTCGACATGACCAGAAGGACTGGGTAGACCAGACAGACATGACAGAATTTGCCATCAATGCTAGCATCACAGAGACCACAAAGTTTGCTCCTTTCAAACTGACTGGAGGATACATGCCCTCAATGTTGAAGGAAATATGCTCGAACAATGCGATACCTGTAGGAATTTGGGCATTCACTGAGGCGGCATTGCAGAACCTGGCAGACGCTCATGATTCGATCATCGAAGCGCAAGTTATTCAGACCCATCACATGAACGCCCGATGCGTAGCAGAACCTGAGATTCAAGAGGGGACACTAGTCTACCTCTCAACGAAGAATCTGAATTTTCCCAAAGGACGAGCTAGGAAGCTGTGTTCTAAGTTTGTGGGACTGTATAAAGTCAAATGAGCATGGCCCTCAACATCCACATATGAGTTGGAGTTACCAACGGCTCTCCAGGAATGAAGGATTAATCCTGTGTTCCATGTTTCACTTCTCAGAGCATACCACACATCGAGAGACTCGCTGTTTCCCAATAGAGTACATCCTGAGCCATATGACTTTGGGGTGCCTGATGAGCACAAATGGTTCGTGGACGAACTGCTCGGGCATTGCTGGAAGAGAAAGAACATCAAATTCGAGGTGAGGTGGAGCCTGGGCAATACCACTTGGGAACTGTTTGAGAACTGTAAAGAGCTGGAGGCTCTTGATAGGTACTTGGAGATACAGGGCATGAATCGTCCTGCAGAGCTCTTCCGACGATGGCAGTGAACATCACTGCCATTGCGAATGTCGATCTGGCGATGGGACGACAACTCATCAATGCCCTGGTGGTGGTGGATCGATTGGATGAATGGCACCCAAGTCCCGTGTTTGTGTCACCAAACATCACGAGACTGGTGAATGCATTCTCAAATGGGGGTGCTTACATAACCTATTTTTTTCAGGATTTCTTCAATATTGATGCATGCCTATAGACAAATCCCAGCAGCAGCATCAACAGCACACCACTGGTGGAGGTGAGAATCGCCTCCATCAGGGTGTGAATCCTCAACAGGGTTCTCAATGGGGGGGGGGAGGGCCAGCCCATAACCCAACAAACCCAACTGTTTCAACCAGGGTACGCACAAGTACCCTTTCAAAATGCGAATCCAGGATTCCAAGTACAGCAGACGCTACCCCCTGGATCACAACATCTGTTTTCTGGACAACAGGCACTCCCCAGACCACAGCAATCGTTCTCGGGACAACAGGTGCAACCACAACCGTTCGCGGCACACCCACAGGGGATGACGATGTCGTCATACCTCCACCAAATCCATCAAACACAACCAGAAATGGCAATGCCGCCGTACCCCCAGTACTTCCAACCACCTATGGGAGGCTTTCCTATGCTCCCGTTTCAACTGCAAAGCATCATGGGTGGGTTCTATCCAGTCCCACAATCTTGGAACCAGCCCTTGGCCATGGAGGTGGACAATGAAACTCTCCCGTCTGCCCCATTGCATCAAGGAGTGAATCAAATGACCATTTCTATGACGGCATCGAGGAATAAAGAGAAAGCTAAGGCTATGACCACGGACCTGCATCGTCAGGAAGTTGAGGAGATGGAGCAACACTTGGAAGAGGTCATCCAGCATGCAAAGGATGCAGGAGCTGACCCGGAACTCACCAGGGCCTCTATCAATGATGAAGGGGTCCAGGCTATAGTAGCAGCCCTCTTGGCGTGTATTGATGCATTAAGAGATGAGGCTCGAGTGATGGAAAGGGGAAAAGAGAGGGTGGAGGCAGAGAATGCAAAGCTGAAAGAAGATCTGCGAAAACTGAGGAATGAGCGTCAGCCTTGGAATGCGTCACCAATGCATGCTTTGATGAACAAGCCGCAATGGGGATGGAAGAGGAAGGCACCAGAGCAGAGGGAGTACAACCAGATGGAGCACTCATTGGATAGCCAACCATTACCGCCGTGCAAAATCAGGCCCCTACCAACAACGTTCTTGAGGGATTCCCCTTGTCAACCCCTTCACCAGGCCCTCCCCCTCGAACGCGAACCGTCACGAGTGCCACCTAGCATCCAGGAAAGGGAAATCCCTATCCCAGAGAGACAGTACCGGGGTTCGGATAACTGTTCTCATGAAAAAGCTCCTTGGGATGTACAAGCGAGTGCAAAGTCATCACATACAAAACTACGAGGCCCAAATACTGTTGCGTCTTTGTCTCAGCAAAAGGATGACAACCCGCCCCGCCCAAAGGAGGAGGGGTTGATCACCACGTACCTGCTTCCGAAGCCATACCCATTGCGTCCTCCTCTGCCTACCATCCCTACACCAGGACCAAGAAAGGAGAAACTAGAGCCAAAGAAGAAGGTGGTGCACTCACCTTACTCAGAGTCGGAGGACACGGATGATGGACGGTCATCCTCTCCAGAGCGAAAGTCTACAAAAAAGGGGTCAACATCAACGGCTGAACAGGATGCAAATCGTACAGCCAACCTCAGTGAGGGACCATTCCCAGAACTGTTAGGCATGGTTTTTAGGGATGATCGCTGGCAGCGAGACAACCGACTCTGGGGAATGTATCCCCAGGACTTCTGGTACGATGATCACACCAACTCCCTTTATCCAGGACCTTTGGCTTGTCTGATGTATAATTGGAACAAGGCCAGTCGACAAGGTCGCAGCCCAGCATCGAAACATAGCTGGATAGCTGTGGCGCCACAGGGAATGCCGATGACTGTAGATCAAGGGAAGAAGCTCATTTCCTTCACCAAAAGAAACTTTGCCTCTTCGCATACCAAACAGTTTGAAGTGTGGCTTATTCTCAAAGAACTCCACCACATCGCAATCTCATTCTACAGCTCTTAGCGTGACAGGGTGTTAACCTGGGCAGCGAACAAGCAAAACTACATGAAATGGATGTGAGAACCTGGGGATCTTAGCTATCCCCTTGCACCATTTGACCGCGCAGCGCTGCCCAGAGGAGACCGATATGCCCATATTCCCTTCCCTCCCCGTGAGGATGGGCTTATGATTGACACATGGGCTACTGCATTGATCCACTGCGGTTGACCCGGTATTGATTCTATGGTTTATGGAATAATGATGGACTGCAGTCTCTGCATCCATCGCCATTCAGTATGGGGGTTACCTGTTGGTGAAAGTGATTGCCCCTTTCATGGATAGGTCTGTGCAGGTGAAGGTCGCCCACCAGTTTGCATATGTTGTGGCACTGCCTGGAGTTTATGAGGAAGCTATAGCTCAGCTGATCACAAACAACCATAGCATGCATTTCCTCAACCCGGATGTGTCGTCTGTTACGATTACCCAGATTAGCATGGTGGATGCGTTGTCACCAAACTTTGGATGAGAATGTATTCTGAACAATCTCATCGTCGACAACCGCATCCCACTTGAGTGGATCCAGCATGGATTTCACTTTGGCTTTCAATATATAGTGGAACACCTGTTATGGAACAGCCTCTTGTCTTATCTCATCTCATCTTATCAACCATGCCTCTCCCATCTTATTAAACAAACTATCTATCCTTTTCCATTCCATCATTGTTTGGCC
>Ga0307516_10009749_pt1 | contig 10655 bp, 6 predicted proteins | sample 19_EM_MG_FD_203310 | JGI IMG/M metagenome (GOLD analysis project Ga0307516, IMG submission 203310) | Populus trichocarpa ectomycorrhiza microbial communities from riparian zone in the Pacific Northwest, United States - 19_EM | ecosystem: Host-associated > Plants > Roots > Unclassified | place...
CGAGAAATAGAACATATATTTTTGACCCTCAGCCCTCAGTCAAATATTTTTTTCAAACAAAAAAAATTAACTATTCAGGATTTGTTGACTTGTTTTTTTTTACATAAAAAAATTCTAAATCTAAATTGAAAAGCTTATAAACACATTCAATTAAATAAATTGAATAAAATAAAAAAAAATATTATGCGAGGTTTTTACATATTAGAAATATTATCCAAAAACAAATGTTTTTTTTTTATTTTTGAAAATAAAGTTCATCTATATAATTTATAAAAAAAATTATAAATGAATTAGAATAATTTCTTCAAAAATTAAATGTATAGAAAATAATTAAAAAAACAACTGCCAATTAAAAAGGACTAATTAAGAAAAATAAAAAAATAATTACAGAGAAGGGGTATTAATTGAAAAATAAATTAAAAAAATTATTTTTAAAAAAATTATCAATAAAAAATTAGTAAAGAAAAAAAAAGATCAGGCACCGCTGGGCCTGACAAGTGTGTCTGGCCAATTTAGAAAGGGCCCGCGCGCATGCCCTTATTTTTTAAAAAGCTAACGGGGTTGTCAGCCCTAATTTTTGTTGAAAAAAAATAAGGCGACATGTCATCTATATTTGTCCAGATTTCTACCATTTTGGTGGTAAAAAAATCAGGTGACCTTATGGTTTGTTGATTAAGAAACCCTATTTTCAACTCTTTTTTTTTTACTCAAAACATTTAGAAAACACCCTAGAGACCTTGATAAAACCATTAATGACATTAAAAAACTTGAAAAACAACATAAAATTCAAAAATCAACTCGAAACCAAAAATCTTTCCGAGCTCAGATTTATTTTAAGCAATTTTAAGGTGAAAAAACACCTAAGTGGAAGTCCACTCACCGAATATAACTCGTTGACATCAAGATTGACTATTTTAGTGATTGAAATGTTGTCAACAATGATTTTCTTTCTCGACCTACGGAATCCTGCGACTCTCTTAAACTAGAGTCCTAAAAATAATGAAAATGAAGTTTTGGGCTAAATTTGATTTTTTTTATGAAATTTCAAAAATTGAAGGAACCTAATTTTTATAATTTAGAAAATTTCCATTAATGAACATTTCACCAAAACTTCAAGAAAACCACTCATTTTCTCTATGTTTTTCACTTTGGTACCATATCTTTTAATCTCATCATTCCCCAACAAATTAATCTAAATTGGCCTACAATCTGGTTCTATAAGGGCGAAACAGGAAAAAAAAAGTTTTAAGACAAAAAAAATATTGTTGTGGAAGTTCACGGTGAATAGTGAGATGGGCTACAATGGCATGAGGAACAATAATTTTCCCATGCCTTTTAGTGTTTTGTATAATATAAGCCAATTCTCTTATTTATTAAATTTTTTTACAATAAACTATTAGTGATCTTAAGAGTATTCAATTGTTCATTATAGTGAGTAAAATTTAGACAAACAATAACACAATGTAAAACAAATAAGAAAATACGATTCACAAACCTTGTTTTTTTTTTTTTAATGAAAACAAGTTGAATTGAAAATGCTTGTGATTAGACACAAACAATAAGTAATAGTTGTTTAGGCAATCAATTAAGATAAACACTAGTTATGGAAAATTAACTCTATCACTAGTAGCATCAATTGTGTATTCGCATGCTGTCTTTGGTGATTGAATAGTTAGAGCATTAAGGTTGTACATGTGTCACTTAAATTGGTTATACAGTCAACCTAATGACTTCTATAAAAGACTTATGTCTATTTTCCACAAAAATTAAAAAAAAAACATAAAACTACTTAATTTTTCATTGTATACCAAGGGATTGGAACAATAAAATGACTACTTTTCCCTTACAAGAAACTCATTTAACTTGATATTAGGGGTAATATGGGTTTTTCCTAAGTCATTGATAGAGTGATAGGGGCAGATCGGTTTTTTAATGTTTTTTAAGCATAGTGTAATGACTAAATTATCATTAAAAGTAAAAACTTTTAAACTAGCATCTAAGGGTTTTTCCTATATTTTCACTTTTTAAAGCATACAAAAATAACTAAATTATCTTTAAAAGCAAAAATTTATGTGTTGGCATCTAGGGGTTTTTTCATATTTTCATCTTGTTTTTTTAGTTATTATCAAGTTAACTAAGGATAATTTGGTATTTTAATAAATATAAAATATTATTTAAAAACCAAAAGTGGTTGGCATGTGGGACATGCCCATGTCCTTAGGACGGTTCCTGAGGAGGTGTTTGGTGGTAAAACAGTGGCTTTTAGGGCAGCGTTCAAATCCTCTCGACTTCCCACCATCATTGGGAAAAGGGTGTGCCAACAACCCTCCGATTTGAAGCTGACAAACTTTTTTTTTGTTCTTTTCTTTCTTTTCATCGATTTCTGCATTTGATCCTTCAAATTTTCAGAGAAACCATTCAATTTTTTTTCTTCAGATTTGGTCTTTTTTATACGTTTTGTTTTATTGAAAATAATTTATAAAACTTAATTTTTCTTATCTTATCCTCCAATTTTCTCACATGCTAGATTTGATTTGCATTCTTTTTATTGTTATTAATTGATTGAGAATTGAGCTTCTTAATTGAGGCCGAGTCTAGGATTTCACAAGTTATGAGTTTGAAAGATTAACCTAGGTTTTATAGATTCGCTCGGGTTTCCTTATTTTTTTTTCTTTTTTTAAGATCATGGTTTTTCATTTTTGTCTTTTAGGATTTATTTAATTGGATATTGGACAACTTTATTTTTTTATTTGTTTTTTTATAGGATCTTTTATTTATTTTAAAAATGACACAGGTTGTTTAGAGTTTTTTTTATTTGTTGTTCTTTATTAAATTTAGCTTTTTAAAAAGAATTTTTTTAATTTAATTCAATTAATTGATTAAATATAAGGTATGATATGCTTAATTCATGATATTAAATTGGCAATAATTAACTATAAAAAATGAGTTATCAATATTGCATTGATGTCGTCATGCAATGTTTCAGAATGGTGTTGAAACTGTCTTAGTAAGCTTTTTTTGGTGGTAAGGTGGTATCCATGGCAAAGCACTAGTGAGTCTCTAACGAGTTTTTCTTTCTTCTCCTCCCGAATATAATATTGATAACTCATTTTTTATAGTTAATTATTGCCAATTTTTATTTATTCGCTCTATTTACTATCAATGCCTTATTTTTTGAAATCATATTATTACATTAACCAAACTTATTGAATGCAGTCTAATTAATGACTCGTGTCTCGGATCTTTCTTGCTTATTTGAAAAGGCTATCATCATATGAACATTATTTTTTTATGCTGTGAAAAATTTAGGTCGGCTCACAGCACAGCGCATGCCACTTATCTACTGTTATCCTAAATAATATATATCCCATGTACTATCACCTAGAACATTTATGAGCTTATATGCAGTTATAAATGGTATTTACAGATCAAAGAATAATAAGAAAATATCTGAAATAAGAGAAATTTTATACTATAAACAAAAATACAAAAACAAAACCCATAAAACTAATTAAACATGGACTAGATGAACTTAGGTTTAGTAGTAAGGCACCTTTATTTTTTTTTATGAGAAGATTTTCCAAAAACTAGCTACCAGAGAGTTTAAAAACCCAATAACAAAAGAGAGGGTATTCTAAAAACTAACAACAATCCAAAAACTAGTAGAAAAAGAGTTTAAAAAACCAACAAGATAGAAAGAGAGATTGTTCCAAAACTAGAAAATAGATAGAGTGTTTAAAAAACTAATAGACAATGTAAATGGAAAATTTCAAATACTAATTCATAATGAATATTAGAGAGAACACACCTTTTATATATTTTTACTATTTTCATCAACTTTGGGGAGCTTAGAATTTAAAACATGATGATGCTCAAGATTTTGGACATCTAGATTTTATTAGGCTTGATATTCATGTTGGTGAAATATAATCAGAAAAACTTGGAATCTGTGTGACTTTGAAGTAAGAAAGAGTCTTTATCTTTAAAGTGATAGTTGCCTTTGCTATCAATATAGTTTTTTATTATGTTAATGGAAAAAAAATACATCTAGGATATAATAAAGCCACTAGAAGTTCAATGCATAGAAAACCAATAACTTCTCTAATAACTTCATAAAAGGATATTTTCATAGAGAATGGAAGAAAAAAAAACTTTTAGATGGACTCAAACACAAAAAGAATTATTCTTAATTTTCACCTTTTGTCCTCACTTTTAAAATAACAAGAGGTACAATATAAAACAGAAATTAATTTTCATGTTTATTTAAACAAGAATCATGTCTATCCATTTAATATAAATATCTCTCTAACTTAACCTTTCATATGAAATATGTTTTTAAGAATTAATAATTATGACTTCATTTTGGCTTTTTCTTTACTTTCTTGTATCGCAATTTACAGTCAACACTCACAACCAACAAATAACTATTTACTTTTATAATCCATTGTTGTGAATGTCTCAATAATTCAATTTTTTTGAAGGGGTGGGAAATGATGTTAGTGTCTTTAGAGTCCTATGCACATTAAGCTCAAACATCAGAAGTTAATGGCACTAAAGGGTTCGCCACTTTGATATGTAAGTCAATATTTGGTATACTTTATAGGTAAAATATGTGTATAATATTTAGAAAGAGAGAGTGAGCCATAAATATATAGTGAAAGCTCTCTTGATATGTGTTAGTATAATTGTAGTTAGAGTTGTATTTAATTAAGGGAAGAGCCCCTTTGATGATGTTTTAAAAAATCCAAGTAACTTAGAAGCAAGGCTTATGTGTTGGATAATCAGTTAATCTCTAGGTTTTAGCAATTTGATTTATTCTTTCTAGTCAAGGTGGGTGGTGTTTGGTACTTGGTAAACCAAGATGGTTGGAGGCTAGTACCTGCAAAAGATCATCTTTGGTAGATATAGGGACTCTCATATGCTTAAGTAAAAAAAAAAATTAGAAAAAAGACAATCATATTTTAGATAGAGATGCTTTAAAAATATGTATGCAGTAGAGAATAGAGATTGTGAATCTGGAGCTTGAAAGATTCATAGTATATCTATAACCCATAAGTCTTGTTTTTTTATGGGGAGTGACTAAAGCGTAATTTTTCCCTGATAGTTTTAATGATGAAAAATATCCCTGACATATGTATTAATGAAATAGAAATATGGTAGGACATTGAAAAATTCTATACATTATCTCTTACACAACATTAATGTTGATGGAAATATGACAGGTTCTTAAATGACTTTGATACACTATCTCTACACAACATCAATGTTGATGAAAATATGATAGGTCCTTAAAGGACTTTTATACACCTAAGGGTGTAGGGAGAGTAATATCCAAAATATAGTTGAGCCCATGAGTCTAGGCTCTTCCCCTAGGTTGAGCCCATGAGGGTTAGGCCTTCCCCTTCGAGGCCATGACATTGGGTTCTTCCCCAAGGCTGAGCCTATTGGAGCTGAGCCCAGGCATTTTGCATGAGACCAATGATTTTTAGGCCCTTGGGGAGTTTTTCAAGCCTGTTAAATTTGAGTTTATCAATAGCCCTCAAGTTTTTGTGATATTTTATACACAAAGACTTTGTAAAAACACATTGTACGACGAGTTTGTTGAATTTTCTTTGTATGAGAAGAGGGGTGGAAACCCCTGGTAATATACCAGAGACCCCATGTGTAGGGGCGTACACCATGGTTGAAAAATAATTTATAATCATATAAAGGGGAACCATGGAGGAACTCATACTGAGTAAATTTTTCTAATATGTGGACCATGAAGGAGGATCCCATACTTAGAAAAACTTCTAAGGGGCGGAGGGGATAGACCTATACCAACGCCTATACTTAGAAAAATTTTCAAAGGGTGGAGAAAAACCCAAGAAGGGTCAACCTATACTTAAAAAATCTTTTAAGAGGCTCAAGAGAACTCGAGGAGCGTGAGCTTTATACTTAGAAAACTTCTAAGTGGCTGGGGGGAACCTATGGTGACACCTATTCTTAAAAAGATTTCTATGGAGTGGAGGGGATGGATCCATGTCTATATTTATACTTGAAAAAATTTCTAAGGGGCGGAGAGGATGGATCCATGTCGACACTCATACTTAGAAAAAATTCTAAGGGGCAAAGAAAAACCCAAAGAGGGTTAACCTATACTTAGAAAGTTTTTTAGAAGGTAGAGGGGAATCTAAGAAGAGTGAGCCTTATATTTAGAAAAATTCTGAGTGGCTGAATGGAACCCCTGGTGATGCTCATACTTAGAAAACTTTCTAAGGGGTGGAGGGGACAGACACCTGGTGACGTCCATACTTAAAAAATTTCTAAGAAGCAAATGGAAAACTCATGGTGACACCCATACTTAGAAATTTTTTTAAGGGGCGGAAGGGAACCCAAGGAGAGCGAGCCTATACTTAGAAAATATTCTAAAAGGCTGAGGGGAACGAATCTCTATTGATACCCATACTTAGAAAAACTTCTAAGGGGCAGAGGGAGACCCAGGAAAAGTGAGCTTATACTTAGAGAATATTCTAAGAGGTTAAGGGGTATAATGTAGTTTACCTTAGGTAAGGTGTACTTGGGATGATATGTCCTCCCTATATACAATGAGTCTCTTTATCCAGACTCTAAGACCAGTTAGGGTTCCTATTGACCAAAATATTAGGTGGTGATTCCATACCTTTTTTTTTACTGATAAGAAACAAGAATTTCTTATTTTTTTCCCATCACCGGAGAGATCACGCTTCGGGAGGATGATCTTCATGATGCCGCATACGTACGACAATATGAATGTTTATTTTAATCCCTATAATTATATGTATTTCAAGTACTTTCCCTCGAAGATCTCGATCCTTATTAAAATGATACTGAGATATTTAGCTTACACATTGTATAGGTTTTTCTAATGTCTATTGAAAATTTTGTGAGAAAATATGTGTGTGTGTGTGTGTGTGTGTGTGTGTGATTCAATAAAGTGTTGTAACTTTACTATTTTGTACATATAATTCATCGCACTTGTTGATGAAATTTATTGGATTGTAAGCATGAGACTACCATCATGATGTAAAAAACATTATCTCATTTCTCACATGTATTATAGTTGAAGAAACTAGAATTGTCGTGATATTTACTAGGCATTGCAAATACACTGATATCCTTTTTAGAAATTAGCATAACCAAGACAAACACATTGAAATGCTTGAGGATCAAGTTTATCCTTATAGAGAGAGTGATTATGGACATAACACATAATAAAAAAAACACTCATGATAAATATTGAGAGTAGAAGTAATAGAATAAAACCTTGATAACACATTAAAAGGGTTTGATAATCAATAATATGGGCTAACAACCTATTTATAAGAAAAAAGACAATCACGAAATTATCAGTCCGAAAATGTTTAGGAACATTCATAGTAAACCTATGCCCAAGCTACCTTTATGAGATGCTAGTCCTTACATTTTGTAATGGTTTGTAACCACACATTAACTAGTGAAAAAAAAGTCATAAGCTTTGAATAAATCATCAGGATACTGATTCACAAACTCATAATCATTGTTAAAATAAAACATTTGAACTTGAGTATGAAATTATGTGATAATCATTTTGTAAATTTGAAAAATAACATGATATTGTAATTGTTTATTCTATTGCAATGATCAATGAATGAAATAAAATATTTATGATTTGAAGCAGGAAGGGTAGAAAAAGAAACACAAACATCAGTATAAATGCATGCAAAGGATTTGAACTTTTATTAAAATTGATTTTTAAAGGAAATAATTTACAATAAGCAAGAAATATCTTTTTCATAATTTTTCGATGAATTTCTCTCTTTCAAGCCAAGAATTTTTTTTAAAAAAATTAAAGTTTTGGACCAAAATAAAATATTTAAAAAACTAAAGGAACTGTAATGGAAGAATTAGGAAAACAAGGGGACTAAAACATTGTAAACATTATCCTTTTATGCTTTACATTTTGATCCTCTATTTTTAAGTTTTGCATTTGTATAAAAATTTATCATGATTTGACCATTAATTTAATTACAAAAGAGTAATTGTAAAGAAAAAAAAATACGATGACAAAAAAAAGGAGGAGTTGATCTAAATGAAAACCTCACAGCTACTTGTAATGTAATTTAATTATAATTTTAATGTAATTGTAATATGAGCTCGTCCTCTTATTTTATTTTTTTACAACTTGTTCATTAGAGTGAAGTACAACTAATGAAACACGATTCACAATCCCAAGGTTATTATTTTTTTAATGAAATGAAGTTGAAATTGAAAATGCATGTTCTTGGACACAAACAATGAAAGAGAGGAGGAAAAGTGGACTATTTGTCTCGGATAATTGTTTGTGTTAAGGGGTTTCATGCCTACAAAATATTTCATTCGAAGCCTATACTTCCTCTACCTCTAAAATATGTAACTTGTTCCTCCACCTTGAACAAAAACAAGAAGAAAAAAATCAAAGAATCTCCAACTTCTTCAGTAATCTATACAAAATCTACTGATCTACAAAAAAAAATGAACTTTACAATAACTGCACAGCTTGTATCAGCTACTCGTCAACATGCTGTATCTCACCCATCGTAAGTTACTCGTAAGGATGTTGTATCTCACCCATCATAATGCGATTGCTAGAAACCTTGAAGCCAAGGAGAGCAGGATCAATTTGCCTTCCTTTCTTCCCTTTCTTTTTCCCGCTTCGCCCACTCAGTGGACCATCAGATGATTCCAAGGCAGCCGCATTAGCTGCTTCAGCCTCGGTAAAAACTGGCTTCTTTAGCACATCCATAAATGATGTCTCTGTTATACCAGCATCATTGTAAGATGAGGACCTCCTAAAATGCGCTTCTTTCTTGCCAGATGTCTGACTGTCACCTCCCCGGGTTGCTGCTACATTCTCTACAGGCTCACTCCTCCTTTCTGCAAGGCACCAAAGTTTTCGGATTTTTTAAATCACCACCACAATTATCCAAAACCAACAAACAAAAGACAGCACATCTGAAACAATAATGATATACCATCAGAAGTTGCAAGGCTTGCCCGATTTCTTTGCTTGATATGCGAAGAAGATGCCATGTCCGACGACACATCCTTGGAAGAATAGGCCCGTGATACCGGCGGGCGTTTATGCAAGGCACTGTCAAGCCCTCTAGTTAAAATAGAAGGCATCCTGTTCACAAGCATTTTTCATGAACATCAATATAGGTTTCAAATCAAAACAGTGCAACCCGCAACTCCAATATTTATGAAGCAAGACCTTTCCAGTAGCTTGATGTCAAAAGAAACAGATTTACTAGGGAAAACCCACTAACGCTGAATACACATGCAAACACAGATGTTGCTAATAGTCAAGTCATGCATAAACAGTTGACCACAAAGCTCATATGCACAATCTGAAAATTGTGAAATTCAAAACAGATTTAATGTCATTGTTGCCACAAATAAGTACAGAGAATGTGGGTTTGACTGCACCCCTGGAGATGTTAAAAGTTTACTTTATCATAGTAGAAGAAAGAAATTAAGCAAGTACTTTGGGGTGGAAAAAATATCCTCACCAACTCCCGTTCTACTGTGAAGTAACTTGAAAAGAAAAGGGGCGGTGGGAATGCAAAATATACCCTATGATTTGGCCCATTTGCAGTCCAGTGAAGGTTTCAAAATTTGAAACTTCAATGATTTGAGGTTTCCTCTGTTTGCTTTTACCTTTTTACTGTCCGTTAAGTTTCTAGAAATAAGTCCATGATACAGCAGCTACTAAGACACAAGATGACATGACATCATGTTAATGTACATGCACTAGGAGACCTATAAAATACAAGGCAGCTAAGGTGCGAGTGTTCTCCCACATACTTGCATCTTGTTTTAAGCTTTTTAATGAAGAGAAATCATGAGAGCACCTAACCTATCAAAAGAGTAACCATGCAAGTGCTCTGAAACCAAGTTTTGTAAAATACGATATTCAGATGAAGATTAACACCATGATTAAGGAGACCATGATGACTTCATTAAAAACAATCCTACAACAACAAAGGAGAGTCATTACCTGTCAATAGAGACCTCTTCACCCGTCAATTTATCTAATCCCATCTCATACCCGTGTAGGCCTCCATTACCACCTGCAGAATTTCACAAAGCCTCTAATATCCATCTAAGCATAAGCATGATATCTGATAAGATGTATGTCAGAGAAAATACCAGCACTGCTCAGGGAACTATGCCTGCTACTCTGCCTGCTACTGGCATTAGCAAAATCCATAGCAGTTTCAGCTTGTTCAACAAAGTTCTCTTCAATGTGCGAAACAGACCTGGCCATGGCAGTCATGCCTTTGGACCCATATCTGTTATCCAATTCTGCCAATTCTTTATCCATGGCAGATTTATCAACAAACATGTTATCCACATGATTAGTATGAGAAGTATCTACTATGCCTGAAAAGAAAGTTGGTTCTTCAGTTAGTGCTCCAGATTTCGACCTTAGGGACAATCTTTCACCATTTCCTTGATGGTGTAATTGACCACTCAAGGACATAGCATGATTATCCTGCAGCAGAGAATTTGATTTCAAATTTTGAGGCTTTTCCATAAATGAGTCATTCATGGTGGCTTCTTGATCTGGAATATCATTTAAAGAGAACGACTCAGTGATTGGCCAAAAGGATTCC
>Ga0307516_10009750_pt1 | contig 10654 bp, 8 predicted proteins | sample 19_EM_MG_FD_203310 | JGI IMG/M metagenome (GOLD analysis project Ga0307516, IMG submission 203310) | Populus trichocarpa ectomycorrhiza microbial communities from riparian zone in the Pacific Northwest, United States - 19_EM | ecosystem: Host-associated > Plants > Roots > Unclassified | place...
CGTCCGCGCCCCTGGCGGGGCAACGGCACTCTGACTGTATCGGCCGCCGCGGCCTGCCCATGAGCAAAAACGTAGCTGATTGTGCGGCAGAGGTTGCAATGCGGACAGTCTCGTGCGCCCGAAAATCACGTAAATGGTGAATCCCCAGATCGAATGGTTCGGCGGCACGCCCGGAAGTACGGCAACCGGTGCTGTCGAGCAGGACGCATCCCGTATGCTTGACCCGAATGAACGACCTCTCGCGCGCCGATCCGGCCCCCTCGCTTCCCGCCCTCCTCACCGTCACCCGGCTGGCCAAGCGCTACGGCGACGCCTTCGTCTTCAGTGACGTTTCGCTCTCGATGGCCCGCGGCGAGCTCGTCGCGCTGCTCGGCGAATCGGGCGTCGGCAAGTCGACGCTGCTCAACTGCGTGGCCGGCCTCGATACCGCGGACGCCGGCAGCGTCACGCTGGGTGGCCGCGACGTCCTGGGCTTGTCCGAGCCCGAGGCCGCGCGCCTGCGCCGCGAAGACCTGGGCTTCGTGTTCCAGGCCTTCCACGTGCTGCCGCACCTGAGCGTCGCCGACAACGTGGGGCTGCCGCTGCAACTGCTCGGACGCTCCCGCGGCGACCGCGTGGACCGCATGCTCGCCGCCGTCGGCCTCGAGGGCCTGGGCGACCGCGCACCCCGCCAGCTGTCCGGTGGCCAGTTGCAACGGGTCGCGATCGCGCGGGCACTGGTGCACGAGCCGGCCCTGGTCCTCGCCGACGAACCGACCGGCAACCTCGATCCGCGCAGCGCTGGCCTGGTGATGGACGTGCTCGTCGACGCCGCCCGCCGCACCGGCGCCGGCGTGCTGATGGTCACGCATTCGCCGCCGGCCGCGGCGCGCTGCGACCGGGTGCTGGAACTCACCGCGCAGGGCGTGCGGCTGCCCGTTCACGCGGGAAGCCCGGGCTAGCCCGACACGCCGGCGTCCGCCTCGACGGGCGACGGACAACGACTGAGCGTCACCGGCACGCCATTGAGCACGGACGTGCCCGACAACGGGTCGCGCAACTGGTCGTCCAGCAGGTCGTTGAGGTTGGCCCCCGGCCGTTGCGCCGCGACACCCAGGCGCGCGCCGGCCTGGTCGTGGCCCCAGCCGTGCGGCACGCTGACGACGCCCGGCATCATCTCGTCGGACAGCGTCACCGGCAACTCGATCGCGCGCCCCGCCGTGCCTTGCAGGCGCACGCGGTCGCCGGCCCGGATGCCATGCCGGGCGGCATCGGCCGGATGCAGCAAGGCCGTGCAGCGTTCGGGGCCCTTGGCGAGCGTCGGCAGGTTGTGCATCCAGCTGTTGTTGGAGCGCACGTCGCGCCGGCCCACCACCACGAGGTCGGGCGGCGCGTCGCGCAGCGCCGCGTCGACCGCGGACAGCTCGGTCGCGACCGGCGCCGGCCACAGCTCGATCTTGCCGCTTGGCGTGCGCAGGATCTCGGGCAGGCGCGGCTGGAGCGCGCCCAGGTCGACGCCGTGCGGCGCGGCCTTGACCGCGGCCAGGCTGAGCCCGCCGGGTTTCTGGCCGAAGCGGTCGCCGTGCGGTCCCGCGCGCAGCGCGAGGTCCAGCAGGCGCTCCGGGCCGGGCGTGCCGCCGAGCGCCTCCCGCATCGCGGCCTGCAGCGGCTCGGGCACGCCGGCGGCCAGGCGGCGCAGGTCGTCGGCCAGCAACTGGTCGTCGAACGCCGCCAGGTCGAAGCCGGGCTCGCCGGCGCCGGCCTCCCCGCGCAGCATGGCCGCGATGTGCAGCAGCGACTGCCATTCGCCCTGCGCCCCCGGCTGCACCGGGAACACCGCCGGACTGTAGCGCGCATGGTTGCGGCACGACAGCTGGGGGAAGCTGACGTCGTAGTGCGGCTCCTCGAACGCGGACAGCCCCGGCAGGATCACGTCGGCATGCTGCGTGGTCTCGTTGAGGTAGATGTCCACGCTGACCATGAAGTCGAGCTGTCGCAGCGCCGCGCCGATGCGCGCGCCGTTGGGCGCCGAGAGCACGGGGTTGCTGGCCACCGAGATCAGCGCGCGGATGCGGCCGGGACCTTCGGTCTCGATCTCCTCGGCCAGGCAACTGGTGGGGTATTCGCCCAGCACCTCGGGCGCGCCCGAGACGCGGCTGCGCGAGCGTCCGGTGACCATGCCGCGGCCGACGCCGGGCCGGCCCTGCGTGTTGGCGGCGAACGCCGCGGCGTGCGGGAACATCGCGCCGCCTTCGGCGTCGAGGTGCCCGGTGAGGATGTTCAGCGCATCGATCAGCACGGAGTTCAACGTGCCGAATCGCTGCGTGCTGGAGCCGATGCGCGAGTAGACCGCCGCGCGCGGCGCCGCAGCGAGCTGGCGTACCAGGGCGCGCTGGGTCTCGGCCGCCACGCCGCAGCGCGCGGCCATGCGCTCGGGCGCGTACGGCGCGACGGCGGCCTGCAGGGCCTCGATGCCGGTCTCGCCCGGGGCCAGGAAGTCCTCCAGGCGCCCCGGCCGCACGAGTCCCTCGTCGAACAACGCATTCAGCAGGCCCAGCAGCAGGAAGACGTCGGTGCCGGGACGGATGAAGTGGTGCTCGTCGGCGATCGCGGCCGTTTCGGTGCGGCGCGGATCGATCACCACCAGGCGGCCACCGCGCGCGCGCATCGCCTTCGCGCGGCCGCGAAAATCGGGCACCGTCCACATGCTGCCGTTGCTGGCCATGGGGTTGGCGCCCAGCATCAGCAGGAAGTCGCAATGGTCGATGTCGGGCACCGGCACCGTCAACGCGTGGCCGTACATCCAGCCACTGGCCAGTTGGCGTGGCATCTGGTCCAGCGTCGACGCGCTGAACACATTGCGCGATCCCGCCGCGCGCAGCAGGCGTTGCACATACAGGCCCAGCCCCAGCCGGTGCACGTTCGGATTGCCAAGCGTGAATGCGAGCGCGTCGCGGCCATGCTCGGCCACCAGCGGCGGCAGGCGGCGGGCGATCTCGGCATAGGCCTCGTCCCAGCTCGCCTCGACGAAGCGGCCATCGCGCTTGACGAGCGGCTGGCGCAGGCGGTCAGGGTCGTCCTCCAGGTCCTTCAGCGCCACCGCCTTCGGGCAGATGTAGCCGTGGCTGAACACATCCTGCTCGTCGCCGCGGATCGCGATCACGCGCGCCTGGGCGCCCGTGCCCGACACCGTGAGGCTGAGGCCGCAGCAGGCCTCGCACAGCGGGCAGATGCGCTGGACGACGCGGGTCGGCGCGGCGTCTTCGGCGGGCCCGGGGGCGGCGCCGGTGGTGGGCGTGGCAAGGGTCATCGGTCTGTCTCGTTCGTTGTTCGATGGGCCGGCTCGGCGGTCTCGTGGATCCAAGCATACGGCGGCGACGTCGATGATGGTGCCAATGGCCGGCCGCGCCTGACACTTCGGCGACAAATTTGGGTAGAGGCACAGCGCGGGTCGGTTCCCTGGCGAAACCGGCCGGAAGGCGCCGGGGGCCGCCGTGGATTGATGGCAGGATGCGAAGTCCCCGTCGATTCGAGTGCCCTTGTCCCCTGCCCCGAGCTCTCCGCCGCCGCGTCCGTTCTCCTTGTCGATGGCGGCGCTGTTCGCTCGCCTGCTGTGGGCGGAGTGGCGCCATCACCCGTGGCGCCAGGCGGCGGCCGTGCTGGCCGTCGCGCTGGGGGTCGCGCTGGCCTTCGCGGTGCAGTTGATCAACGCGTCGGCGTTGTCGGAGTTCGAGACCGCCGTGCATGCGGCCAGCGGGGCGCCGGACTTCAGCGTGCGGCCGCGCGACGGCCTGCTGCCCGAGGATCTGTACCCGCGCGTGGCGCTCGCGCCGGGCGTCGCGCAGGCGAGTCCGGTGATCGACCTGGCGATCGCGCTGCGCGGCGCCGACGGGCAGTCGCACCCCGCGCACCTGCTGGGCCTCGACGCGTTCATTGCACCCTGGATCTCGCCGGGCTGGCTGGTGCAGCCGGAGGCGGCGGCCGGCTCCGCGACCACGGGGGCGCCCGCGTCGGCCTCCCCGGTCACGGCGCTGTCGGCGCTCGATCCCGATCTCGTCTACGTCAACGCCGCCGCACGCGCGCTGCTGGGCCCTGCCGACCACGTCACGCTGCAGGCCGACGGCCATGCGCAGACGTTCGCGATCGGCGGGCGCATCGCCGCCGACGGTCCGCCATTGATGGTGATGGACATCGCCGGCGCGCAGACCCACTTCGATCGCATCGGGTCGCTGTCGCGCATCGACGTGCGGCTCGCTCCGGGCGCGCGCCAGGAGGCCGTGATGGCGACCCTGGCCGCCGGCCCCGACGTGCGCGCCGCCGCGCCCGACGAGGCGGCGTCGCGCATGGCGCGGCTGTCGCAGTCGTATCGCGTCAACCTCAGCGTGCTGTCCCTGGTGGCGCTGTTTACCGGCGGCTTCCTCGTGTTCTCGGTGCAGTCGCTGGCGGTGGCCAAGCGCATCCCGCAATTGGCCTTGCTGGGCGTGCTGGGCATGAGCGGGCGCCATCGCCGTACCCTCATCTGGGCCGACAGCCTGCTGGTGGGCGCGATCGGCGGCGTCGCGGGCCTGGCGCTCGGCACCGCGCTGGCCGCCGCGGCGCTGCGCGCCCTCGGCGGCGACCTGGGCAGCGGCACGCTGGTCGGCACCACGCCGCACCTGCAATGGAGCACGCTGGCCGCGCTGGCCTATGGCGCGCTGGGCGTTGCCTCGGCCTTCGCCGGTGGCTGGTGGCCCGCGCGCGCCGCGCAAGGCATCGCCCCGGCGCAAAGCCTCAAGGGCCTCGGCAACGTGGGCGGCGGCAACTGGCCGGCCGCGGCCGGACTGGGCCTCATCGTGCTCGCGGGCGCCCTCGCGCTCGTGCCGCCCTGGCATTCGATCCCGTGGGGCGCGTACGCGTGCGTGGGGGTGCTGCTGCTGGGTGGCATCAGCCTCGTGCCGCAGGTGGTGTCGCTGCTGCTGAAGGGCTTCCGGGGCGCCCGCAACCCGGTCGCGGCGCTGGCCGTGGCGCGCGCGGTGGACCAGCGGCACACGGCCACCGCCGCCGTGGCGGGCGTGGTCGCGAGCCTGAGCCTCGTCGTCGCACTGACGGTGATGGTCACCAGCTTCCGCGACTCGCTGATCGTGTGGCTCGACGACGTGCTGCCGGCCGACATCTACGTGCGCGCGCAGCCCGGCGTCAGCGAGACCCCGGCGTTCCTCGCCCCATCGGTCATCGCCGCGGCCTCGGGTCCCGGCGTGCGGCAGATCCGCGGGGAACGCCAGGTGTCGGTCACGCTGGCCCCGGAGCAGCCGGACGCGGTGCTCCTCGTGCGCGACCTGCCGTCGGACGCGACCGTGCCCGCGCTCCCCTGGATCGTCGCGCCCGATGCCGCACCGCAGGCATCGACGGCGCCCGCCGTGCTGTCGGTCTACCCCAGCGAGGTGCTGGCAGCGTTGCAGCACCTCAGGAAGGGCGACGTGATCACCGTGCCGCTGCCACCGCCGCGCGGCGCCGCCGCGGCAGCGGCCGGCCGCTCCGCGGTGACCCGGGCCGTGGTGCGCGGCATCTGGCGCGACTACGCCCGCCAGCAAGGCGCGTTGTTGATGAGCCGCGCCGACTGGCTGCGGCTGACCGGGGACGACCGCATCAACGGGCTGGCCGTGTGGCTCGTGTCCCGCGACGCCAACGACGCCGGTGCCCACGACGTTGGCGCCGGCGTCGTGGCGCGCCTCCAGGCCGCCGTCCCTGCCGACGCACCGATCGAGGTCGTCACCGCCAACCAGTTGCGCGCCTACTCGTTGCGCATCTTCGACCGCAGCTTCGCCGTCACGCGCTGGCTGCAAGGCGTGGCGCTGGCGATCGGCCTCGCGGGCATCGCGGCCAGCTTCTCGGCGCAGGTCCTGGCGCGGCGCCGCGAGTTCGGCACCTTGCAGCACCTGGGCTTCACGCGGCGCCAGGTGCTGACGCTGGTGGCGTCCGAGGGCGCGCTGTGGAGCGCGGTCGGCGCGGTGCTGGGGCTCGGGCTGGGGCTCGCCGTCAGCGTCGTGCTGGTGAAGGTCGTGAATCCGCAAAGCTTCCACTGGACGATGCAGATGAGCGTGCCGCCCGGTACCTTGCTGGCGCTGGGTGTCGGCGTGATCGTCGCCGGCGCGCTCACCGCCTGGGGCAGCGGCCACGCCGCCGCGAGCCGCGACATCGTCCGCTCGGTCAAGGAGGACTGGTGATGCGCCGGCGTCCGTTCGTCGCCGGCCTGTTGCCGGCTTTTCTCGCGACGCGGTCGCAGGCCATGGCCGCGACTGCCGCCGCGAGCCCGGCACCGGTGTCCGCGGCACTGGGCGTCACGCATCGCGCGCTGCGCTTTCCCGCCGACCACGGCGCGCATCGCGACACCCACGTCGAGTGGTGGTACGTGACCGGGTGGCTGCGCGCAGGCGCCGGTGGAATTGAAGACGACGCGACCCAGCCGCCCGACTTCGGCTTCCAGGTCACCTTCTTTCGCACGCGCACCGGGCTGGCCGAGACGTCCGCCAGCCGCTTCGCGGCTCGCCAACTGGTGTTCGCGCACGTCGCCCTGATCGATCTCGCGGCCAGCGCGAAGGATGGCGGCGGTTCGATGCATGACCAGCGCGCCGCTCGCGAGGGCTTCGGCCTCGTGCAGGTGCCCGGTGCCTCGGGCCCGCAGGACGTGCAACTGCGCGACTGGTCATTGCAACGCCTGCCTTCCCCGGACGCCACCCGGTTGCGCATCGCCGTGCGCAGCGACCGGTTCACGCTCAACCTCGACCTGGCGGGCACGCAACCGGTCCTGCTGCAAGGCGACGCGGGCTATTCGCAGAAGGGCCCCGACCCGCGCCAGGCCAGTCACTACTACAGCGAGCCGCAACTGGCCGTGCGCGGGCGCGTCGAACGCGCCGGCGCGTCCGCACGCGAGGTGACCGGACGTGCCTGGCTGGACCACGAATGGAGCAACGAGTACCTGGGCGCCGAGGCGCTGGGCTGGGACTGGGTCGGCTTCAACCTCCTCGACGGCGCGGCCCTGATGGCGTTCCGCCTGCGCCATGCCGACGGCAGCGCGTCGTGGGCCGGTGGGTCATACCGCAGCGCGGCAGGCATCCTCACGACCTTCGGCGCGAGCGAAGTCCGCTTCGAGCCGCAGCGCCGCTGGTCCAGCCCGCGCACCCAGGCCGCCTACCCCGTCGAGTGGATCCTGACGACGCCGGCGGGACGCTGGCGCGTCGTCGCCCTGCACGACGACCAGGAGCTCGACAGCCGCGGCTCCACCGGCTCGATCTACTGGGAAGGCCTCTCCGCGCTCAGGCGGGAGGACGGCGGCACGGTCGGCTACGGCTACCTCGAGCTCACCGGCTACGCCGGTCGATTGCGCCTTTAGTGTCCTGCCAACTGCGGGACGTGGAACGCGCGCCATCTTGCGCAGTCGCATGCAGGACCGGACACGAGTCCCCAAGGGCTATTCGGCGCGGGGCACACTGCACAGCACGGCAGCGCCCCCCCGGGAACGGGCACAGGCGTTGCCGCGACGGAGTCCACTTCTGGAGAGCCCATGAAAACGCAGGACAACTCGACCGATCCGCAACACATCTATCGCCAGCTCAAGCTGGGCCTGGGACACGAGCTGGTCAACGACGCCAACGTCTTCGACCTGATGGCGCTGGCGCAGAAGGATGGCAACCAGTTGCTGGCCACCGAGCTGCGTGAATGGCAGGCGCCCTGCAGCGACTCCAACGACGGCCCCCGCCCGACGATGGCGCCGACCAAGGGCTTCAACAAGGTCAACGCGAAACATTGAGGGGAGCGCGCGAGCGCGGACCGGGTCGCGCTGCCGATCCCGCGCTGCGCGCGCTGCAACAGGCGTGAACGGGCTCCGCAACCTTCCGTCGTCGTCTTGCGCGGCCCTGTCGGCCTGCCACGCAGCCCGTCGCACGCCGCTGGCACCGCACCGGGGCCGCGCGTAATCTGCAGTCATCGTTTCAACGCTTTCCCTCTCAGGAGCAGACCATGTCAGACAGCGACGAACTCGGCAAACTCGGTGACCTCCATCAACGCGGCATCCTCTCGGACGAGGAGTTCGCTCGGGCCAAGGCCCGCGTGCTGAGCGGCATGCCGGCCGCGCGCACCAGCCCGCCAGTCAATGCCCTCAACCAATTGCGCCGCAGCCTCAGCGATCGCTGGCTCGGCGGCGTGTGCGGCGGCATCGCGCAGGTCACCGGCGTGCCGTCGTGGGTGTGGCGGCTCATCTTCACGTTCGGCATCGTCTTCGCCGGCACGGGCCTCGCGCTGTACATCCTGCTGTGGATCCTCGTGCCGCAGGAACAGCTGTACCTGCCGGCGCCGGGCGACTCGATGCACGCGGGCTGAGTCCCGAGACTTCCCACGCGCCGCGCACGTCACGCGCGCGCCCCGCGTGGGAAACTTCACGCAACGCCCCGATCTCCCTCGACGATGATCCACATCCGCGACATCGACCACATCGTGCTCCGCGTGGTCGACCTTCCCGCCATGCTGCGCTTCTATTGCGACGGCCTGGGCTGTCGCGTCGAGCGCCGCCAGGACGAGATCGGCCTGGTCCAGTTGCGGGCGGGCCGCTCGATGCTGGATCTCGTCCCGCTGGACGGCAAGCTGGGCCGCGCCGGCGGTGCCGCGCCCGGCAAGGAAGGCCACAACGTCGACCACATGTGCTTTCGCGTCGAGCCGTTCGACGAGCCCGCGATCCGCGCCCACCTCGCGTCGCTGGGCATCGAGACGGGCCCCACGGAATCGCGCTACGGGGCCGAAGGCGAAGGCCCGTCGATCTACCTGAGCGATCCGCAAGGCAACGTCGTCGAGCTGAAGGGCCCGCCGTCCGAATGAGGCGCCCCGCGCGTGCGCCGCTTCCACGAGGCCTGCGGTTTCCCGGCGACCGACAAGACCGGCTTCGCGACACGCGCGGGTTCCGCCACGATCGTGCCGGCGCCACTCGAATCGACTCGCCCCCCAACGGATGGAGCTCCCCATGACGAAATTCGTGATCGGCCCTGACGTCGCCCTGCGGCTCGCGCAACTCGACGCTCCGGTGCCCGCGCGGCACAAGCTGTTGGCACCCACGCTGATCCGCTCGCAATGGCTTGCGCACCTGTACGGCCAGGTCCGGCGCCAGGAGATCTCACGCGACGAGGCCGACCGGCAGCTCGACTACCTGCGCGGCCTGTCGCTTCGCCTGCTCGGCGACCGGGTGCTGCAGCGCACCGCCTGGAAGATCGCCGACCGGTCAGGCTGGCCCGATACCTTCGTCGCGGAGTACATCGCGTTGACTCAACTGCAGGCCGATGCGTTCGTCTGCCTCGACGCCGAGCTCGCACGCACCGTGGCCGGCACCGTGAAGGTGGCCTCGCTCGACGAATTGCTGGTCACGGGCTGATTCCTTCCGAGCTGCGGAGCGTTCGAGGCGACGCCTCAGCCCCTGGCTCGGAATGTAAATTTGCGTGTCCGTTGCGCACCGATCCGGGTGCTCGAGCGTTGATCCGATATGCGCCGCGACAATGGCGCTTCCGGCCCGCATGGCAGGGGCGAATCCCATAGGATTTTCGACATGACAACTCCAAGAAGCCAAGCCCTGCTGCGCCTCAGTTCGTTGGGCGCAGCCCTGGGCGGCGCGGCCCTCCTGTCCGCCTGCGTCGTCGAGGCGCCCCCGCGCTATGTGCAGCGCCCGGCCCCGGTCTACCAGCAACCCGCTCCCGTCTACCAGCAACCGGCCCCGGTCTATCAGCAGCCCGCACCGGAGTACCCACAACCGTCGCCGTCGTACGCGGAGGACGACGAGCCGGTGGTCAGCGTCTATGTCGATCCCCCGATCGACCAGCCCGAGCCGATCGCCGTGCAATGGGCGCCGCCGCCGATGCTGGTCGAAGTGCCGCCGCCGCAGCCCTATGCCGAAGCCTTCTGGACCGGTGGCTATTGGGCGTGGGAAGGCCGCTGGTTCTGGAGCGCCGGCCGCTGGGCGCCGCCGCCGCGCCCTCGCTACGTCTGGGTGCAGCCGTACTATGAGCACCGTGCCGACGTCGTGGTCTTCGTGCCAGGCTTCTGGTGCGCGCCCGAGCGGCACTTCATTCCGCCGGCGCCGGGGCTGCGCATCTCGTTGGCCGTCGCCGCGCCGGGCCTGCGCATGGGTCGCCCGCCGATGGGCCCGCAGGGCGTGTTCGTGCCACCGCCGCCAGGCTCGCGCCGCGGCATCATCGTGCCGGCGCCGCTCGGCACGCCGCCCGCGGTCGTGGTGAGTGCGCCGGCCGTCGTCAACGTGGGAATGCGCGTGCGCGGCAACGTCGACGTCAACAGCCGCAACACCACCAACAACGTCACCAACGTCACGAACGTGACCAACGTGACGGTCGAGGCCCCCGCCGGTGCGACAGCCAATGGCCAGGCGTTCCAGAACTCGGTGCCGGCGCGCGCGCACCTTGCCGCCGGCATGGCGCCGGCAGGCCGCCCCGCAGCGCCCCAGCCGACGTCGCAACAGGCGATCCCGACCTACCAGTCCGGTCGCGCGCCGATGCAACTGCCGACGGGCCAACCCGTGCGCAACGAGCGGGGCGACCGCGGCAACCCGCAATACGGCGGCGGGCGTGTCGTGCCGCAGCCCAACACGGCCGCCCAGCAACCGGCGATGCAGCAGCCGATGCCCCAGCAAGGCCAACCGCGCCAG
>Ga0307516_10009751_pt1 | contig 10653 bp, 17 predicted proteins | sample 19_EM_MG_FD_203310 | JGI IMG/M metagenome (GOLD analysis project Ga0307516, IMG submission 203310) | Populus trichocarpa ectomycorrhiza microbial communities from riparian zone in the Pacific Northwest, United States - 19_EM | ecosystem: Host-associated > Plants > Roots > Unclassified | place...
CTTCGTGGAGCCGGGGGCTAGTCAGGCGATATTGGACTTCCTGGCCACAACGGATGTAGGGAAGACAGTGCCGGCCGTGGAAGTGGAAGCCGACGAGGAAGCAGGCAGCGAGGTGTCGGAGGGGGAGTTACGCGAGAGGGCGGAGCAGGAAGAGCAGAGGAGGGCGGAGGAGCTTGGCACTGAGAACGAAGGGGAGGAGGAACATGGGCTGTTCCTTCCTACCCCGGCGTTCATGGCGTCGGCAGAATCGGACTAGGGGGCGGAAGTGTCTTTCCTTGGGGTCTGTCCTTTGTTTCTTTCTTTTCTTTAGTGCGATCTACATTGTTCGGGGGATAGGCCTGGGCGGAGGGCAAGGGGGTGCTTGCACAGTGCCACCTCGCGCGGTTTGCGGCCAGGAAATGGACTGTACATAAACTCGTCATGATCTAGATAGGTCGCACACGAGTATAATGAATAAACAAAAAAAAAAAAAAAAGCTATGATCCTTACTCACCACCCGAGCCCCCTGACTACATTATACTTTTCTCGGATAATTCTGCCTCCCGGCAGGTTCCTCCCTTCCCCGAGCTAGAGATGAACGTTTTAGGTGAAAGCAGCCAACTGACTGATATTACATCCGTGATGGAACGCTCGTTAAGGGATTTGGCAGCTTCTGCATCAAGCTTCAATAGGAGAAACATTGTGTGGCATCCGGTTAATGGGGAAGAGGTACACACGGAGGATGAAATAATGAGGTGGCGATGCAAGAGATGTAAGCCTTTTGTAGCTGGTGTTAATGTGTAGATGCTGGCGAACTGTGATGCTGTTCCGAATGTCCGCACAGCAATAACCTTCGGAGTCGGCTTAACGAAAAATGCAATCAGACATCTCCTTTTCTTGCACTTCGTCAACCAGAATGCGGATCTGCGACCAGCTCACCTGGCTTGTCCACAACCCTGAACCCACCTCTGGACAGTACCTCCACTGGACAAAGAACCGGGTCACCCCGCAGTGCTGGTGGTGCCGGTACCGAACTCAGACCCGGGAACACCTCTTTAAGGAGTGCCCCGAGTGGAAGCCACAGCAGGAAATCCCGTGGGCGGAGGTTAAGAAGGAGACCGGGGGGTGGAAGGACTGGTGGAAGATCCGGAACTTCCTGGCGGATAAGAGGTGCAGCCGCGGTACTAGACTTCCCCTCCTCCACGGATGTGGGAAGGTGGGTGCCGGCCAAGGAGGAAGACGCCGTGAGTGAGGCGTCCGAGGCGGAGCTGAGGGAGCGGATGGAGGAGCAGGGAGCGGGGGCTGAGGAGCCGGACGCCGGGGGGGGGGGGACCACCGCTGTTCCTACCCACGCCTGACTTCATGGCGTCCGCAGGAGAGGGCTACATCCGTTTCCATTTTGTCGTTTCCTTGCGTCTTTCCTTTTGCAATCCCCTTGGCGCGTATCACACCTTGGGACAGGCCTGGGCGGAAGGTAAAAGGGGTGCTTGCAACGTGGCGCCACTGCGCGGACAGCGGACAGGAAACAGACTGTACATATTCTCCCCATGATCTGATAGGCCGCATGCGAGCAATGAATAAACAAAAAAAAAACCCCCCTGAACCCACCGCCAGAAGGAATACGGTGCCAAAGCGGGTCACAATCTTCTCCGACGCCCAAGCTGCCATCAAGCGGATAGCATCTGACGAACCAGGTCCGGGCCAGCAGTGTGCGCTCCAAGAAAGGAAGCATATCGCGGCGCTGCGGAGAGCGAGGCAGGAGATCATCATTGAGATCCAATGGTGCCCAGCCCACAGGGGGGTCGCCGGCAATGAAAAGGCCGACGAATGGGCAAAGACTGCGGCAGAGGAGCCAGACACACACGGGGTGGAGTGGTTGAGCTACGACTACGATAGCCAGTCGGAGGTGTGGGCAATGCCCCTCCCACGATCTCTTGCCAACCTCAAGCGGGAGATCTCAGAGAAGAAGTGGGTGGAGGCCGAACCTCCAAGGCGAAATACCGGATACCGAAAAACCAGAAGCCGGACGGCAAGGTTGCAGGAAACGAAGAGGCTTGCCTCTCGGTTCTACCAATTGAAGATGGGCACTCTCTGTCCGGGCAACACCTCAACTGGAGGAAGAACCGGCCCACCCCGCAGTGCTTGTGGTGTCGGTACCGAATCAGACCTGAGAGCACCTCTTCAAGGTGTGCCCCGAGTGGAAGCCACAGCAGGAAATCCCGTGGGCGGAGGTTAAGAAGGAGACCGGGAGGTGGAAGGACCGGTGGAAGATCTGGAGCCTCCTGGCGATGTGAGGTGCAGCCGGGCAGTACTAGACTTTCTCTCCTCTACGGATGTGGGAAGGCGAGTGCCGGCTTTGGAGGAAGACGCCGTGAGTAGGTGGATGTCATTGCAAACGCAGATTGTCGTAGAGATATTATTGCCTCCTCTGAGCTCTACACACTCGTAGCAACCGACAACGGCCTTCTGGTCACCTCTGTGGGTCTCCTCCTTACTTGCCTTGCTTTCCTGGAGAATGGTATTCGCAAGACTGGAGATACAACTAACCACATCTGTTTTCGGCAGCCAGAAATCAACCCGAGTCCTCAACACACCTCCTTCCGATCAAGCCACTATGATGCGCCCGTTTTTGACCACACGTCACCCTGTTCTTCGCGCCAGTCGTGCATTCGCCAGCCGTGGCAGTATCAGGCTTCACCAAACCGCCATTACTTACTACGCCGACGACAACACACCCTCAAGTAGCCATTCAACCCCAGCTGAAGGCAACCTCCAACATGAACCCTACAGCGCAGTGGACGAACCAGCGAGGCCGCTCCAGAAGAGTAAGGTAAAGGGGAAAACACCAACGGTCGAGATCGCTCCCGTGTTACCCAGCCTTGATGAGCTGTGTTTAAGATCCTGCCCCCGCTGAGAGAAACGGAGTACATTCTACAGGAAGAGAGTCGCATTTTGCAGAAAAATGATCAGATTTTAGAAGACAAAGACCAGATTGTGAATGCAAGAGGTTGGGCCAGCATCGGCGAAACCGCTCCCTCCAGCACCGATTCGACTGAAACCTACGACACGGAGGACGAGTCAGAGGCAGAGGGAGAACCGCCGACAGGCAAGATCACTCCTATGTTATCTAGCAGTGAAAAGTGGATTTTTACATATCCTCCTCAGCAGAAAAAAAAACCGGATGGAAATGGAAGAGAATCGCATGGCGGAGGAAATTCAGCAGAGATCGTTTGGGAACTATCGGCGTTTGGAAGAAGAATTAAACAAAGCTATTAATTACAATGCCGAAAACAATGATCAAAGGATCCCAGATCTGAGACTTCCGCACTACTATTCAGAGCGAACTGGAGCGCGATCCACCACAGCATCACCAGCCGTAAGTTTTCGCTTACGCCGAATGACCGCAAGAGAAAGGGAGTGTTGGAAGAACGATCACAAAAATGTCCCGAGGAGTGCCACGCTTGGCATTACGAATCAGAAGAGCAGATAAAAGAGATGATAGACTATATATGTTACCATAACTAGAGTTACTAGGGTGCTGCTAACCACGAACACAGTATCCTAAAATCGCCGGGATGCGGGAGCTCACCGGGTGTGAGGCAACTGGCGATAGTTTGTTTCATTTGATCCAGCGGCAAACCCCCTCCAAACTCAAGACTCAGCTGTCAATCGCCTTTTGGAACGTGTTTGGGATTCCGATCGAGTGTTGGGAGGATAAGGCGACAGACGAGCAGAAAACCAGGGGTTTCCCGGGTTGAGACGCATTCCAGTCCTGTTGTGCTCCTAGATGTGGGATCAAGTCTGTTGATGTTGCAGTGCGCTTCGGCCGAGCGATAGCATGTCTCATTCTAGTACAGGCGTGATGTTGGTGTGCTCTGGGCATGGCGCCCCCGCTTTTGGGCCTACCCTGCTCCCTACCTTCGTGGTTCGCAAAAAGTCCAGGATCGTGCTGGTGCATCACTCGTCTGCGAACAGGTCCCGGACCGTGAAGCGGTCCTTCCGTCCTCCTGTCTCCTTATGTACCTCCCCCCACAGGATCTTCTGCTGCGGCTTCCATTCCTTGCAGTGCCTGAACAGGTGTTCCCTCGTCTGTGTCTTGTATTGGCACCATCCACACTCTGCTCTGTCTGCGTTCTTTGTCCTTTTCAGGTATTGCCCTGTTTTTTTGTTTTTTTGTTTATTCATTACTCGTATGCGGCCTATCGAGATCATGGCGAGATTATGTACAGTCCGGTTCCTGCCCGCTGTCCACGCGGTGGCGGCACGTTGCAAGCACCCCTTTGCCCTCCGCTCAGGCCCATCTCGAGAAGATGAGACCCGCGCCAAAAAAATTACAAAGCAAAGGACAAAAGAAAGAGACAAAGGAAATCACCTGACCCTCCCCTGCGGACGCCATGGAGTCAGGAGTGGGCAGGAATAGTGGTGGTTCCCCCCGGCGCCCAGCTCCTCGGCCCCCGCTCCCTGCTCCAGCCTCCTCCAACCACTCCCGGACCCCCAGCTCAGACACCGGGCTCACGGCGTCTTCCTCCTCGGCCGGCACCCGCCTTCGCACATCCGTCGACGAGAGGAAGTCCAGCACCGTGCGCCCGCACCGTTCGTCCGCCAGAAGGTCCCAGATCTTCCACCTGTCCTTCCACCTCCCGGACTCCTCCTTCGCCTCCGCCCACAGGATCTTCTGCGGGGCCTCCACTCCGGACACCTTGAAGAGGTGCTCCCGGGTCTGAGTTGGATACCAGCACCACCAACATTGCGGGGTGGACCGATTTTTCGTCCGATTGTGGCGCTGTCCAGTCAGGCAGTGCCCCGTCTTCACCTGGTAGAATGTGAGGCGATCCTCTTGGATCTCCCAGATACCGCGCCGTCCGGCCTCTGACTTTTTGGCATCCGGTATATCGTCTTGGAGGTCCGGCCTCCACTTCTTCTCCGAGATCTCCCGCTTGAGGTTGGCAAGGGATCGTGTGAGGGGCATCGCCCGCACTTCCGTCCGATCGGAGTAGCTCAGCCATTCTACCCCGCGGGTGTCTGGCTCCTCAGCCGCAATCTTTGCCCACTCGTCGGCTTTCTCGTTGCCAGCGATCCCTTTGTGCGCTGGGCACCACTGGATTTCGATGGTGATGCCCGGCCTGGCCCTGCGCAATGCCGCGATGTGCATCCGTGCCTGGATGACATACTGCTGTCCCGGGCCAGGTTCGTCCGATGCCATCCGTCTGATGGCCGCTTGTGCATCCGTGAAGATTGTGACCCGTTCTGGGGTCATGTTTCTCCTCGAAGCTGATTCTAGTGCGCGGGCGAGAGCAGCACACTCCACGTCGTAGGCCTCCTGGTTGTACCCCATATGGGTATTGATGCCCTTCCAGGTCTGGTTGTTCTTCCACACTACCGCATATCCGGCGGCCCCCTCTTCCAACCGCAACCCATCCGTAAACATAGTGAGCCCGGGTCGGTTCCTCTCTGCCTCCACCTTAGCCTCGGCTTCCTCCTCTTGCAGTAGCCCCGCGTCAAAGGTCTCCGGTTCCTCAAGCAGGGCTGTGGCTTCCGTCCGCCCGGCATATATCAGAGCATTCGTGAGTCGCCCCTCCCCTGAGGCCCAACTCCATCGAGAGTGCTCCCAGGTTGGTCGTCCGGAAACATCCCGTTGTCGCCCTCGCCTCCTGGTTGACCAGCAGCTGCAGCTCCTCCACCCTGCCCATGGTACCTGGGACGTGATCGGCTTTCCACCACAGCTCCGACCCAAACATGGCGACTGGCAGAACGCAAGCCGTCATGACTTTCCTGCAGTCAGCCGGCGAAAGCCCCATCTGCCCGGTGAGCCGGCGGAGCCGTGCCACAGCCTTCTTACACTCCTTCAGCCGGGTGGCCTGATGGTCCATGAGCGTGAGTTGGGAGTCGAGCCATATTCCCAGCCACCACGTTGCCTCCTTGTTGAAGGGGACAGTGTTGGCGCCAACCTAGGTATTGCCCTGTGCGGCAGTGCCCCGTCCTGAGTCGGTGGAAGCGCCCCACCGGGTGCTTTGGCGCTTCGGCGCTCGCTGCACTGCTCGGTTTGGCCGCTGGCACTTCGGCAGTCCGTACTTCTTTCCTCCGACTTGCTCCTCAGCCCAGCTCCTTGCTTCGACCCATTTCTTCTCCGCGATCTCCCTCCTCAGGTCGGCTAGGGATCTGGGAGGGGGCATTTTCCGTGCCCCATACCGATCCTCATTCCTCATCCACCCCCTGGGTGTCCGGTTCTTCCGCTACTTGCTTCGCCCATTCGTCCGCTTTCTCGTTGCCCTCCACTTCTTCGTGTGCCGGGCACCATCTGACTTCTATGCGTATATCTGGTCTGGCCACCCTCAGTCCGGCTATCCACTCCCTTGCCATCACAGCGTACTTCTGTCCCGGGCCTGGCTCTGCGAATACACTTTGTGTTGATGATGATGATGATGATTCATTAATCGTGTGTGGCCCTATTGGATCATGACGATATTATATACAGTCCTTTCCCGTTCGCCGTCCGCTGCGCCCTCAAGCAGTCGGCCAGCGGCTCGCGGCGATTCCCCTTGCCCCCATCCAGCCTGTTCCGCGAAAAGAGAAAGAAAAAGAACGAAAGGAGTAAGAGAAAGATTCAACGAAAGAAAACGGGCAAATGAGCGTGAATAAAGAGATCGTATGTCTCCCTTCTCCCTCCCCCCTGTTGGTTCTGGTGGCAGCTCCCGCGGCCCCATCCTCGCCCCCACCTTTGTCGTTCTCAAGAAGTCCAGGATCGCTCCAGTGCACTGCACGTCCGCTAACAGATCCCTGATTGTGAACCGGTTCTTCCCTCTTCCTGTCTTTTTCCATATTTCTGCCCACATTATCTCCTGTTGTGGCTTCCACCTGTCGCAGTTCTTGAACAAGTGCTCCATTGTCTGTGTCTTGTACCGGCACCACCCGCACTCCGCCATATTCGAGTTCTTCATCCACCTTAGGTATTGCCCTGTACGGCAATGCCCAGTCTTGAGCTGGTGGTACCTTCCTGCCAGCCTCCTCGGTGCTTGCGCCACCATGTTGTTCTGGTGCATCGTTTCTGGCATCTGGTACTTCTTCCCTCTGACCCTCTTCTTTGTCCATGTCCATGCTGCTTCCCACATTCTCTCCGAGATCCCCCACTTCAAGTTGCCTAAGGATCTGGGGAGTGGCATCGGCCATCTCCCATATCTATCCTTGTAGCCCATCCATTCGACCCCTCGTGCATCCGGCTTCTCAGCTGCCTGCTTTGCCCACTTATCTGCTTACTTGTTCCCTGCAACTCCGCTGTTGGCTGGGCACCACTGAAATTCAATACGGACCTTTCTGTCCCTCTCTCTCAGCTTTGCTATCCATTTCCTTGCCTGCCGGGCATACTCTTGGGTGGGGCCTGGTTCTTCTGATGCGATTCTGGCCATCGCTGCTTGCAAATCGGTGAAGATGGTGACTGCCTTTGGCCCTGTTCGTCTCCTCGCTGCCACTTCCAATGCTCTTGCTACCCTGCACATTCCTCATCGAAGGCCTCCTGGTCGTAGCCCATATGTGTCTTCACTGCTCTCCACTGGCTGCCTGCCTTCCATGTCACCATGTATCCAGTCACTCCGCTTTCGAGTCTCGATCTGTTGGTAAAGATGATTAGGTCCTCCCTGTCAATTTTGGCCGCTTCTATTGCCCTTTCTCAATCTTTGACTATCCTGACTACTTCCATCTTCTCCGGTCTGCTCATCATCTTGGTTTCCTCCATCCTTCCTGAGTATCCTATTGATGTTCCCAGTCTTCTTCCAATAGCTGATTGGGCACCCACAATTCCCCTACCTTCACTGTCCACTGGGAGGCTGTGAGACTGGGGTGCTATCGCGTCACCGGAGTCACGGTAGAATCGATATATCTTCGTCAGGTTTTCGATAATTCACAGCAGAATAGTCTAAGGAGTGTTGTTACAGGTTCTCTCTGTGTCGTCCTCCTCCTTTGCGTGGCGCGCCGCAGGTCTATAAGAGCGGAATCCTCTTGCGCTGCCGCTGTGCTCTATCCTTTGACCTTGTCTTCAGGAATGGAGAGACGCGTAAGCGCATATGGATCCCACTCTTTGTTCTTGGCGCGCCACAAATCCCATTCCTGCTCTTTCTCCCCAGCGCTGCGCGCATGCCAATTCTTTCTCTTTTTCCTGAGCGCTGCGCACATGCCAATCCTGTGTCCTTTGTCCTCAGAGCCGCGCAAGCGCATGCCGATTCCGTACTTCTTTGTCCTCAGGAATTCACTCACCTATGCACCAGCTAAAGCCAAGGTGAACGTGGGCCTAGGCCCAGAGCATACTCGCCCTGACCGGTACCAACGACAAGATACGGCAGCTGGTGAAAACTTCGTCGTTCCCATAGCTTCTATGGGTCACACGGGTTCCGCTTTGCCGCCGCAGAGTAGTCCCCGGCAAACCACTTTGGCCGCTGAGGTCCTACTTCTACTCTTGCCTCCCGTCTAGACTCTCGCGCTCCTTGTGTTTTCCCAATTCCTTAGAGTAGGTGTCAGGCTGTCGCTTGTCTGACGCTGTCTGTGCCGTTGTCGTCCGGCGCTGCCGGTGCCGTTGAAGTCAGCGCTGTCGGCGCTGTTGGCGTAGAGGAGTGTGTTATTCCAGAGACTGTCGCCGTCGCGGAGTGGCATTCGCGAGACCGTCGACATTTGAAGAGTGTCACTTGAGAGACCGTCGCCGTCGCGGAGTGGCATTCACGAGACCGTCGACGTTTGAAGAGTGTCACGCGAGAGACCGTCGCCGTCGCGGAGTGGCATTCGCGAGACCGTCGACGTTTGAAGAGTGTCACTCGAGAGACTGTCAACGTTCCGCGCCAAATATCTCTTTCATTCTCGTTGAGCTGTTAGCCCGTTGTACTTAGGGTGTGACACTACTTCCCTCTTCCCTAGGCTTCGCCCCGAAGCCTTTCCAACCCGTGTCCTTCCTTCTGTCATTCCTTCCCCCTTTCTTCCTTCCTTCCTTTCTCCTTTCTTCCTTCCTTCCGTCTTTCCTTCCTTCCTTTCGCTCACTCCTTGGCGAGCCGGTAGTCCCTCGGCGCCTCTGGGTTCCGGCGGTAAAACTCCCGCAGCTTCTCCAACCCCCCTTCTGAGAAGTTGTCGAACGGCTCGTTGGTCCAATCCCTTTGGTCGGGGTAGTCTAGCCACTTGACCAGATAGAGGACTCGTTGTCCCTTCTTGGTGCTGCCCATAATTTCATCCACATCATATTCTTCGCTGTTCTCGATATCGTCCGCTTCCTGAAGTACCTTAACTGGGCCGGGGGTCCTTTGCATTTCGCCGGTTCGGTATGGCTCAACAAGGGAGACGTGGAAAATGTCGTGGATTCGCCACTTCCGTGGCAGGGTGAGCTTGACTGCAAGTGGGGAGATTACCTTTTCCACCTGGAACGGACTGTGGTTTTTGTGGTTGAGCTTTTGTGATAGGCGGCGGGTTAGAATGTTTCTTCCTTTGAGCATCACTAGGTCGCCCACTTGATATACTGGTAGTTCCTTTCGGTGGGGGTCGGTGTATCGGCGCATCCGTTTCCGTGTCTTGTCGAGCATCCTCCTTGCCTCTTCATGTACTGCATGCATCCAATGGCCGGAGGCGAAACTTGCGGGGTTTAGTGGTAGCACAGCTGCTGGATTTGTCACTGTGGGATGGAAGCCATAGTTTGCGTAGAATGGAGAGACGCCCGTTGCATTGGTGGTCGAATTGTTGTAGGCGAACTCTGCCATTGGTAGCAAACTAACCCAGTCATCCTGTTCGTAGCTGATAAATGACCGGAGGTATGCCTCAATGGTTTGGTTCAGCCATTCCGTCTGACCATCGGTTTGTGGGTGGAAGGCTGTCGACATTCGTGGCCGATACCAGAGAGCATCAGGAACTCCTAGCAAACGGCAGAGGTGAAACAAGAGTCCTGATCTGATACAATATCCGAGGGCAGTCTGTGGTGGTGCCAGACTTCCCGGGCAAAGGTCCTTGCTAGATCGCCCACCGATTTGCTTTCCTTCGGTAGTGGAATGAAGTGGGCCATTTTAGTGAATCGGTCGACAACCACCCAGAGCTGGTCGCACTGTTCGGATAGTGGCAGGTCGGTTATGAAATCCATTGCGATCGACTGCCATGGGGCGAAGGGTAGTTCCATAGGAGTCAGGAGTCCATAGGGCTGGTGTCGGGCTGCCTTGTTCTTCTGGTACTGGAGACAGCTCTGGACGAAGTCTGTGATTTGCTTGTTCATTCGTGGCCACCAAAAGTTACGTCGAATTAGCACAATCGTTTTGTCCTGCCTCATGTGGCCTGCCACTTTTGTGTCGTGTTCTGATTCCAGGATTTGTCGGATGAGGTCCTTGTTGTTTGGTATCCAGAGCAATCCTTTCCGGTATACGCACCCGTCTTTTATCCCCAAAATGCGTTCCTCCCTAGCTCCGTCTCCCTTGGCCTTTCGGCCATTCGGCACCGGCCTTGTCCACGCCGCTTCCCTTGTTTCCTCGTTGTCCTCGGCCTTTCGGCCGTTTGGCACAGGTCCTGCCTGTGCCGCTTCCCCAATTTCCTCCTTCTCCTCGGCCTTCCGGCCATTCGGCACAGGTTCTACCCATGCCGCTTCCCTGTTTTCCTCCTTTTCCTCGTTTTCCAATTCCTTGAGTGCTTTGCAGTATTCTGGGTCCATTTTTCCTGCGCTGCATA
>Ga0307516_10009752_pt1 | contig 10653 bp, 10 predicted proteins | sample 19_EM_MG_FD_203310 | JGI IMG/M metagenome (GOLD analysis project Ga0307516, IMG submission 203310) | Populus trichocarpa ectomycorrhiza microbial communities from riparian zone in the Pacific Northwest, United States - 19_EM | ecosystem: Host-associated > Plants > Roots > Unclassified | place...
CAAGTGATCCATGAACGCTTCGACTCGATGTCAGGGTCACCATCGTTCGGAGTTTGACAGTGTTCGCCTACCTTGGAAACCCCCCGGCTTGGCACACGCCACTTGGAATCGTTCCACTGGGGATGCAGAGACAGCCGCTGCGACGCGTTGGGTTTTCTCAGAGGTCCCCACATCGCACGCCAACGCGGTAAGGGACCCCACGTCCAAAGCGGCGTCCTGGATTAAGTTCGAAATGTCGATCAACGTGTCATTCGATGAGGGGGAGGAAAGCCGGAGATCCTTGATGTTGAGTGTGTGCTCAGGTAGCCCAGTGAGCGCGTTCCCACCGGCAGTTTGCTTCCCAGTAACACAATCCCCAATGGAGAGGAGATTGCAATGAGGGAAAGAACGAATGAGAGATATCATCTCTTCGTAAGAGGAAAAATGGCATCCACATAAGCCGAGTTCGGTGACTGTGGAACCCAGCGTAGTGACCGTTTCCCTGAGGCCTTTCTTCTGGTCGCGCCGGAGGAAGTTAAATGGAACTTCCGAAAGCCAAAGACGGCTTAAACCGCGATATCGGGCGAACACTCCAAGGATAAGGAGGTAATCCTTCCAATAGCCTTCTAAGACCAACCTCCCGTTGTTGATGCCAAGGTCAAGAGAGTGGACGTGTTGGAATGCTCCCCCAGCAACCAATCGAACGCACTCCTTGAGGCGCTCGACATCGTTGACTGTGAGGTGGGAGCCAAGGTACGATTGGGCGGCGTGGCGAAATTCGCGTGCTGCCTGGGAACAGGCGCGTAGGGTTGCCTTATCAGCCTTGAGGAACTGGAGGATCATCTGGATTATCTCGGGAGGAAAAACGCGCCAACGCGGTCTCGTGCTAGGGCCGCAACCACTTGAGTACGCATAGGAACATCGAACGGTCGCCACTCACTCTACGATTTCATCTTTCTTGCCTTTCTTCTTCGCCTTTGCTTTCGCCATGGGGGGAGGAGAGGAACTGATGGTCACACGCGGTTTGTTACGATATGCTTTTGAGTGCCATCTCTGGGCGCTTAGGTGCCTTCTACTTCTGAGAAGGCCCCCAGCACCAGAGCACGGTCGCGGAAGGCCAGGTCAAGGAGGGTCAAATGGCTACCCGAGTAAGCTGGTCATACGGCTAGGATAGGATTCAGTGGGTCGTAGTACAGTCACAACAAACTAATCAAGAAATCAAAACTCAAAAGCAACGAGAGAGCAAGGTGCAAGTTTGTACAACCGGACGCATACAACAGCCCGGGCTCCACACCATGCATCATGACCTGCCACGCACAACCAAACCTGCGTCGACCAAGGTGACATTCCAACCCCAGTCGGTCAATCTATTCTTGAGCCCAGGCCTGAGAACGCCAACTCCATTGACGGAGTGTTTCCCGCGTCCGGTTATTATCTTCAGAGGGTTATCTGCGGGTGAAACGAATTAGGCCGGCGCTGTAGGAAGGAGAAGGGAGGTCCCTCACCATTCGTCGGAGGGTTATCACAAACTGTTTCTTGAACGATTTGAGTGGCCTCTGCGAGAGTGGTACCGTGTAAATCGATCGAGGTGTAACCGTTGACAGTTTTCCTACAGCTGCTTCAGAAACCACATTAGATGAGCGGTGAGAAGGCATACCTTGACCTGTTAACCATATCTCGAACAATCTCCAATTCTTCCGCTTTCGCTTGAATCTGAAGGTCTCTCGCCTGACCCCCGAAGAAAAAGAAAGGCCAGTCAGTGTAGTCATGTCCTCGTAGACGAAACGGGACAACCAACCCTCTCAGCAAAGTACTGAGCGACCTCCCCTCTTCGGTTCCCGGCGTTCCCTCCTTTCCAATACCTGGTCGCCTCGCGTAAGATTTGGTTGCGATTCTTGTGCAACTGTGCTATGCGTTGCATAGGACTAAGCTCGCCGATATCTCCCTTCCCTCCTTTGCCAAACCCGTTCCCAGCTCCTTTGATCCTTGCCTTCCGGTTTGGATCATAAGCGGGGATGGAGCGGGCAAGGTAGTTGGGTCCGCTCTTCGGCCGCTCGGGGATATAATTCCAGTCCCCACCGAGGTCGTCGTTCTTGGGGGCGGGGCTGATAGGAGAGGTCATGGATGATCCGCTTGTCGCCCACTGCGACGAACTTGGTCGAGATTTGGGAGTAGGGGATGTGGGGGACAAAAGCGTAGGTGATAACGGCGTGGTAGGAACTGAGTGGTATATGCCGACGTCCAGGTCGCGTTCGAGGTCTAAGAGGATTGAAACGAGCTCCCACGCTTGGTCGGGTTCGTCGTTCGTGGCACGTAAAGCCAATCGAGCGTCGGAAAGGAGTTGATCTCGTTGCCCGATGTCCATGGTTCCGTAAACCGGAGACGCACGCAAAGCGTCGAACATCCCGAACAAATATTTCGTTTCCTGCTCGGAGAGTTCGTCGTTTCCAGGGTAGAGTACGTCGTTGATCTTCTGAAGGGTATGTCTCAGCGCCTTGCAGGGAGATGAGTGCTGGGGATCGTGGAAGGCGGATTGGAAATAGTTTTGGTTGCAGGAGGGGATGAGGGTTGCAAGGTGCGTAGAAAGAGACAACGAGTGAGCCCAAGGGTTAGGTGAGCCTCTGAGGCCGTTCGTGGCTGAAAAATGGTTTTGTTGTCGAATGTCATTGATAACCAGTTTTATCCCCTTCTTGTTCTTGGCGGAGGGAATATATTCAACCCTAGGCTTGCTCTTTGGGTGGTCGTCCAAGAGCGTATCCACATCAATCCCTCTCTCCTGACACTCCTTTCGGTACTCGCAGCTCAGCACCTCCTCGATCACATCCTCCATGTCAGCGTATCCATCCGGGCCTCCGACGGCGATGATGGCCGCTCCGAGTTTGGCTGCGTCGATGTGGGGGAAGGCAGCCTGCAAAAAGGCGAACTGGGGAAAGTTGACGTTGGAAACCTCCGAGGACGAGGTGGTGACGTCTCCGGAGGACCAATCCGGTGTATCGTCGGAGGACCAGGCGGAGCGAGTTGTATCACTGAACGCGCCGGTGAACTGGGCATTTGGGTCGCTGCCGTCGCCAAAATCCTCCACCGCGTTAGCGGCCAGTTCCGAAAGGGTGTTCTGGAGCTGGACAATCTGGTGGTTGGTCGGCTTGGAAAGGTCGTTGTCCTTGCATTCCTCCTCTACATCGGCAAGGATGGCGGCGAGTAACGATGTGTCCAGCGGTGGGCAGTAAATCGCCTAGATTATGTGGCGGGTTAGCGAAGATGGAACCTCTTGGCTACCAGGTGCACAATTAGATGCACCTCCATTCGTTTCTGTAGCACATCCATGGCAAGCAGTTGCAGGATAGAGGAGTGGGGAAAGGATATCTGGTAAAGCCACAGGAGTGTGGCTTAACTCAAAGAACTGATGATGATCGGGTGGGGACAAAATCGTAGATCGGCGTATGGGGAACACGCCACTCAAATATGACCAAAGGGAACGGGGGAGGGTGGCTAATGCGCTGACCGCTGGCTCCGAATATGGAGGTTTAGGCCAAGCTTGAGAGTCAAACCGATGGTAGCAGTACAAAATTCTTTTCCCGTCAGAATCATCCACGATGGAGAAAACAGCGAAGTAATAGTTTTGAGAATAGGAGTAACAAGGAGTGCAATGGATAGCAGGGTAGTTGTACAAACGTGAGGTGAGATGAAGGGATTGGTATGCATGGGGGATTAGCAAGCCGAGCGTTCTCAAACGTAACGTCCGGTCAGAGTGATCATAAGCGAGTGACCGCTTTGGAATCCAAGGGCATTCCTGGATTGTAATCATGAGCGAACTAGGAGGAGACGAAAGTGGGTGGGTTGCAGACCTGAAGAATCGATGCCGTTGGCGGCGAAGACACGGTTCTGGCGGACCAACCTGGCTTGGTCGAAGCTGCGGCGCAGTCAGCACACCGTCGGAAAAGACAGGGACGAAATCTCCCCAAGACGACACTCGAGTTACTCACGTTAAACGTTCTCGTCTCATGATATCCAACACCTCCTGAGTCCCGCGCTCATCCAAACCAGTCCTCGAATCCTCAGCTGCAATATTGCCCGCCTCGATGTCAAAGTTTCCAGAAGACAATCCGGCGTTGGCTTGCTCGGCGAACGTAGAGACCGGAGCGTAGTTGTTGAGGGTGGGGAAGAAAGACCGCAAGCGGTTTGGAAATGGAAGGTGAGCGCGGTAGTGAAAGGTTACTGTGGGTGGTGGGGAGAAACGTGAAGGGTCAGCACACTCTCATCCAACGGCAATCTGAGGCGGGCGAGGGGAGGATGGGGGCACTCACGCATTACCAGTAATGCTACGGCTGCAAGATAGAAAAGCAACATTATTTATAGGAGGAGTCGCCACGAAGCGCGGTGGTTTTCGTCGGTTGCTACTGTTCGCCGAAGTCCAAAGTTCAAAGGCGTCGCCCGTCGCCGAGCCCGAGCGCTGATCGCCGCCCATGCGCAACCGCCTTTCACGTGATCGGAACGCGTCGGCACCCCGGAAGATCAACGTTGTCAACACCCGACGCGCCTCTCCACTACGGGCGTCGCCCCTCGGGTAGATAATCTCGAGGCATCCCGGAAACAACTGTTCTGAGGGGAGTACGCCGAATCTGCGCACCTGGAGGTATGTTTCCGACTCGGATGCCCGACGGTATGCGGTAATGGGCCATGGCGTTCACCGGAACAATGGGTGGCCATCGCTTACCCGACAAAAAACCGCTACAAAAGTTGGACCGCCCCAAGCCTGCTCTCTCTCTCGACGACGGCCACCACCCGCCAGACACCTTCTCCCCTGCTCGTAACGTGCCTCTGTCATGTCCTCGAGCACAGAGTTCGCGGAACTTTTCAATCTCCTCGCGGCCGAGAACCGGCGCCGTTCTACTCCCGGGGATCTTTCCCCTTATCTTTCTCGGCTCACCAAAAACGGCGCATCCACCCCCTCCAACGTTCACCGCCGGGCCAAAAGTGAGGCAATCTCCGGCAACGGAGAGTTCCCTCCTTCCGAATCACAATTCCCCTTCACATTCAAGAAGATGATCCATACCCTCTACGACGCGCAAACGTGGGGCGACAAGGTCAAGGACACGATCGAAGAATCGAAGAGCCAGTTTAAACCCTTGCCAGAAGAGCTCAAATCCCCGAGGCCCTCCAATCGCGAATCCTCTGGCGGGGAGGGATCCCAGATTCGCACTATCAAGAAGAGATGCACGGGTCGTACCCACGTCCCTGACCCTGTGTTTGTCCCCAAGCCTACCTACGTCAGCCATCACGCCCGTACCTCCGCCGTCGACCTTCATATCGAAGGTCGCAAACCGGACGCCATGGCTAGCCCAACCAAACGGCGCCCCTCCCAAACGAGGACCACTCGCCCTGTCCTCACCTTACACCCCGTGGCTCGTCGACCACGCCACCAATCCCTTACCCAGCTGGACACGGTCTCTCCGCTTTGGGGTGAATTGGCTCCCCTCAGCGACTCTGAAGACTCGGAGTTCGATGCGCTTATTACTCCCACCGACGTCAAGCCCATTTCCGCGCTCCCTCTTCTCAAGATTCCAAAGCGCTCCAGTACAACTTGGGCCATCGCAAACCAACCGAGCACTCTCAAAGGCCGCCGACAAACCGGGCGCGTTAGGTCTTCGAGTCTCGGGGGTCCCACCTCTCTTATTTCTCCGATCTTCAAGACCTTTGAACCCGATGGTGAGTGACCCGCGCCCTTCGTCGATTGCCGGCCAGTGTTGACGGTGGTACCGCAGTCATCCCCATGGATAAATAATATATATCCGAGGCGTGAATTATCGACAACGGATAGGCTCTCGGTCCACATTGGCCGCTGTTACCCCCGGGATAGCGGGGTCTTCCGACTCACCATCTGTTGTAATTGAACTAGCTGTCGTAGGGGTTCATTACCCCACCACATTTACCAAGGCTCGTCGCCGTTCGGACTTGGTTGTAGTAGTCTTCGTATCCTCGAGGTGTTAGTTTAGTACGTCACAATGTGAATACTGATTCAATCGACCCCGGAACTGGCTTTCATTTCAGTCCACCGAAAGGACCCACTCTCGGACGTTCTGAGGTTCAACTATGCTTCGCAACACCCTGAAGGGTACCTAGCTCGACCCATATTCCTAACGTGACTCTGCCACTCTTCCCCGCAAAGATCTCAACCCTGAACGGCTTTGGCTTCGACATCGGTGGTGCTGGTCACACCCTCACAATTGCCCGCAGTCCCTGGTAATGTAATTCTCTTCAAAGTCCCTGAACATTTATCTAGACTCGTTTGTACATGGTATAGCCTTACGGTCACCTAATGTTACCAAGACACCTATTTCGCCAAACTCCTGTCGGGCGTCCTGGGTTTCTACCACCCGGCAGGGATTGCGGGTTGAGCCTTTGGTCGCGTCTGCTCTAGGAGGGAGTCACCGACCGCAAATCCCCTTACTGTGCGAGGTGGGACATACCGGGTTTCACCTGGGCGGGGTGGGGCACGTGATATAGGGCAGGAAGAGCAGCCTTACTACGGACCCTGAGATCTGATGCGGATGGATCAGGAGGGGGCGGCCCCGGTGATCGGGTGGTGGAGGTATGTAGAGATTCTCGCGAGGTGCCCGGATCGTTGGGAAAAGGCAAACCGTTGGATGAAGGAGACTCAAAAGGCCAAAACTTCGGGAGGCGGGCTTTGTGAAATACTGGCAATGGGCGGAGGCGTAAAAAAGACACAGGCGAACGAAACATGCTGAGACCACGGAACTATGCAGAGGAAATGAAAGGAGAAAACATACCAGAAGAAGAATCGCTGGTTGAATCCCAACCGCCACCCGCATTCACTCTTCCGTCAATCCCCGGAGATGGAGGCTCCGAAAACCGTGAAACTCTCTCCAAACACTGAAGAACATTTTCGATGCTGGGACGGGCATTCGGTTGAGGTATCCAACACAGTTCCAACATCCCCCATAAACTATCCGCGAACCCGGACCCTCGAGGAGGACGGACGCCCTCCAAGACCTTCACGAAAAGGGTCAGGTCTGTGTGTTTGTGGTATGGCAGGTGTCCGCTGATGGTTTCGTATATCACCATTCCAAGAGCGTAACAGTCCGAAGATTTCGTGGGGCGACTGTTCTCGAACCCGAACCGCTGTGGATCGATAAGTTCCGGGCTCATCCATCGGGCCGTGCCGCCCTGAGAGTACGAGCTTGAGGGTAAAACGTTCGCGGGGTCCGAAATGATCGTGAGCAGACCAAAGTCTGCGATGCGTGCGTGACCTGTTTGGTCAATCAGGATGTTGGCCTTGATGAGTGAATTTAGTAAGATAGAGGAGTGGTCCCAGTCACCAAGAACGTACGCCCTTGAGATCCCCATGGCTCATCCCCTGGTTGTGAATGTAAATCAACCCTCTAGCAACATCTACCAGCTAGACAAGTTATCCGGTCCTGGGTTGAAGTGAAGACGGCGAGACCTTGATTGAAGAGCCTACCAATTCTAGTCGGTTTGCACCTGGGTGTGTCTTCACGAAGTCATTGATGTTTCCGTTCTCCATCCAGTCCGATACCATTGCAAAGTGAGTTTCGGACATCGTCACTCCGATCAGCGGCAACACGTTCGGGTGGAGCAGGGTTTTCCATGTCATAACTTCCTTGCAGAACCTCTGCATGGGTGTTGTTAGTGCATCGGCATGCGGAAGGAGAACGCAACCGGTAGCCTACACCGATTATCTTTTGTAAGTCACTCGTCGAGTACGTTCTCAACACCTTTATTGCAACGTCCCGATCACGGTATTTGCCCTTCCACACGTCCGCAAACCCGCCCCTGTACAACGCACGGTCCATTCGGTCATACCACACGGGGATCTTCATGGCTCTCGGAACGAGGGCGTGGTGGCCACAAACTTTGTACAATGACTTGAGGCATTTCTTCCTGATTTGTGTTGAAAGCTCGACGTTGGCCAGTGCCTAGTGACATGGGAGGAATGGTTGCCAATTTCAATCAACTAGATTTCGCGCTGGCGAGCAAATGTAGAACGTGCCTCGTCTATCACGTCGATAAACGTCTGGGCGTCGCTCCTGCTGCGAAGGCCACGGATAATTTCACTCTCGTCCCTACCCGAGAAGACGGCGTCGATCAAAAGGGGGAGCTCGCTTGGGCCGAACGCGCGTCTGATCAGGAATCCAAATGCTGGAGCGTTGAAGTGGATAAAAGTGGATCGAGGAGCAATCAGTGTTCCGTACGAGATCGACGGAGGCGGGGCAGAGGCGTACCGGTTTCTGATAGAGAGGCCGTGGTGATGTCGCTGGTAGGACCAACGATTCCCAGAGGTGTGGTGAACTCGCTACTGAGCTGGGGGCGGTTCGGGAAGCCCAACAACCCGGATGGCAGAGATCCAGGCACAGGTGCTGGCCTTGGCGAGGGTTCCCTATCTGGAGCGCCGGATATCGGTGGGCGGGGTAACTTGCGGATCCGGTTGGTTAGGGTGGGAGGAGTATCTCGGAAAACCGGGACGGGTTCTGCATCCCTTGGGGGACTTTCACCGTATGCTTCGGACGGAATGCCACCAATAGTCACACCCGTCGTAGAGGGAAAGTTTGGTCCAAACGACTGCGCCGGCCCATGAGGGAAATCAAAGGGAGAGATCTTGTGCCCCCGCCACACCGGCGGGGTGACGACGTGGGGGATGGCCGGCTCGGGTTGCCATCCATCGTGTGGCCAGCTTCGTCCGTGAACGGGATCGCGGGGTGGGAAGGTAAAAGGGTCGGAGGTAGGGAGAGGAGAGGAAAGAGAACCTGCCGACTCTGCCGGCGCGGATGCGGCGAACTCCAAAGGAGGCAGGAGATTTGCCTTGAATGAGCGTGGCTCCTGGGTCGTCGGGTCGGTCCTTCTCCCGAACAGCTTCTTCATTGCCGACGTTTATGCGGTAACGTTACGTCCTGGACTGTGGCGAGGCGTCAGATCAGACGCCCTCACATCCCCACGTTTTTCGAGATGGCGAACCCACAACTTGTGTACTATTCCTGCTTTACTCTCCGGCGGGCCTGTTATCTGTTGGGAGTCCGGCAACTCTGTAAGCCTCGCCACTACTCGTGGAGTTTCGCTACCATTTCATAACAATCGGAGTGGGACTCGCCCGCCGCCGTAGCAAACCTGGGAACTGTCGGAATCCAACACTCTGCATCGTGTTGAACATTTGTACTCGTTCGGGGGATGTCCGACTTGTCACATGTCGTGTCTTGCGAGTGAGCTAGCTGCCATAGGTGTTCGCGACCCATTGCATTTACCGACGTTTGTCACCGTTCGGGCTTGATTGTAGTTTGCATTCGTTCTGCCCGAGGTTATGTGTTTTATGCCGCAACCCCTGCCCGGGTTTGCGATTTGGAATGTGTTAGTTTCGTATGTTACAATAAAAATACAGGTCGTATCTGCCTCGGATTTCGTTTCGTTTCGCTCCACCTGAAGGACCCGTTGCGCACCCAGCATCGCATTGTGTGGTTCAACCCGCACTGCGTTTGGGGGAGAGTTCTGACACCCAACCACTGGTGAAGGTTCTGGGTTCAACTGTGCTCCGCAACACGCTGAAGGGAACGTAGCTCAATGCCCTTGTATCCACATGAGATAAAGGCCATGAACATCTGTCCGGATCCGTTTGTACACGGTGCAGCCTTACAGTCGTCGGGCCTGGGCACGAAGGGCAGCCAGTCGGCCAAAGGCGGGTTCGGTTTCTGCCGCTCCTGTAGGTACAACCCGTCTTGTGGGTTCAGCCACGAACACACCCCCTGCCCTCTCTAGAGGGAAATCAGTGCAAATATCCGTGGTGGGTGATTTGGGACATACTGGATGTTCTCGTGGTGGATCGGGCTATGGTGAACGTGTGATTTGATGCATCAGGAGGGGGCGTAATAGAAAGTGACCTCGGTAGTTGAAAGGTGCCGATGTGTGGAGATTCTTCCAAGGGGTTTCGGTCGGTCTCACTTTTGTCGGAGATGGAGGCCGGGGGGGAAAAAACGTCGAGGGGAGCCTCAGGTGGCCGAAAGCCCAACGAACGGGCTTTGTAATAGCCTGACGGTTTGCAGAGATAAAAGGTGGCACGGGTGAACGGAGCACGCTGAGACCACGAAACGTTGTAGAGGGGGTGGAGTGAGAAAACATACCAGAGGAATCGCTCTCCGAGTCCCAATCACTGTCTTCAAGTCCGCCAATCTCCATTGAAGGCTCTAAAACCCATGAAACTCTCTCCAAACGTTGAAGCACACCTTCAACGGTTGGGCGGGTGCTCGGTTGAGGTGCCCAACATAATTCCAACGTCTCCCATAAGCTGTTTGCGAACCCGGCTTCTCGAGGCGGACGTACACCCTCCAAGACCTTCAGGAAGACTGTCAAGTCTGTGTGCTTGTGGAATGGGAGGTGTCCGCTGATAGTCTCGTATATCACCATTCCGAGAGCGTAACAATCTGAAGATTTCGTGGGGTGACTGCCCTTGAACCCGAACCGCTGCGGATCAATGAGCTCCGGGCTCATCCACCGAGCCGTGCCACCCTGAGTGAACGAGCTCGAGGGCAAAACATTCGCGGGGTCTGAGACGATTGTAAGTAGACCAAAGTCTGCGATGAGGGCGCGGCCAGCTTGGTCGATCAGGATGTTGGCCTTGAAGGGTAAACTCGGTAAGATAGAGGGTGAGCA